>Ga0209075_1004683_pt1 | contig 10853 bp, 9 predicted proteins | sample Stecom2011_FD_187523 | JGI IMG/M metagenome (GOLD analysis project Ga0209075, IMG submission 187523) | Agricultural soil microbial communities from Utah to study Nitrogen management - Steer compost 2011 (SPAdes) (version 2) | ecosystem: Environmental > Terrestrial > Soil > Agricultural land...
CGGTCGAGCATTTCGCCTTTCTTTTGTTTGGTAAACATCCGAAGTGGAAACATGACGTTTTCCTCAATATTCATCGAATCGAATAGCGCACCGCCTTGAAATAGCATACCGATTTTTTCACGGAGGTTTCGCTTTTCTTCGTCGTCCATCTCAAGGAGCGATTTATTGTCGTAGAAGATATCTCCTTTATCGGGTGTAAAAAGCCCTAACAAACACTTGAGCAATACGGTTTTTCCACTTCCACTTTGCCCGATGATGACATTGGTTTTGCCTTTCTCAAATTCGGTATTGATCCCTTTGAGAACAGGTTCATCGCCAAAGCCTTTATGTACGTCTACAACTTTTATCATTAGCTTAATAGTAATTGGGTAACCACATAATTCGCGGCAATGATTAAGATACTGGTCCAAACGAACGAATTCGTGCTGGCTTTACCTACTTCGAGTGCGCCTCCCTTCATATAGTATCCTTGCCATGAGGGAACGGTTGCTAGAATGAACGCAAAAATAAAGGTTTTGAAAAAAGCATAAAACACGTGATACGGGATAAAGTCTTCTTGCAAGCCGCTTATAAAATCTGCCGAGCTCACAAAACCGCCGTAAACGCCAGCGACCCATCCGCCAAAAATACCGAGGAACATCGAAATGACAATCACAAAAGGGTAGAAGAGCAAGGCGATAATCTTAGGAAACACCAGGTAGTTTAACGAATTGATTCCCATAACTTCCAATGCGTCAATTTGCTCGGTTACGCGCATCGATCCAATACTGGAGGTGATGAACGAACCCACTTTTCCCGCCATAATAATCGAAATAAACGTCGGCGCAAACTCCAATAAAACCGATTGGCGCGTAGCATATCCAATTAGGCTCTTCGGAACAATGGGGTTGTCCATGTTCAGTGCCGTTTGAATGGCCACAACACCACCGACAAAAAACGAAACAAACGCAACAATCCCCAAAGAGCGGATAATCAAGTCGTCGATCTCCTTGAGTATTAAATAGCGCAGCACCGAACGTTTCGTGAAACTTTCGAACACCTTCTTAATCATCAGGAAGAAGGAGCCAATATCCTCTAAATATCTCATTAAAATCATGTGGGAGCTAAAGTAATAAAATTAGCTGATTGTTACTCCATGCAAAGCGTTTGTTTCGGTGAATGCTATCGTGAATACCGTGTTATTCCGATTCTAGAAGTTCCATCATTTTAAAATAGATCTCATTGTTTTCATACGTACCTCCAAAAAGGCTGGCTCCTGGCCCTTCCGCAAATACCGGAACCATCGTTGCAGAGTGTCCTGTGGTTGAGAAAACGGGCTTGATGGTGTTGTAGTCGGTGCCGTCTGCAGCCAACGTAAAACCACCTGTTTCGTGGTCTGCCGTAACGATGACGAGCGTGTTGCCGTCTTTTTTGGCAAAGTCGAGCGCAACGCCAATGGTTTCGTCAAAATCGATAAGTTCTTCGATTAAGTATTCCGCGTCGTTGTTATGGCCGCCCCAGTCAATCTGGCTTCCTTCAACCATGAGGAAAAATCCTTTTTCGTTTTTTGATAATTTGTCCAAAGCCAATTGTGTAGCCTTCGGAAGGAAATCGCCTCGGCCTTCATTCATCTTAGGCATGCCATCGTCTGCCAATACAATAAGTTCTTTTCCGTCCACATTTTCCGACGGTAATGCATCGGTAATAACCGTATATCCCGCAGCTTCGATATCTTCTAACAAATTGCGATCGTCTTTTCTATCGGTAAGGAATTTAAGTCCGCCCCCGGCAAAAAAATCAACGCCAGACTCTGGTATGAATTCACTGATTTCTTCATACATCCTTCGGTGTTTTACGTGCGCATAAAACGCTGCAGGAGTGGCGTGTTGGATGGAAGAAGTAGCGACAATCCCGGTGCTAAATCCTCTTTCGACCAGCTGTTCGACGATGGTTGGCACGGCGACAGAATCTTTGTCCACCCCAATGGCACCGTTATAGGTTTTTACTCCTGCTGAAAAAACAGTAGCTCCAGATGCGGAATCAGTCACCAAATCGCTGGAAGAGGAAGTTTTGCTCAAACCAATGGTGCCGAAGCGGTCGAAGTTTGGTTCACCGTCTTCCTTGTAAAAAATAGCGGCGGATACCTGGCTGAGGCCCATTCCATCACCGATAAGTAGGATGATGTTTTTAGGTTTTGCCTCTTCTGGTTGTGTTTGAACTACATCATTTTCTGTTTTGTTCGATTGACAGGAAACAAAAGAGAAAGTAAAAGTGAATAGTAATGCTAAAAGCGTAAATTTAATTTTCATCAGTAATCTTTTTATCTGTAAAAATAAGGATTATAAATATTGTGAGGTTGAGGATTAACTTGAAATGCCAAACTTGGCGCGTATATTCTTCCAACGTAACTTTCGGATGAACTTCCCTTCTTCTTCCGAAACGATGGGTTGTTGATTTTCTTTCTTCGCAATGCGATATCCTTTTAAACAATCGAAAAAGTATCCGATGCTTTTCTTCTGAAATGCAAGTTTTGCCGAGGCGATTGTCGTGAGCCAAAATCCGTAGCGCATCCGATAAAAGGCTTGGCCCTGTTTAAATTTTGCTTTTCTGGTATAGACTTGGCCTGTGGGTTTGAGATGTTTCACCCGAAGGGAAGGAATCGTTATTACTTGCCACCCGTAATACTGTGCTAACAATTCATCTACCGTATCCCATCCCATAGCATTTTTTAAACCGCCAATGGCTTCGAAACACGATTTTCGATAGGTCTTTAATGCGCCTCGAATATGGTCTTTATTCGTCAAATTTTCTAAAACCCATCGGCCACTTTTCTTAATATAACAAAATCCGCTGACCATGCCAACCGCAGGGTCTGTTTGAAATTTTTGTGCTAAGGTCTCTAAATAGTTTTCTGGAAAATTGAGGTCTGCATCGAATTTGCAGAGCACGTCGTAATTTTCGTTTAAGTGCTCATAACCTTTGTAAAAGGCATCGATAATTTTACTTCCAGGCGCGTGCGTTTTTTCCGATGCATGATAAACGCCTTTAATGAAGCTGAATTTGGTTTCGTAAGCATCGATGATGTCTTGGGTTCCATCTGTTGAGGAATCGTTGACGACAATAATTTTCTTGGGAAGGAGTGTTTGTGCAGCCAACGAGTCTAGTGTTTGCGATAGAAACGCTTCTTCGTTATGTGCGGGTATGACGATGTAGAAATCCATTAATCCCTTACGGCATAAACTAAATAATAGCGTGGCGTAAACCTGCGAAGGATGGGGCGAATGCCAATTTTATTTACTGGGTTTGTGAACTTCTCCCGTTTAATAATTCGCCAACCCGCTTTTTCGAGGAGCCAATCAAATTGCCAGTCTTCAAACTCGTGATAGTGCCTGTCCCAAGTATCGGTTTTACTTCTATAGGCAGTGGCAAACCAAAGTCTAAGTGGAACGGAGGCAACCAATTTCTTGGCGTGAATGTCTTTTATAATATTGAAAGGTGAAACGAGATGTTCGAATATTTCGAAAGCTGTAACCACATCGAATTCCTTCGATTTTACGACATCCGTATCTAAATCTAAATCTTCTCCTTGGGTATTTGTGACGTCGAATCCTTCTTTTTTTAGAATTTCAGAAAACGGATTAACAACGCCCAAGTCGAGTATTTTCTCTTCTTTGGAAACGACTTTGTTGAGAAAACGCAAGGTGTGTTTGTATCTTTTTGTAGGATATTTTCCTTCGTACACGTTTAAAATTTACGGGATTTGAATCAAAATTGGGAACAGAAGATTATAATTCCTATACTTTATAGGTTATGGCATTGATGTTCATTCCAGCGCCAACACTTGCGAAGATTACGACATCTCCTTTTTTCACTTCTTGATTTTTGAGTTTGCCTCGCAAAACCAAGTCGTAGAGTGTCGGTACGGTGGCCACGCTGCTATTGCCAAGGTGTTTGATACTCATCGGCATCACACCGGTGGGTGGCGTTTTGTCGTATAATTTGTAAAACCGGTCCACGATGGCTTCGTCCATTTTTTCGTTGGCTTGGTGGATGAAGATTTTTTTGAGGTCATCGATGCCGTATCCGCTTTTGTCCAAGCAGTCTTTCATCGCTTGAGGTACTTGGATCAGTGCAAATTCATAGACCTTACGCCCGTACATTTTGATGTATCGGCGGTTGTCTTTTTTTGCTTTGTTATAGCTTTCTCCGAAATAGATAAAGTGTGCTTCGTCGTTTGCATAAGTGGCACTGTGATGTGATAGGATACCGCCTTCTTCATCGGTTGCTTCGATAATAACGGCACCTGCGCCATCGCTGTAAATCATCGAATCGCGATCGTGGGGGTCGACTACGCGAGAAAGCGTTTCGGTCCCAACTACAAGACATCTTTTAGCCATTCCCGCCTTGATAAACGCATAAGCTTGGATAAGGCCTTCAATCCATCCTGGGCAACCAAAAAGGAGGTCGTATCCCACACAGTTGGGGTTTTCAATGCCTAAGTTGTGTTTGATCCGTGTCGCAATACTGGGCACGGTATCGCTTTGAGATTTTCCGTTTTGGATATCGCCATAGTTGTGCGCTACGATCAGGTAGTCTATAGTTTCTTTGTCAATGCCTGCGTTTTCTATCGCTTTTTCCGAAGCAAAAGTTCCCAGGTCAGAATTATTGTACTGGGTGGGGGCATACCGTCGTTCACTTATTCCGGTGATGGCCTTGAACTTGCGAATAATCGTCTCGTTTTCTTGGCCAATAGGCGACCCTTCGTCGAGATAGAATTGATGGTCTGAAAAGGACTCATTCTTTGCTATCTCGTCCGGAATATAACTGCCGATGCCTGTTATTTTTACGTTCATAGGAAAGGGGATTAAGTAAACATACTGAAAATTAATATAAATGGAATCAATACTTTATATCAAATTGTTCAATAATGTGATGTTTATCGCTGTTGAGCGTTTTTAATTATTATTTGAAATAAAGTAATGAAACTGTCTCAAAATTAATCGCTTTTAAGACAGTTTCAAAATTGTATGTCTATTAATTACAGAAGAATTTCCCTTTGGGCTAAACTTCCATATAGGCTTCAATCGGGTCGCAGGTACAAACGAGGTTTCGATCGCCAAAGGCATCGTCTACGCGTCTTACTGTTGGCCAGAATTTATTTTCGCTTATATGGTCCATCGGGAATGCTGCTTCTCGACGGCTGTAGGGTAAATCCCAGTTGTCGGCCGTTAGCATGTTTAACGTATGCGGTGCATTCTTCAATAAATTATTAGGATCGTCTACGGACACCTGGTCAATTTCCTTGCGAATGGAGATCATCGCATCGCAAAACTGGTCCAGCGCTTTTCTGCTTTCGCTTTCTGTGGGCTCGATCATCAGTGTTCCTGCTACTGGGAAGGAAACTGTGGGTGCGTGGAAACCATAGTCCATCAATCTTTTGGCAATGTCGGCCACCTCCACGCCGTTGTCTTTAAATGGGCGGCAATCGATAATCATTTCGTGGGCGGCTCTTCCTTTTTCACCCGTGTAAAGCACATCGTAGTGTCCGCTCAATCGTTCCTTGATGTAGTTGGCATTGAGGATGGCGTATTCGGTAGACTTTTTTAGGCCATTAACACCCAACATACAGATGTATCCATAGGAAATCAGGCAAACTAGAGCACTTCCATAAGGTGCTGCCGAAATCGCTGTGATGGCTTTTTCTCCACCAGTAGGAATTACTGGATTCGAAGGCAAGAAGGGCACTAATTGTTCGGCAACACAAATCGGACCAACACCTGGACCTCCACCACCGTGTGGGATGGCAAAAGTTTTGTGTAGGTTCAAGTGGCACACGTCGGCACCGATGGCACCTGGGTTTGTCAGTCCTACTTGAGCGTTCATATTGGCACCGTCCATATAAACTTGACCGCCATTTTCGTGAATGATGCTCGTGATTTCTTTAATGGCAGCTTCGTAAACTCCGTGAGTTGACGGATAGGTCACCATAATACACGAGAGGTTGTCTTTGTGCTTTTCGGCTTTTTCTCGAAGATCTTCTACATCGATATTCCCGTTTTTGGTTGACTTAACAACTACTACTTTCATTCCGGCCATGACTGCACTTGCTGGGTTGGTGCCGTGTGCTGAAGCAGGAATTAAACAAATGTTTCTATGGTCGTCACCTCGAGATTCGTGATAGGCGCGAATCACCATCAAACCAGCCAACTCACCTTGAGCACCGCTGTTTGGTTGAAGTGATGTTGCAGCAAAACCAGTAATTTCACTGAGCTGTTTTTCGAGTTTTTTCAAAACAATGTGATACCCTTCGGCTTGCTCAACAGGGACAAATGGGTGAATGTTGCCCCACATCGGGTTGCTGATCGGTAGCATTTCTGCCGCAGCATTCAGTTTCATCGTACACGATCCCAACGAAATCATCGAGTGGTTCAAGGAAAGATCTTTGCGCTCCAACATTTTTATGTAACGCATCATTTCCGTTTCGCTGTGATAGCTGTTGAAAACTTCTTGCTGTAAAAATTCGGTTTTTCTCGCTACGGACTGTGGTATTTTATCGCCCGTTTCAAGTTCAGTGATTTTTTTGAAATCCTTTTTTACTACTTCAGAAAACACACCTAAGATACGGTTCAGGTCTTTGATGGTCGTAGTTTCGTTTATGGCGATAGCAACGGTTTCGTTATCTGGGTAATAAAAGTTAATGCTTTTAGCTTCTGCAAAGAACTTAACTTTCGTGGCATCGGCTTTTATCGAAATCGTGTCGAAAAACGTTTCGTTTTCCTGTTCGAATCCGAGCTCTTCCAATTTGTTGGCCAGGGTCGCCGCACTGTTGTGTACTTTTTCTGCGATGTATTTCAATCCTTCCGGACCGTGATAAACCCCATACATCCCAGCCATTACAGCCAATAGTACTTGGGCAGTACAGATATTTGAAGTGGCCCTGTCGCGCTTGATATGTTGTTCACGCGTTTGAAGCGCCATGCGCAACGCGCGGTTGCCATCTTTGTCTTTGGTTACCCCGATGATACGTCCCGGAATGTTTCGTTTGTATTCGTCTTTGGTTGCAAAATACGCTGCGTGTGGTCCTCCGTATCCTAACGGGATCCCGAATCGTTGGGTGGTTCCAACAACTACGTCAACGCCAAAAGTTCCTGGTGCTTCCAAAACTACCAAGCTCAAAATATCGGCAGCTACGGCAACTTTAATTTCGGCATGGTTTGCCTTTTCGATAAAATCTTTGAAATCGTGTACGCGTCCGGATTTTCCAGGATATTGAAGCAGGGCGCCAAAGTATTCTTCCGAAAAATCGAAGTTTTCGTGGTTCCCGACTACCAATTCAATTCCGATAGGCGTGGAGCGCGTTTGTAAAACTGAAAGTGTTTGTGGAAGGATTTCTTCCGAAACAAAAAACTTAGAGGCATTGCTCTTTTTCTTGTCTCTTGTTCTAACCGCATACAACAACGACATGGCTTCGGCAGCTGCGGAAGCTTCATCTAAAAGCGACGCGTTTGCCAATTCCATTCCTGTGAGTTCTGTAATTACAGTTTGGAAGTTCAATAATGCCTCTAATCTTCCTTGTGCAATTTCAGCTTGATAGGGGGTGTAGGCAGTGTACCATCCTGGATTTTCTAAAATATTTCGTTGAATGACAGGAGGTGTATTCGCTTGGTGATAGCCCAAACCGATATAGGTTTTGAAAACTTTGTTTTTAAACGAAAGTTCTGTGATATGCTCCAAATACTCTTGTTCGCTCATAGCGGTATCGAGATCAAGCGGTTTTTTTAACAGAATATCGTCTGGAACCGTTTCGTATATCAATTGATCCATCGAGCTTACGCCAATGGTTTCAAGCATTTCGGGTAGGTCGGCTTCACGTGGCCCAATATGTCTTAAGGCAAAAGAATCAGTGTTCATAATCTTCCTCGCGGGGGCGATTTAATTTAAGTTATTTATAATTTTAAGAATTGCATGTGCCATACAAAAATTGCACATCAATATTAAGGCTGCAAAAATACAATATTAAATACAATTGATACCGTGTTTTTATGGTGTTAACCATTGTTTTGTAGTTCCATTTTATTGGAAGCGATGGATTTGTCTTAAATTTGAATGGATGGAGACTTTAAAGCGATTGTTCGCTTATTATGTTGAGAGCAGTATTCACGTAGCGCTATCGGTTGTAGCTTTGACGGCGATAACCGTATCGGAATTTGAGGTCGATGTGCCCATCGCGTTATGGTTTTTTGTTTTTTAGCCGCCTTATCGGGCTATAATTTCATCAAATATGTGTCTCCATTAAAGAAATTCAAAGCGAGACCGCATGTGGCGAAAAATCCTCTGCTTTGGTTTACAGCGATGTGCTTTTTAGGACTGCTATACGTCTCTTTTCAAATGACAACCCCAGTTCTGTTCATAACCGTACTGATGGGATTCCTTACGTTTTTTTATGCGAATCCTTTATTCAGACACAAAAACTTACGGGTCATGGCTGGGTTAAAGATATTTGTAGTGTCATTGGTCTGGGGTGGGGTTACGGTGATTATTCCGATGATGGCAGCAAAGGCGGATCTAAACCTGGATGTTTGGATTACCTTTTTACAACGCGCGTTATTGGTGGTTGTGCTGATGATTCCATTCGAATTAAGAGATATGCAAGTCGATGCGCTTAGTCTCAAAACATTGCCGCAACAAATTGGCGTGCGTCCTGTAAAAATTCTCGGAGGCGTTTTGCTCATACTTATTTTTGGAATGGAATTCTTAAAAGTAACAGGACAAATGGCTTATTTGGTCAGCTTGTTTGTTTTTACGCTTGCTCTCGGCGGTTTGTTGGTCCTTTCTAAAACGAAACAAAAACCTTATTTCGCGTCCTTTTGGGTGGAGAGTTTACCTGTTTGTTGGTTGCTTCTCTTTGTTTTGATCAAGGAGGGCCTACGGATGGGCATCTTTGCGCATTTCGGCTTTTAGTTTGTTTTTAAGTTTGGTTTTTTCTTCCTCGGGAAGTAGGTGAAGGTTAGCGGAACTTAATGTATCGGTCAACCGTTTGTTGCGCTTGGAGTATTCACGGCATCGTCTACATAAAAACAGATGAATCTTCATTACAAGTACTTCGAAAAAATGTAGCTCATCGTATTGATGCTTATCGCATTGATGGTTGGCTTCATTACATTTAAAACAGAACTTCATATCGTAAATTTAATTAAACCAGTTTTTTTCTAAACATGCCGACATCGATTTTCTAGCTCTATGAATAATTACCCATAAGTTAGACGGAGTTATTTGGTGTTCTTTACAAATAGTTTCCGTATCGATTCCTTCAATAGTTTTCATCCTAAATATTTCGGCTTGTTTTTCGGGCAATTGTTTAAGGCATTTCAAGATAGCCAAACGTAGCTCTTCATTTTCCAGCATGTCTTCAATATTGCGGTTTTGAGAGTCTGCAATATTTTCTTCCAACCAATCTCCTTCCATTTCGGGGGAGGGATATGACATCGAAATTTCGGCCTGTCCCTTAGCCGAATTGACTTTGCGATAGTGGTCGATGATTTTTCGTTTGAGAATTGCAGTCAACCAAGTGCGCTCGGTAGCTTCCCCTTTGAAATTTTTTCTAGCACGCCAAGCAGCCAAAAGCGTTTCAGAAACTATTTCTTGAGCAACAATATGGTCGTTTACCCGCACTATCGTGTAGTTATAGAGGTAATCGGCATAATTGTCTATCCATTTTTCTGGATTTAATGTTTCCAAAACGACTGCGGTTGATTTTTATCAAATTTACGCAAGTTTGCGTTAATTTAAGCCATTTAACGTATTGATGTAGCGTTTGGCTTTCAATTTATATGGAATTTAAACCACCATTCTTTTATATGTGTTGAGTTTAAGTCTTATTTTTGTGAGACACACTAATCTTAAAACTATGAACCTAATTTCAAAAAATACCGTTGCGCTCCTCGCGCTAGTGATATTGTTTGTTCCTCAGTCCTTTGCTCAAGATCTATCTGTTTATGCCGTCATGGAAACGGAAAAGGCGATAGATTTTCAAGAGAATTACCCTAATGACATTCAAATTTTATCCAGTACTCCCGATCAAACTGCAGTAATGCTTTCGGAATCCATCACCCATACGATTCGGGAAAGTATAACAACCCACGGGCCGGGATATATTTATAAGGCTTCGGAAGAAGATGCTTTAGTAGCATTAGAAGCTGTATTCCGACCTACAAGTGAGTTGGATTATACAATTACGGAAGATGTTTTTGTGAATGCATGCTTGGATCTAGTGGACGCACAGAATATTGAAACTACTATCTTAGACCTTCAAAATTACGGAACGCGATATCATACAAAACCACAAGCCGAACAAGCTGTTTTAGATACGCAAGCAAAGTGGGATGCCCTTATTACTGCAACCGGACGAACGGATATTAGTACGCGAATCTACAACCACGTAGGAACGCCGATGCCTTCTTTAATTCTTACCATCGATGGAGCTAGCTCGCCAGACGAATTTGTAATTATCGGCGGTCATATCGATTCTACTTCTTGGAATAATAATGATGCTCCCGGTGCAGACGACAACGCTTCGGGTATTGCATCTTTAACCGAAATTATTCGTGTTTTATTAGCAAACGAATTTGTGCCGCAGCGAACGGTTGAGGTTATGGCCTATGCCGCCGAAGAGATCGGACTTGTTGGTTCTGGTGAAATTGCCGCGGAATATGCACAAAATGGCGTGGATGTATTGGCCTTTGTTCAATTTGATATGACAGGCTATAAAGGGTCTTCCGAAGACATTTATATCTCTACAGATACATACAATAGCTCGGAGTTAAATACGTATCTCACAGATTTAATCGATCACTACAACAACGCAGGAGACCACA
>Ga0209075_1004684_pt1 | contig 10852 bp, 14 predicted proteins | sample Stecom2011_FD_187523 | JGI IMG/M metagenome (GOLD analysis project Ga0209075, IMG submission 187523) | Agricultural soil microbial communities from Utah to study Nitrogen management - Steer compost 2011 (SPAdes) (version 2) | ecosystem: Environmental > Terrestrial > Soil > Agricultural land...
CTGGCACTGCTCGGCGACGACCCCGGCGGTGGACATGTCCTCGCAATGGCGGCTGCAGTAGCCGCCGTCCTCGGTGAGGCAGTGGCAGGGTCCGTGTGGGCAGTTCACGTTCTTCTCCTCGGAAGCTGGTGTTCCCGGAATACCCCCGCGTGGCACACCCAAACCGTTTGCCCTCCCGTCCGTCACGGGTAGATCCCGCGTGAGGCTCCGGGGGAATCACCGGCCGACACGCTTCGCTAGGTTCGGTCTCATCTACCGGGCCAGGCATACGCTCGAGAAGGAGGGCGCACCATGGAGAACGGGATCACCGACGAGGCCCGCAAGGAGCTGGCAGAGGGGCTCGCCGAGCTGCTCGCCGACACCTACGGGCTCTATCTGAAGACGCACGGGTACCACTGGAACGTGGAGGGGCCGATGTTCCGGACCTTGCACCTCATGTTCGAGGAGCAGTACCAGGAGCTCGCCACCGCCGTCGACGACATCGCGGAGCGCATTCGCGCCCTCGGCCGATATGCCCCGGCGTCGTACACGGAGTTCGCCTCGCTGAGCGAGATCCCCGAGGCGAAGAGCGTCCCCGAGGCGATGGAGATGGTGAAGGATCTGGCCGACGGTCATGAGGCCCTGGTCGCTCGTGCCCGGAAACTGGTCTCCGCCGCCGAGGAGGCCAACGACGTGGCGACGGCCGATCTGGTGACCGGTCGCATCGAGGTTCACGAGAAGACCGCCTGGATGCTGCGGTCCACGGCGGCTTAGACCCCCTACCCCCGGCTGCCTGGTCGGATTCGTCCCCCAAGCGCAGCATGGGGGACTAGGTACCGCCGGCGAACGGAGTGAGCCCGAGGGGTAGGGGGTTTGGTCAGAGGCGTTCGAAACGCGCCGTGAAGTGACGCAGTGCCGGCGGCTCCCAGGCGATCCGGTAGCCACGCAGGTCCTCAGCGTTTGACGCCACGTCGGCGGCCACCTCGATCACGTAGTCGATGTGGCTCTGGGTGTAGGTGCGACGTGGCACGGCGAGTCTGACCAGTTCCAAGGCGGCGGGCTGTTCGGTGCCATCCGGTCGCCGGCCGAACATGACCGACCCGATCTCGCAGGACCGGATGCCACCGGTCTCATAGAGCGCCACGGCGAGGGAGTGCCCCGGGTACTGCAGCGGCGGGATGTGGGGGAGCAGCGCCCGGGCGTCGATGTACACGGCGTGCCCGCCGACCGGTTTCACGATGGGGATGCCCGCGTCGCTCAACCCTTTACCGAGGTAGTCGGTTGACCGGATGCGGTACCTCAGATAATCGTGATCGACCACCTCGGAGAGACCGCGTGCGATGGCGTCGAGGTCGCGGCCCGCCAAACCACCGTACGTCGGGAAACCCTCGGTGAGGATCAGGATCTCGCGGCATCGGGCCGCGAGATCGTCGTCGTTCAGCGCCAGCCAGCCGCCGATGTTGGCGAGTCCGTCCTTCTTGGCGCTCATCGTCATGCCGTCGACGAGCGAGGCGAACTCACGGACGATGTCTGCCACGTCACGGTCGGACTGGCCGGGTTCGCGTTCTCTGACGAACCACGCGTTCTCGGCAAAGCGGCAGGCGTCTACGAACAGCAACTTCCCGAAGCGGTCACAGATCTCCCGGATGCCGCGCATGTTCTCGAGGGACACGGGCTGCCCGCCACCCGAGTTGTTGGTGATGGTCACGAACACCACCGGAATCCGGTCGCCCTGGTCGCGGAGCAGGGCCTCGAGACGCTCCAGGTCCATGTTCCCCTTGAACGGGTGATCGGCGGCGGGGTCCAGACCCTCGGGGATCACCAGGTCCACGGCCTCGGCGCCCGTGGCTTCCACGTTGGCGCGGGTCGTGTCGAAATGGGTGTTGGACGGGACGACCTTCCCGGCGCCGCCCAGGACGCTGAAGATGATCTTCTCCGCCGCCCGCCCCTGGTGGGTCGGGATGACGTGCTTCAGGGGCCAGAGCGACTTGACGGCTTCCTCGAACCTGAACCACGACGGGGAACCGGCGTACGACTCGTCGCCCCTCTGCATCCCGGCCCACTGCTCGCTGGACATCGCTCCCGTGCCCGAGTCGGTGAGCAGGTCGATCAGGACGTCCTCGCTCCTCAGCGAGAAGAGGTTGTACCAGGCGGCGTCGATGGCAGCCCTTCGCTCTGCCTCGGTGGTGATGCGCAGTGGCTCGACCGAGTGGATGCGGAACGGTTCGATAATCGTCTTCGGGACCATTCCCGCAGTATCCGTCAGGCGGCGAAGCGCCACACAGGGTCGAAAGACCCTGGCGTCCTGACGTCGCTCGTGACCCGACACGGCGCGGGCCGCGATCGATAGGCCACTGGAAGATGGGTCTCCCCATGCTGATCCTCTTCTGAGACACTGGCGCGTCTCTCCTTCGGCGACCGGCACCGGTGCCAATTAGCGATCACCCGCTGATCGGATAGCCCGGGCCGATCGGGACGCCAAGCAGGAACCAGCCCACGAACAGGGCTATCCAGGCGATCAAGATCACGACCACGAACGGCAGCATCAGGGCGATCACGGTCCCGATCCCCGCGTCCCGCTTGTACCGCTGGGCGATGGTGACGATGAAGGGCAGGTACACCATCAGCGGCGTCACAACGTTCATCGGCGAGTCGCCGACGCGGTAGGCGGCCAGGACGGTCTGTGGCGTCACGCCGAGCCGGTTGAAGATCGGGATGATGGCGCGTCGCGACCGGGGCTCGTCGGCGGACCCGGCGAACAAACGCACCCGTCGGAGGCGGGCCGGCACGGGTCGGGAAGTGGGGCGACCCATCAGTCGCACGGATTTCTACACGTCGCTCGGGGTACGACGCGTCGGACGGCCCCTCCCGCCGCCGTGAGGCTGCAGAATCGGCGGGGGAGGCGCCGTCCGTCGTGTGCTCAGCTGTGGGTGCGCGCCAGCTGAGCGAGGGCGAGAGCGGCGAGGAGCAGCCCGAAGTCGCGAAGCGCTATGTCCCAGTAGCCCCCGGCCAGGGCCAGGGTGACGATGATCAGTCCGAGCCACGCGGCAACGACGGGAGCGAAGATCCGCGGACGGAGCCACACCCCGATTCCGGCGACGATCTCGATCACGCCGACGATGCCCATCACGACGGCCCCGTCGATCCGCTCGGTGACGAAGCCCGGGAGATACTGGGTCCAATCCACCATCAGGTTGGCGAACTTGTCGAGACCGAAGAGGACCGGGGCGACCGTGAACCCGAGATGGAGGATCCGGTAGGCGGTCGTGGAGTCGGCCTGGACTGGTCGGGCGGTTGTCGTGGTCATGCTCCCTCCTTCTAAATATGACCACTGTCGACTTTAGATCAGTCGGATTTGTATTGTCAAGACCCGTTTGTTTTAGAGAGCGGAAGGCTCAGGAGGCCTCGAGACGGAAGCGGAGACGGCATCCGGCACGTCTCGGATTGCGACGCTCCAGCGTCTCGACGACGACCCCGTGCTGCTCGGCGAGCCCCTGAGCCAGGCCGAGGTGGAGGGAGCAGACGGTGTCGGGGTCGGTCTCGGCTGCGGCCACGAAGGGGCAACGCTCCAACGAGAACTCCGCCCGGCCCTCGCCCCGGATGAGGACGGGTGCGAAGCCGCCCTTGGTCAACGCGTCCTCGAGCCGATCGACCGGGTCCTTCCCGTCGCCGGGATCGGTGCTCCGTCCGGCCCGGCGGCCGACCTCGACGGCCGGGTCACCGCTCCGGAGCATGTCCATGAGCATGAGGCTGAGACGCTGGTAGGCACCGCCGGTGCCCCAGTCGGTGATCGCATCAGGATGGGCCTGGAACAGCTGACGCGGCCGACCGGGGCCTTGCGGCGGTGCCTGGGTGCGGACCACGAGGCCCGCCCTCTCCAGCTTGGAGAGATGCTGGCGAATGGCGTTGTGGTTGAGGTCCAGCAACTCCGTCAGATGGCCGACGGAGACCGGCTCGTCGGATTCGAGGATGAGCCGAAAGATCCGGTGCCGGGTGGGATCACCCAGGGCGCGGGCCTGCTGCTGGACGTCGGTGCTCACTGCCGTATGAAGATGACCCGCCAGTCATCCTCTCCGATCTGATCGCTGACGTACCGGAACCCCTGCTCGGCGAGCACGCCCTGGAGCGGGACGGGGTCGAACGTCGCATAGAGGACGAAGATCTCGTCGTCACCTACCTTGGACACGGCCTCCATGATCGCGGAGAACGGCTCGCCCCCGGATCTCAGGATGGGTCGGGCGTCGAAGACGTGGGCACGACTCGTGATCTCGACCACCCAGCGCTCGGGCCCCTGCTCCAGGTAGTTCCATCGGTAGTGATCGGGTCGTTCCGCCTCGAGCTGGTAGCGGAGCGGCAGCGGGTCGTGATCGTTGATCAGCTTGAGGGTCTCGCCTGCGCCGAGGCCGGCCAGCAGGTCGAAGATCTTGCTGTGACGCTCGCGGGGGATCATCTCCCTGACATCGAGATCGATGGTGGTCATCTCAGTCCTTTCGCCGGGTCGAAAGACCCTTTTGCCTTCTGATTTTTCTAGCATAGAGTAGAAAAAATGGATGGCAAGCCAATGATCCCGGGTGGCCCGACGGCCATGACCCCTCCTCCTTCGGTCCCACTCTCGTTTCTCGCCGCTGCCGCCATCGGTTTGTTCGGGTTCGGCTTTGTTGCGTGGTTTGCGGGCGACAAGCTGGTGACGGTGCCCAATCATCCGGCCGCGGTGTCGGCGGTTCACATGGGAGTGCTCGCGTTCCTCAGCGTCGCGGTGCTCGGTGCCCTCCACCAGTTCGGTCCGGTGGTGTCCAACAAGAGACTGCGCTCGGTGATGGCCGGCCGGTTCACGATGGTGGCGATGGTGGCGGCGGGCTGGCTCCTGCCCAACGGCTTCGCTCATGGCCCGGAGTGGATGATCCTGGCTGGTGGCGTGTCCGGCGCGGCCGCGGCCCTGGTCGCTGCATGGAACCTCTCCGGCCCGCTCTCGTCCCGGACCGGGGGAGTCCCCGTCCTGGGTCTTCGCATCTCGGTGACCTATCTGGTCCTCACCGTCGCCTTCGGGGTCGTCTACGTCCTCAATCGCCAGGCCGCCTGGTTCCCGCTCCTCCCCAACCGGGTCCTCGCTCATGCCCATCTCGGGCTCCTCGGCTGGCTCGGCCTCACCTACGTTTCCGTGGCCGAGAAGCTGTGGCCGATGTTCCTCCTGGCGCACCGCCCCGGCGCGCGCTCGGGGAAGGTGGCCGTCGTCGCACTCGGATCCGGGACGCTTCCCCTCGCACTGGGGCTCCTCTTCTCCGTCGCATGGCTCGCGATGGTCGGTGGTGCCCTCGCACTGGTCGGTCTGGGCGCCCATCTCGTATCGCTGGCGTCGAGTGTCAAGCACCGACGTCGCCCCCTCGAGATGCTCCACGCCTATCTCGCCGCTTCGACCCTCTATCTGGTGATCGGGATCGGGTTCGGGGTCGCGGCCGGATTCGCAGACGTGGACACCGGAACACGGATGATCCTCGTGGGGGTCGAGGTGGGCGCCCTGATCGCCTGGTTGTCACTCGCCGTGGCCGGGCACGCTCACAAGATCGTCCCGTTCATCCAGTACACGATGCTCCGGTCGAGGGGCGTGGACCGCCACCCGTCGGGCCGGCCCCTCCTGTTCGGCGACCTGTACCGCAAGGCCCCCGCCCGGGCGACCCTCGTCCTCTTGACCGTCGGCTTCGGGCTCATCCTCGCCGGAATGCTCACCGGTTCGGTCCCCCTGGCGGCATTCGGTGGGGGATCGTTGGGGATCTCCGGGATCGTGATCGGGCTCAATCTCGCATTCGGGCCGCGGCTCGCCGCCGGCGGCCCCACACCCGAACCGGCAACTGCAGGGAGGCAAGCATGACGGAGATCACCGATCGCGTCTATGAGGCCCTGTCCGGGGTCTGGGATCCCGAACTGGCCGTCGACATCGTCAGCCTCGGCCTCGTCTACGACGTTCGCGTCGACGAGGACGACGGGATCGAGATCGACATGACCCTGACGACGCCGGGCTGTCCCGTGTCCGACGCCCTCCCCGCCGAGGCGCGGAGGGCCGTGGCCGAAGCGCTTCCGCAATGGCCGGTCCGGGTCGAGATCGTCTGGGATCCGCCATGGACCCCCGAGCGCATGAACGTCGACGCGGCGCGGTCGCTCGGCGTCGGGCGCAGACTTCGAATATGAGGAGGAACCATGTGTGAACACTGCGGCTGCCGGGAGAACCCCGAGATCGGGAGGCTCGGCGCGGAGCACGACGCCATCGCCGCCCTGGCCGACCAGCTGATGGCCGAGGTGGCTGCCGGGACCGAGACCGTGGGGGGCGCGGCGCGACGCCTGCGAGAGCTGTTGGTCCCGCACGTTCGCGGCGAGGAGTCGGGCGTGTTCCGGGTCGCCGACGAGATCGGGCTGCGTTACCAGTACGTCGAGGAGCTCGAAGAGGACCATCGGAAGTTCGACGGGGCGTTGACCGATCCGGAGCTTGCCCGGCGCGAGTTCGAAGCCCTGCTCGACGAGCTCCATCACCACATCGCCGTCGAGGAGTACGACCTCTTCCCGGTGGTGGCCAGGCACCTGTCGCCCGAGCTCAGCTCCCTCGAGCGACAGAGAGCAATGCTCTCTCCCTGATCCCTAGATTCGGGCCCATGACCCGACTCGAAGCCGTGCAGGGGGACGTCACCACGATCGAGGTCGACGCCATCGTCAACGCGGCCAACGCCCAACTCGCGGGAGGAGGCGGTGTAGACGGGGCCATCCACGCCGCCGGAGGCCCTTCCATCCTCGAGGAGTGCCGCAGGATCGTCGCCGAGCGCGGCCCGTTGCCCACGGGTCAGGCCGTGGTCACCGGCGCCGGAGACCTGCCGGCCCGTCATGTGATCCACACCGTGGGTCCGATCTGGGGTCGACACACCGAGGCGGAGGCGGTGGAGCTGCTGGCGAGCTGCTACCGGAGCTCGCTCGACCAGGCCATGGCGCACGGGTGCAGGTCGGTGTCGTTCCCTGCCATCTCCACCGGCGTCTACGGGTTCCCCAAGGACCTCGCCGCAACCACGGCCGTGGCCGCGGTGCGGGAATGGGTGGAGGAGCATCCCGACGCACTCGATCGCATCCTCTTCGTCTGTTTCGGTGCGGACGATCTGGAGCGATACGAGAGAGAGCTGGCGTAGCCCCCGCCTTCGGCGGCGGTTTGGATTTCTCCCCCAGCTTTGCTGGGGGGAGTACCGGCGAAGCCGGGAAGGGGGTCCTACATCTAGTCGCGGACGATCCAGAAGAGACGCGCCGTTTCGGGCAGCAGGTTGCGCCAGCCCCTGATGGCGTCCTGGGTGACCAGCACCGCGTCGCCGCCGCGCAGGACCGGGGTCTCCTCGTTGAGCATGATCTGGACCACCCCGTTGCCCACCAGCACCAACTCCGCGCCCTTGTGGACGCTCCCGGGCTCCCCGCTCTCGCCGGGTCCCAGCACCACCAGATAGGCGCGCAGACCGGCGTTGGGGTCGTCGAGGAGCGGGACCACGCCCCTGCGGGCCGGGATCCGGTCGCGGCGGGCGAGGACGTAGCCGGGATCGGGGTGATAGGTGAGGAGGTCGTCGATGGAGACGTTCATCGCCTGGGCCAGTGTGAGGAGGGTGTCCAGGCTGAGGCCCCGCCGGCCGGCCTCCGCCTGGGAGATGGCGCTCGGTGATACGCCGGCGAGCCTCCCCAACTCGGTCTGAGTGAGGTTCCGGGCCGTGCGGAGACGTCGCAGACCTTCGGCGAGACGGCTGGCGGCCCGGACCTCTTCGAGCTCCAACGCATCGTCGGTGACGGCCACCTCGAAGATCCGTCCCACCGCCGCGGGCCTGCTCTCGGCCTTGAGCACGCGGAGCCGCCCACCGGTGTGGTCGATGACGCATTGGGTCACCCGCTGGACGCCCTCGAGGATGGCGCCGCTGCCGCGCCGGGTTGCCCGCCAGTAGGCGATCGCCCCGAGGTCGAACAGCCGGGGGCAGGTTCGGGTGAAGAAGGCCAGCGCCGCCTCCGCTCCGAGACGGCGGACGAGGGTGTCGAGGTCGCGGATCACGACCCGTGCTCCGGGCTCGGTTCCCCGCCTGACGATCTCGCGCTCGGCGAGTTTCAGGTCGGCATGCGGCTTGCCGGGTCGGGCGTCGACCACTTCGGCCCCGATGGGGATCTCGAGATGGTCGGCCAGTTGCACGACGGTCGTGGCCCCGGTGGAGATGAGGGCGTTCTCCACGTGATCGTGGATGTCGTCCCGGTCCCCGATCCACACGACGTTGTCACCGGGGAGGAGGCCTCCGAGGAGACGATCGAGGCCCGGGTCACCGGTGCTGAGAAGATCCCCGGAGGTAGTGGTCATCTATTAGCGATGCTAATACCGGATCAGGTTGCGTTGCAGCGTGGAGTTATATGCACCAAAGAGCGTTCCGCTCACTGGAGGTTCCTCATGACCGCACCCCAACGCACCGTTGGCGATGTCATACCCGCCGAGCTACTCGCGCGTTTGCGTGAGGAGTTGGAGGCGGCGCGTGACGCACGCCAGACCCAGCTCGATGAAGCACCCGAACAGGACGATGTCTCCTACGCCTTCCGCGAGATCAACGAGAAGGCCCTGGAGGAGATCGATGCCGCCCTCGAGCGGATGGACGCCGGGGTCTACGGCATCTGTGAGCGCTGCCAATCCGTGATCCAGACCGCCCGTCTCGAAGCGGTCCCGCAGACACGCTTCTGCGTCTCCTGCGCCTCGAAGTGATGACGACCCACCGACCCGCGAGATAGCAGGAGAGCGGCGGGATGGTTCGGGAACGCCTCGTCGTGGTGGTCCCCGGGCCGAACACGCTCCGATGGGTCGGTCGGGAGCTCTCTTTCCATCCCACCCTGGTCGCGGTCGATCGCGATGGTCGGCCGCGCTTCTTCGGCGAACAGGTGCTGTCGTCGGTCGCCGGCCAATGGGACGACTTCGAGCTGGTCAGCCCGTTCTCCGCTATGGAGCTGTCCTCGGTGGAGCTGACTCTGTCGTACATGACCTGGCTGGTCACCCATGCGCCCCATGCGGGTCGCCGGGCGACGACCGCTCTCGTCGTCCCGACCAGCTCCCAGTACGAGTGGAGATCGATCGGAGACCGTCTCCCGGGGGAGACCGCCATCCTGCTCAGACCCATAACCGTCGCCACGGGTCTCGGCCTCGACGTCGACTCGGCGACGCCGAACCTGGTCGTCGATGTGCGGTCCGACGGCTCGGAGGTGTCCGTGGTGTGCGAGAGTGAGGTGCTGGCGGCCAGGGACACCCCGGACACAGACCCCGAGGCGATCGCCGAAACCGCCGATGCCATGCTCAGGGATCTCGACCCCGACGTGGAGTACGACGCCCGGCGCCGGGGAGCCCACGCCATCGGCATCAACCCCGAGAGCGCCGATCGGCTCGCCCACCTGCTCGAGATCACGGTCCGTGTCGCGTCCCGGCCCGAGCGGGTCCTCGCCGGCGGCGTGCTCACCGACCGCAAGCTCATCGAGGCCTACTTCGGGGCGAGCCGCCCCAAGCTGGGGCGGCTCTTCCACCGCACCCATCGCCCGCTGGGCGCGGGTTAGTCAGGAGCGGTTCGGGACCACGACCGCGCGGCCGCGGATCTTGCCTTCCTTGAGATCCCGGTACGCCTGCAGTGCCTCGTCCAGCGCGTACTCGGTCACCTCGGTGGCAATCTCACCCCGGGCGCCCAACGCCAGCACTTCTGCCAGTTCCGGGCGGGTGCCCCAGTACGTGGTTTGGGTGCTCACTTCGTAGGGGATGCTGAAGAACGAGAACTCGAAGCTGCCGCCGCCGATTCCGACGATCGTGAGGTCGCCCATCTGACGGGCCACTGCGGCTCCGAGGGCGATGGTCGGGTCGGCCCCGACGAAGTCGAGGACGACGTCCACGCCGCGTCCGCCGGTGAGCTTCCTGATGTCCTCGGCGGTTCCGTCGCCGGGCTGGAAGACGTGCGTCGCACCGTGCTCTGTCGCCAGGTCGAGCGCCTCCTGGCGCATGTCGACGGCGATGATCGAGGCGGAGCTGGTGGCGGCCAGGATCTGGACACCGAGGTGTCCGAGGCCGCCGACCCCGATGACGAGGGCGTACGACTCGGGTGTCAGCTTGTGGAGCGATCTCTTTATGGCGTGATACGGCGTGAGGCCCGCGTCCGTGAGAGCCGCCGCCTGGGCCGGCTCGAGCCCGTCGGGCAGGGGCAGGAGGAAGCGGGAATCCGGGATGAGCATGTACTCGGCCATGCCGCCGTCGAGACCGAGCCCACCACCGCCTCCGGGCACGGGGGCTTCCGCGAGGTTCTCACAGTAGGTCTCGATGCCGAGCCGGCAACGGGCACATGTGCCGCACCCCCAGGGCCCGTAGACGGCGACGGGCTGCCCGATCTCGAGTCCTCTCACGCCCTCTCCGAGCTCATGGACCCACCCGGCGTTCTCGTGCCCGAGGGTGAACGGCGGATCCCAGGGCATCATCCCCGGCTCGAACTCGTCCATGAGATGGATGTCGGAGTGGCAAGCACCGGCGCCTCCAACTCTGATCACCACCTCGCCCGGCCCGGGCTGCGGCTGATCGATCTCTTCGAGCTCCGGCTCGGACTTCCACGCATTGAGACGAAGCGCCTTCATTTCGCATCCTTTCTGCGGTCTCGAGACCGAGTCAATCGCCAGGCCGACGGCCGTTGGTAGGGTCGAACGACCCGGGGTAACAGGACCAGGTCATGACGAACGACGCTTACCCCGAGGGCGGGGAACCAAACCGGAGCATGGGCCACCACCACGGTGACCACGAGGGCCATGGCTCTCACGAGGGCCATGGCTCCCACGACGGCCACAACGGTCACGGCGACCACTCCCACCATGC
>Ga0209075_1004685_pt1 | contig 10850 bp, 7 predicted proteins | sample Stecom2011_FD_187523 | JGI IMG/M metagenome (GOLD analysis project Ga0209075, IMG submission 187523) | Agricultural soil microbial communities from Utah to study Nitrogen management - Steer compost 2011 (SPAdes) (version 2) | ecosystem: Environmental > Terrestrial > Soil > Agricultural land...
TAATAAAATCCGCCTGCGGCCAATAGATACTGTTGTTAAAGAGATTGAACTCCTTTCGGGAAAAGAGTTTTATATTACCGATGATATGATCATGCTCAACCGTCCTAAAATTCAGCGATACATGATAGAGCTTTGTGAACGTATCAAAGATTTTAATGTGAACATGTTTCTTTCCTGTTCACCGGCAATGAATACCGATCCGGTATTTCTTGATTCTATTGCCAGGGGTGGTGCAAAAAGTATGTATACTGTTTTCGCCAGTGATCCTTTCAGTTCCCGTTTCTACGGACGACATCCGGGTATATGGCAAAGGACAATTGATCTGGTAAAACAGCTTGAAGATCGTGGAATCCGTTTTTTCGGTTCTTTCGGTGTAGGATTCGATACTTGTATGGAAGATCAGTTTGATCTTATTTTGGAATTTTGTGAAAAGGCAAATATTAAAACAGCAGAATTTTTCATTGCAACTCCATTTCCAAACACGCCGTTTTGGCACAGAATATCTGAACAGAATCGTTTTATTGAAACAGACTGGAAAAAATTCAACTGCGCAAATGTAGTTTTTAAACCAAAACATACAACAGAAAAACAGCTTCGGGATGGCTTTGTCATGTTATGGCGGGAATTCTTCAAAAATACTAATCATGAAGAATCCTTGAGTACTTTTCACCAGAAACTGGACAATATTCTCAAATCAAGAGAATATTCACAGGAAGTCAAAGATGCTGTTGCCAGAGGATTATCAAAATGTTGAGGAAAGTAATACGGAGGTTATAAGTGAGTAAAAAAGCTATAGTTACAGGTGGATCACGTGGAATAGGTGCAGCAATTGTACAGAAACTGGCAGAAAATGGATTTGATATAGCTTTCAGCTACAGATCTCAGAAGGAAAAGGCCGAAGAAGTTGTCAGATCAGTTACAGAATCCGGGCACAAAGCATATGCAATTGAAACAGACGTAACTGACTTTGAATCATGCGGTAATTTTGTCTCTAAAGCACGTGAACTGCTCACCGACATCGATGTACTTGTGAATAACGCCGGTATAACAAAAGATAAAAGTCTGTTTATAATGCAGCAACAGGAATGGAATGATGTCATAAATACAAATCTGACAGGTTATTTTAACGTTACAAGACAACTTGTTGGTTATTTTTTTAAAAACAAACGTGGATGCATTGTAAATATTACATCTGTAAGCGGTCTGGTAGGAATAGGAGGCCAGACAAATTACTGCGCATCTAAAGCTGGTATCATTGGATTCACAAAAGCTCTTGCAAAAGAAGCTGCAAAACTTGGAATACCGGTAAATTGCGTTGCACCCGGGTATGTTGATACTGAAATGACCAGATCGATTCCGGAAAAACATATTGATGAGATTAAGAAGATGATTCCCATGAACAGGATGGGTACAGCCCAGGAAGTGGCTGATTTGGTTGCATTTTTAACTTCAGACAGCGCCAGATACATTACTGGTCAGGTTTTTACCATAGATGGCGGTTTAACAGCATAATGTAGACACAATTTGATAAGTCTGACTTGATTATAATTCCCTGCTGCACGTTTTGGTCAGGAATTATTTAATATATTTTAAGGAGAAAATACCATGTTTAATATCAAAGAAATAATGGAAAATGTACCCCATAGATATCCTTTTCTTCTTATAGACAGAATTATAGATTTCAAGAAAGACGAATGCGTAACGGTATTAAAGAACATTTCAATAAACGAAGCACAGTTTCAGGGGCACTTTCCAGGGAACCCAATTTTTCCGGGTGTTTATATTATAGAAAACATGGCCCAGGCATCTTGTTTTTTACTGGCTAAATCTTCAGGCGGACTGAATCAAAACACAGTGTACTATCTTGGGAAAGTTAATAAAATTTCCTTTATGAAACCAGTTACCCCTGGAGATCAATTAGTAACAACCATAACTGTCATAAAATTTTTAGGTAGAAATGCTGCAGTTCAGGCAAAATCTACAGTTGATGGGAAAACAGTAGCCAAGGGTGAACTCATGTTTGGTGTGAGTGATGAATATTAATTGGTCGAATTTTTCAATAAATTGCGTAAGTTATTGATTTTATACGGAATATATAATAATTTATAAATAAACAACCAAAAAGATCCAATAATTGCATATCGAACGATTTAAATTTTCAAGAAATCAGCAGGGTTAAATCATACGCTTGTTCATCGGATTCCAGTAAAAATCCGATATTAAATTTAATCGAACATTAATCGTAATTGGATTTTTTTTTCCTAATAACTATATTTACCTTTCTCTAATTTTATATTAATCCCTGTTGCAAGGGATGGAAATGCTTATGAGTGAAAACAGAGTTGTTATTACGGGAGTAGGACTGGTCACTCCGATAGGGACTGGTACCGATGTATTCTGGGATTCTGCAGTAAGAGGCGAAAACGGGGTACATCCTCTGGAACTATTTGATCCTTCGGAATACAGAACCAAAACAGGTGGCGAAGTCCGTGACTTTAAAGCTAAGGATCATCTGTCTGAGGAAGATATTAATCGGATGGGCCGATCGAGTCAATTTGCTGTTGCGGCAACCAGGATGGCATTAGATGATTCAGCTTTTCAGGTATCAGAAGAGAATGGTTACAGAGTTGGTGTAAGCATGGGTACAACCATGGGAGAACCTCAAATTCTGGAAAAAGCTGTTCATATTAAATATGACTCTGGTTCAAAGCAGATACCCCAAAACCTTCCACGTCAATACCCTTGTGCTTCAATACCTGCAAATATCGCGCGTGTTTTTAAAATTAAAGGACCTAATATTATTATTCCTACAGCATGTGCTGCGGGTAATTATGCTATTGGATATGCATTTGATCAGATTCAGCTCAATAAAGCCGACGTAATGATTGCAGGAGGAAGTGATCCTTTTTCCGGAATCGCATTTACCGGATTTAACAGACTTTTGGCCACAACACCGGATATTTGCCGTCCTTTTGATCTCAACAGGTCCGGAATGGCTGTAAGTGAAGGAGCAGGTATCGTTATAATAGAAAGACTCAGTCACGCACTTGCTCGTGGAGCTTCAATTTATGCTGAAATACTGGGATACGGTCTTGGATGTGATGCATATAAGATGACAATCCCGGACCCAACCGGCAGCGGTGGAATTATTGCGTTAAAACGTGCTATTAAAAATTCAGGTATTGCTCCTGATGAAATTGATTATATCAGTGCTCATGGTACCGGAACCAAAGAAAATGACAAGAGTGAAACCCTGATAGTTAAAGAAGTTCTTGGTGAAAAAGCCAAAACAATTCCTGTATCCTCAATTAAATCCATGATTGGACACACAATGGGGGCTGCTTCAGCTATTGAAGCTGCTGCATGTGCTTTGATGATAAAAAATGGAGTAATACTTCCTACAATAAACTATTCAGATCCGGATCCGGATTGTGACCTGGATTACGTTCCCAACAAGTCCCGATCAGCTGATCTTGAAACAGTTGTCTCAAATGCATATGCTTTTGCGGGTAATACATCTTCATTGGTATTAAGAAAATTCAAAGGATAAATTTTTAAAATGCAGTCCAAAAGAATAGTAATCACAGATGTCGGAACAATCAGCTCACTTGGAACTGGCTTCGAAAATCTAAATGGAGCCCTGACCCGGACACCACAAAAATCTACTGTTAAGGATTATGATTTTCACCAATTCGAAAACGATATTGAATGTTATTTAATTAAAAATTATGATCCGGTTCAAACTCTTGGTAAAAAGGGACTTCGAAATAAAGATTTTTCAACCAAAATTCTTCTTGGTACAATACAAACCGGTTTCGCAGAAATACTTTCAAATACCGATGAGCATGACAAACCTGGTATCAGTGTCGGAACTGCATTCGGAAGCATTCAAAGTATCGGTGATTTCTTAAGTGATTCTATTATCAGCGGTGTTAACAGTGTAAATCCTCAATTATTTGCAAACACTGTGATTAATTCACCTACAGGGAATGCAAACATAAGATTTAATTCAAAAAATCTCAGTTCAACAATTGCATCAGGTTTCAATGCGGGTATAGATTCAATGATCTATTCGTATAACTATCTTAGAAAAAATTACATACAAAATATTATTGCAGGTGGTCTTGAAGAGGTAAGCTACTATGCGCTTCTCGGTTTATTACGCAGCGGTATTTTAAGCAATTCTGGTGATGCCCGCCCTTTTGCTGCTGATGCCAACGGTGTAATCATGGGTGAAGCCTGTGCCCTGTTTTTGATGGAATCTGAAAAATCTGCCAGGGAGCGGGGCGCTAATATTATTGCAGAAATAGCAGGAACTGCAAGTTCATTTGATCCACAAACTGCTCAAAATGGAAAATCTGATGGCGAGTCGGGGGCTTTTGCTATTAAAACTGCTCTTGAAGAAGCTGAAATTGATGCTGATGCAATAGATTTCATTGCATCCGGAGCTAATGGTAATCCTAAAAGTGATAAAATTGAAGCAGCGGCTATTAAAAAAGTCATGAACCCCGAAACACCGGTAACTGCATATAAAATGTTTACCGGAGAATGCTATGGCGCTTCAGGTGCAATGAACGTAGCGTGTGCATTGTCTGATCTGAAAAACAATAAAATCAGTGGAAAAGCAAAACCATATCAAACTATTGATGATATTCCTCTGGTATTTGAGCCCCAAAACAAAGAAAGTACTTATGCACTTGTAACATCCTTCTCTTGTGAAGGTAATTGCAGTGTCGTAATTTTAAAAAATGTAAACTAACACTATACAACCCTCAATCCGGTGAGGAGATTTTTTCATGAATCAAGAAGAAATTAAAGATACTATTCGTGAACTCATAACAGAAATTGCTGAAGACATGGATGTAGACGAAGAATCGATTACAGATAATGCAGGTTTCGTTGAAGATATGGGGCTGGATTCCATGGCTCTTCTGGAAGTCCTTGCTACAATGGAGAAAAAATTTGGAATTTCTATTCCAGAATCTGAGTTCCCCAATATAACTTCGATCAACAAATGCACAGATACAGTTCAAAAATACCTTTCTGAAAAAAGTTAATCTGATCACATCAGGCCGCCACCAGGCGGCCTTTTATCAATACTGCTAAAGACCTGGATTTTTAATAACCCTTGTTTTATTTTTCATATTCTATTCCTTCAATCTATTTTATCTGTAACTTGTTCAAACGGGGATTTTTCTTCCAAGAAAGCAAGGAATACTTTTGTCTGATTTTGATGTTGCAATTATTGGTTCTGGTATAGGTGGTCTGGTTTGTGGAGCATTTCTTGCACGTGAGGGCAAAAAAGTAATCGTTCTGGAGAAGCATTATCAGATTGGTGGTTACACACACAGTTTTAAAAGAGGAAAATATAAATTTGAATCTGCAGTTCATTCAGTTCCTTTGGGGCCTGATGGATTCATATTACACCTCCTTAAAAAACTTGGTATCCATAACCAGCTTTCAATTATACCACACAAATCCATGTATCAAACTTCCTGGGGTAGTAAAACTTACACCGTTCCCCCCTGGTATAACCAAATAAAAGATAAAATATCCAGCGATTTCACACACCAGAAAAAAAACATGACCTCTCTTCTTGAAGACATGAGAAGGTTTTATGATTCATTTATCGAGCCTGTACGAAAAGGGTCTCTGGAAGAAACAACACCATACCTTGATTTCGTTCAAAAGCATCAGAACAAAACCTATAAACAATATATAGACTCGTTTATTGATGATGATAATCTCAGACAGATTTTATACTCACAATGGCCTTTTGGGGGTACTCCTCCTGAATATGCTCCAATTGCCTACTATGTCCTGATGTTTATGGTTCATGCAATGGAAGGCTCTCACTATCTGTCTGGAGGCTTCTGTTCACTTGCCAAATCACTGGCATCTGTCATTGAAAATAATGGTGGTGAAATAAAATGCAGATCCGAAGTAACTGAACTCAATACTGAAAGCAGACTGGTTAAGGAAGTCGTGTTATCTGATGGACAAAGATTCAGCGTCTCAACAGTTGTTTCAAACATCAGTCCCTATCTGCTTTATGGCAAACTGCTGGATCATAATTCACGAAATAAAATATGGCTGCGAAGAATAAACAATCTCACACCATCTCTGTCAGCAGTTGCCCTTTATCTCGGTCTGAATTCTTCTGTTTCTGATATTTTACCGGAATGTGTCTATTTTTGGTATTCAGATTCCAATAACAGTGAAATTTACAAGAGGATCAGAAACAACACCCGGAACAACGTTGATCACCTTATTTTTCTTCGATCTCCGGAACAGGAAGGTGACAGGACACTTATGCTGATGAATTTTGTAAATAACACTTTTTCTTCAAACTGGAAACAGGATAAAAATGAATTTTCAAATAAAATTCTGGACAAAGCTGAAACAGTGATTCCGAACCTGAGAAACCGCATAAACCTTATGGAAACAGGTTCACCAGCAACTTTTGAACGTTATACAGCAAACACCCGGGGGGCTTTATACGGATTTGAAAACTCTTACAAGATATATGCTGAGGCTAAATTACCTGCACAAACACATATCCCCAATCTTTATCTCGCCGGCCACTGGGGCAAACCCGGCGGCGGTATCTGGAATGTGATCTATAATGGTTATGCTACTGCTTTAAGAATTCTTAAGAAATCATAATGGAATTCAAATTGACTACCACCTGATTCGGACGATTCCTTTATGCGAGTCTTTTTCGCGGACTATTGCAAAAATGTCCCTCTCGCGGCTCATTGAAATCAATCGTTTTCATTCAGGTACCATTTGAATAGCTGCTCCCCTCTTATTCTCTTTCCGACAGGACTCATTTCCATAATATCGAGTCTCTTTGTACAGTTAATATTTTCACCTGATGTGCAGTAAAATCTCACGAATATTGCTGTAATTGAGATTTTACCATTCGTTACTGTATTTGTTTATAGGACATCATGAAAGTTCTCATTCTGTTAATTGCATTTTCAAGCAGGTCTACTCTGGGCAAAAAAACCAAACGAAAATGATCCGGCATTGGCCAGTTAAAACCGCTTCCATGTACCAGAAGCATTTTTTCACTTCTGAGCAGATCCAGTACAAATTTTTCATCGCTTTTAATATCAAATTTTGCAGTATCAATTTTTGGAAACATGTAAAAAGTCGCTGATGGCTTTACACAAGTAATCCCGTCAATTTCATTTATCATGGAATAACACTTATCTCTCTGTTCTCTGAGACGACCGCCTTTTTTTGTCAGGTCAAAAATGGTCTGGTAACCTTCAAGAGCAGTCTGAATAATTGACTGTCCTGGAACATTGCTGCACAAACGCATTGAGGCCAGCATATTAAGCCCCTCAATATAGTCTTTTGCCATATTCTTATTTCCGCTGACAATCATCCATCCGACCCTGAAACCTGCAATTCTGTAAGATTTAGACAATCCGTTAAATGTTAAAAACAAAAGATCATCAGCCAGAGATGCGGTTGACACATGTTCGTTATTATCATAAAGTATTTTATCATAGATTTCATCTGAGAATACAATTAATTTGTGCTCACGTGCGACATCCACAATCTGCTCAAGTAATTCCGGTGGGTAAACAGCCCCTGTAGGATTATTTGGATTAATTATGACTATACCCTTTGTACGATCTGAAATTTTCTTTTTTATATCCTCCAGATCAGGGTACCAGAGCGATTCTTCATCGCATGTATAATGAACAGCTTTACCACCCGAGAGATTTACAGCGGCAGTCCATAGAGGATAATCCGGTGCCGGCACAAGAATCTCATCACCGCTGTCGAGCAATCCCTGCATGGCCATGACAATTACTTCACTTACACCATTGCCGATAAATATATCTTCAATATCTACTCCCCTGATATTTTTCTGCTGGCAATATTGCATAATCGCTTTTCTGGCAGAAAACAAACCTTTCGAATCACAATATCCCTGAGTAGAACCCAGATTTATAATCATGTCATGAAGAATTTCATCGGGGGCCATCAATCCAAATGGAGCAGGATTACCAGTATTCAGTTTAAGTATCTGAAAACCCTCTTCTTCAAGCCTCTTGGCCTCATCAAGAACCGGGCCGCGTATATCATAAAGAACATTATCCAGTTTTGAAGATTTCCTGACAGTCATTTATACTCCTTAAAGTAGTTTTTCGTTTCGGCATCTGCTATTTGATAAAAACTCTATCCCTGTTACACTAATGAAAATAATTCTCCAGCAAACAAACAGTACAACTTTTTGAAAGCCCGGATTTATCCAGTCTGCTTTTAATATCTGAGAAACAATAATTATTTGCTGAACCAAAGGTTTCGGACAGCTACATTATTCTGTTTTTTATAATTACAGATTCAAGGCTAAAGTGATGCCTGAAGAGCTTTTTTTTTCAATTCTGAAATCAGATTCAAGGCATCTAGTGGAGTAAGGCCATCGATATCGAGATTTTGAAGCTGATGGAGTACTTCGGCGTGAATTGTATCCATAACATTAAGCTGAACCCCGGAAAAAAGATCAATCTGTTTCTGGGGCGGAATCTGTTCATGATGACGAGCGAGCACTGGTTTATGATCAGGTGTAAGTTCCATATTCTCAAGATTTGCCATTATTTCTCTTGCACGTATAATCACCTTGCGTGGAACACCTGCGAGTCGTGCAACCTGAATTCCGTAAGAATGATCACAGCTTCCTGTATCGATTTTACGCAGGAAAATGATCTGGTCATTCCATTCTTTGACTTTAATATGAAGATTTTTTATACGGGAGTATAAAAGAGACATCTCGGCCAGTTCATGATAATGAGTCGCAAACAATGTTCTGCCCCTTTTGGCAGTAGTTTCATGAAGATATTCGGCAACTGCCCATGCAATACTTATCCCGTCAAAGGTTGATGTTCCCCTTCCAACTTCATCAAGCAATATCAGACTGTTATCAGTTGCATTGTTCAGAATGTTGGCAACCTCGATCATCTCTACCAGAAATGTACTTTGTCCGCGTGCAAGGCGGTCTGATGCGCCAACTCTGGTAAAAAATTTGTCAACAATTCCGATTTGGGCAAATGAAGCGGGAACGAATGATCCTATTTGTGCCATAATCGCTATCAGGGCATTTTGACGCAAATATGTTGACTTTCCAGCCATATTCGGACCTGTAATAAGTAATATCTGGGTTTCTTTTTTAATAATTTCGGTATCATTGGGGATAAACTGTTCCACTGAAGTCATACGTTCTACTACCGGATGCCTGCCTTCTTTGATAACAAGATCTCCTGTATCTGTCACAATGGGCCTTACATACCTGTATTGGGCCGCTATACGCCCCATCGAAATAAAAATATCGAGCATTGCTACAGCATCAGCAGCCTTTTGTATACGGGCACATTCAGATGCGATTTCTTTTCTCAAATTTACAAACAAATCATATTCAATACTGGAAAGACGTTCCTGTGCTCCAAGCACTTTGGCTTCCATATCTTTTAATTCCGGTGTAATGAACCGCTCTCCATTAACCAGTGTTTGTTTGCGTATATAGTTTTCGGGAACAGACCCCAAATTGGATTTCGATATTTCTATATAATATCCGAATACCTTGTTGAAACCGACCTTCAAAGATGAAATTCCGGTACGTGTTCTTTCTGTTTCCTGAAGTCTGGCGATCCACTGCTTTCCATTAACAGATGCATCACGGATCTCATCCAGCTGAACCGATACGCCCTGGTTTATCATTCCACCTTCACGAATAGATAACGGGGGATCATCAACAAGAGTTTTTCCGATTTTTTCAACAAGCGGATCAAAATCTTCCATTGTCAAAACGAGTTCTGAAACAAGTTTAAGTTTAACTTCAGAGAGTGCAGCCGTAATTTCAGGAAAAACTTCAAGAGATTTTTTAAGCGAAACAAGATCCCTGGCATTAGCCCGTTCAAACGAGATTCGCCCTGTTAACCGTTCTATATCTGCAACCCGTTTCAAGAGCAGCTCTATTTCGCTTCTGTTAAACACATCCTTTTTAAAATACTCAACGCAATCAAGGCGTTCAGTTATTGCTTCAATTCTGGTTAACGGGTGAGTTATCCATCTTTTAAGCAGTCTTGCACCCATAGCTGTGCTGGTTTTATCGAGTACAGAAATCAATGTTCCTTCAGAGTCTTCACTGCGTAAAGATCGCAGCAGTTCAAGATTTCTTATGGTAGCAGGATCAAGTTCGGCTACATCAGAAAAACTTCGGGGTGTAATAGCCGTAATGTGCGCAAGATCATTTTTTTTCTGTTCTTTCAGATAAAGAAGCAACGCACCGGCAGCACAAATACCAGCCTCAAACCCTTCGAGTCCCAGGCTTTCTGTTGAAGCAATTTTAAAATGATCAGTGATCGCAGACTGTGCATTTGTCAGGTCAAATTTCCAGGAATCGTATCTTGAAATCACTGTTTGATTTAAGGAATCAGATACGACTTTCTGCAATTCTTCATCATCAATATCACTTAACAGAATTTCACTGGGATCTATCCTGACCAGTTCTTTTTCGAGATCATCAACACCAATCTCCTCAACCTGAAACAGTCCTGTAGACAGATCACAAACAGCAGTACCGGTCTTGTGGTTAAGGGTATGCAGGCAAACAATAAAGTTGTTTGTATTTTCTTCAATATAGCTGTCTTCAGTAGCAGTACCTGCAGTAATAATTTCAACTACATCCCTTTTTACGATACCTTTAGCCAGTTTCGGGTCTTCCGTCTGCTCGCAAATCGCAATTTTGTACCCGGCTTTTACAAGTCTGTTGGCATACCTTTCCAGTGCATGAAACGGGAATCCTGCCAGAGGAGTATTCTCTGCTCCACCGT
>Ga0209075_1004688_pt1 | contig 10846 bp, 9 predicted proteins | sample Stecom2011_FD_187523 | JGI IMG/M metagenome (GOLD analysis project Ga0209075, IMG submission 187523) | Agricultural soil microbial communities from Utah to study Nitrogen management - Steer compost 2011 (SPAdes) (version 2) | ecosystem: Environmental > Terrestrial > Soil > Agricultural land...
GCGGTTATAGAACCTTCAGTGCTGCGTCGTAATCCGGCTCGTCGTGGATTTCGCTGACGAGTTGGCTGTGGATGACTTTGTTGTCTTCATCCAGAACTACCACAGCGCGGGCGCAGAGTCCGGCCAGTGGGCCGTCTTGGATGGCTACGCCGTAGTCCTGCTGAAAGCTGTAGTTGCGGAAGGTGGAGAGGGTAACCACGTTTTTAAGACCCTCTGCACCACAGAAGCGGGCTGCCGCGAAGGGTAGGTCTGCAGAGATAACCAGTACAACGGTGTTGTCCAGTCCACTGGCTTTCTCGTTGAATTTACGAGTTGATGCAGCACATACGCCGGTGTCGATGCTGGGGATGATGTTCAGGATTTTGCGTTTGCCAGCCCAGCTTTCGAGTTTTACTTCTTCCAAGCCGCTGTTGGTGAGCGTGAACGGTTGTGCTGTTTCACCGTTCTGCGGAAATTTTCCGCTCAGTTCAATGGGGTTGCCTTCGAGAGTGACTGTGGTCATGAATTGCTCCTTTGATGATACGGATATGTTCGGTAACAGCTTACTCTGTTTAGTTCATTTTGGATGAGTTTGCATCCCTTTGAACAGTATCAAGGTAACTATCTGCTGGATACCGTTTGCGGTTCGAAGCCGGGAGCTGGGTGACGTTGAACCAGTAGCAGGTAGCTGCCGAGAGACGAAGCGGCACAGGAGGCAATGATGGCTGCCATCACCAGTGAGGTGCCGTCATGCAGGTGGCCCACGAGTACGCCTGCGCAGGCGGCAATGGCCATTTGGGCAAAGCCGAACAGGGCGGAAGCGGAGCCTGCCATGCGCGGGAAGTTGGCCATGGCACCTGCCATGGTTTGGGGCATCACCATGCCGGTGCCTGCCATAAACACGGCTTGCGGGAGGATAACAGCCCACACACTGAAGACTTCGGCCAGCGCCAAGGCCACCATTAAGCTGCCTCCTGCAACGGCAATGACTAGCCCGCGCACCAGTATTTGATCTGGCACCAAGCGGCTGCCAAGGCGTATGGCTGCGAGGTTGCCGGTTATATAGCCAGCTACGATGCCAGCGAAATACAGACCGAACCGTTGCGGCGGCACTTCAAGGAAATCAATCAGCACGAACGATGAGCCGGAAAGAAACGCAAACAGCCCGGAGAACAGTAGGGCGTTGGTCAGGGTATAACCAAGAAAGCTGATGTCGGTGCCTATGGCGCGATAGTTTCTTAGCAGGCTGCAGAGTTTCAGTGGCTGGCGGTATTCTGGGCGCATGGGCTCAGGTATGCCGAAGGCAACTACGACGGCCATGATTAGGGCGTAGCCACCTAGTGCGAGGAATATTGAGTGCCAGCCCAGCCCGGCTACCATTAGGCCGCCTAGCGTGGGTGCTATGGCGGGTGCTAATGCCATGATGCTGGCAAGGAGTGCCATGATTTTTGCGGCTTCGCGGGGTGTATAGATATCGCGGATGGCTGCGCGGCCCAGCACTGGCCCGGCGGATCCGCCGAGTGCTTGTAAAAAGCGGCAGAGGATTAAGGTTTCGATGTTGTTGGCGAGTGCGCAGCCGATGCTGGCGATGGCGAACAACACGAAGCCGCCAATCATGATGGGTTTGCGACCGAAACGGTCAGCTAGAGGGCCACACACCAACTGCGCTATGGCAAAGCCAGCCATGTATAGGCTCAGTGTTAGCTGAACCTGACTGGTACCGGTGCCAAAGTCGCTGCCGATTTGCGGCAGTGCCGGCAAATACATATCGGTGGCCAGCGGCCCGAGAGCGACGGCGGCAGCGAGTAGTATGGTTGTCCATATACTGGTGAGTGCTAGCATCTACTATCCATACCTTGGGGGTGGCGATTGAGGGGGCGAGGCTTCCAAAACACGCTGTGAATACGTCCGTGTACGCTTGGCTACGCCATCCATGGCTCCGCACAGTTTTGGAAGCCTCGCCCCCTCACTCGCAGTCAACTTTGGAGTGGATTCTAGGGGGAGGCTTGCGAAAAAATAACAGGGGCGCTGCTCATAGCATATATGAGCAAAACAGATGGGTTAGTCGTTCAGGCCATTCATGGTGGCGGCTACGGTGTTTATCTGGTTTCTCAGCCAGCGGTGCGCCGGGTCGTTTTGGTTGCGGCGGTGCCACACCATCAGCAGGGTAAAAGGGTTGAAAGTGAAGGGCAGAGGTACCCAGGAAAAATCCCGAAGTAAGTGTTTGCTCATGCGCTCAGGCGCGGTAACCAGCATATCAGTGCCCCGGAGGAATTCCGGTAGGCCGGAGAAGTTGGATACGGTAATAACGTTACGGCGGGTTAGGCCGCGGGCAGATAAACCGGCTTCCAGAGCGGGCTTTTCTCCGGTGCCGAATACCAATGCTATGTGGTCGGCTTTCAGGTAATCGGTAACTGTTTCCGGCGCTTCTCGCTGGCTTGGGTCGTAAAAAACCACCATGCGGTCGCCCATCAGCCCTCGTTGCATAATGTCGGTGGCTTCCGGGGCGTGGGGGGAGATGATCAGGTCGCAGATGTTTTTGCGCAGCATGTCTGCCGTGGGAATACCGGAGGCAATGACCTGCAGCGTAACGCCAGGCGCTTGTAGGCGCAGGCGCTGCATGAGTTTTGGAAGCAGCATGTCTCGCTCGTAGTCGTTGGCGGCGATGATGAACGAGATTTCGGTGGTTTCTGGCGTGAAGGGTGGGCCAGAGGACAGGGAGTGCAGGTCATCCAGAATCTGGCGAATGTGGGAGCCGGCTTGCACTGCATAGCGCGTGGGTGTGATGCCGCGCCCGGATTTAACGAATAGAGGGTCACCTAAAGCTTTACGCAGGCGGTCCAGAGTATGGCTTACAGCCGACTGGCTAACACCAAGCTTAACGGCCGCCCGCGACACACTGCCCTCATCAAGAACCGTGACAAAGGTATGGAGCGCGCGGATATCAAGATTGAATGTATCAATAAGGTTCATGGGTAGCAGTGTAATCCACAACCGCCGTTGCCGGAACCTAGTATCATCAATCTGAACGTAGAGCCAACCACTCTGCGATTTCCAGCCAGCTTTCAGCGGGCGCTTTGCTGCCAGCCAGAATGCCCATGTGTCCGCCGTGGGTTACGCGGAAGGTCTTGTCCAAGGAGCTAACATGATCCATCAAGCTCTTCGCCGCATCGGGTGTCACCATGGTGTCTTCGCTGCCTGCTACGGCAAACAAGTTGGCGCTAAAGTTGTTCAATTGTACTCGATCATCCCCAATCTGAACTGTGCCCCGGGACAACTGGTTGTCGATCCAAATACGAACAACGGTGTCCTGAACCACGCCGCCAGGGTAGGCCACCATGCGGTCAAGAAAGGCAGAGGTTGTGGCGTGGCTGGTTACAAACTCTCGATCTCCCAGCCGCACGATCAGCTCCCAGTAACCCATAAAGCTGCCAATAGGGTTAGTGAGCTTGAAGCCAATCGTATTGGCCCAACCAGGGCTGTGAAACCAGTGCGGCCGGAGGTTGTGAAGTCGGAATCCGGTGCGTTTGTGAATCGAGTTGGAGACATCGGCCAAGCGCTGATTCAGCAGTCCGAGAATACCCGAAGCATGGCTGTCGATAGGTGACCCCAGCACGATGGCGTTACGCACATGCTGGTCTTTGCTCAGGGCCGAATAAAACAACGTAAACATGCCGCCCATGCTCCAACCGTGCAGCGATAATTCCTGTTGGCCACTGTGCTCACGCACTCTGTCTAGAGAGGCGGGCAGGAGTTCTGCTACGTAGGTGTGGAGATTGTAATGGCTGTGCGCACGCGTGGGTTTACCCCAGTCAATAAGGTACACCTCAAAACCTTTTGCGCGCAGAAACCTCACCAAACTGCGCTTGGGGAAAAGGTCGTAAATCAGCATGTTCACAGCCAAAGGCGGAACAATAACTACAGGTGTTCGATGACTTTTTCTTTCAACAGGAATCGTTATGTCATCCAGTTCGATGAAATCTTCCTGTAGAGGGGGGTAGTAACGCAGGCTAACCAGCCCATCGGTATGGAGCATTTCGAAAGGCGTTTGTCCTGCCTGCACGAGACTGGAGGCGCGAAATACGCGGTCGAACGCATTGCCAGCATAGTGCGTTGTTTGCTTAGCCAACTCTGCTGCTTTCTCGGTCGCGGCTTTGATAAAGTCAGGCATTAAAAGAATCCATGGTAAAAAAGTGAGGCTATCGCGCAGCGTTTGGCTGCGCTATGGCAGTGCTGTCACTTCTGGCTGGCAATCTGGTCACAATCAGCCACTGCCCATCACAGGTGGTGATTGGTATGATTGCCCACCACTGGTTAAATAATCACAACAGGAAACCTATGCTCAGCTTCCTACCCGCTCCCGTTATCGGCGTCATCAATTCCATTCTGTTGGCAATCAATACGCTGTTTTGGTGTCTATTGCTCTATATTCCGGCGCTGCTGAAGCTCATTATCCCCCATAAGGGCTTCCGGGTTCTGTGCACCCGCATCATTATCTGGATTTCGGAATCCTGGGTCGCATGCAATACGGGTTGGATGAAGCTAACCCACGGCACGCAATGGCAGGTTACCGGCGCGGAAAACCTGCGCCGTGAAAGCTGGTACCTAGTGCTCAGCAATCACCAAAGCTGGGTTGATATTTTTGCCATGCAGCGAGTATTTAACCGTCGTGCGCCTTTTTTGAAGTTCTTTTTGAAGCAGCAGCTTATCTGGGTGCCGGTTATCGGGCTGGCTTGGTGGGGGTTGGATTTTCCATTCATGAAGCGGTATAGCCGAGAGTATTTGATCAAACACCCGGAGAAACGCGGGGAGGATCTTAAAGCCACTCGTCGTGCTTGCGAGAAGTTTCGCTACACCCCGGTGAGCGTCATGAACTTTGTGGAGGGCACCCGGTTTACCCCGGCAAAACACGAGAAACAAAAATCACGCTACAAGCACCTGCTTACCCCCAAAGCCGGTGGTGCCGCTTTCGTGCTGGACACCATGGGCGATTCGATTCAGACGCTGGTTGATGTAACCATTGCCTACCCGGGCGGAGCACCGTCATTCTGGGACTTTATTTGCGGCCGGGTGAAGGAAGTAAAAATGGAAATTCATACCGTGACCATCCCCGAGCACCTCAAGGGGCGGGATTATGCAACCGATGCAGAGCACCGGCGTAACGTGAAGAACTGGCTGACGGAGCAGTGGCAGGCTAAGGATGCCCGCCTTGAGGAAATGCTCCGCCCATAGCCCTCGCAAGCGGCGTCAGCTTTTGCTGTCGCCGCTCTCCAGTGCATTATCCTGCGCTTCGTCTTTTGTGCCTTCCGTACCAGAGGCTGTCGGCTTTTCGTCCGCTTCTACAAGCTTGAAATTGATCTGCCGACGCTCTTCTTCCACGCCCGCAAAGCTCACTTTAACCGCCTGTTCAAGCTGGAAAATGCGTCCGTTTTTGTTGTGAATCAGGCGCAGTGTGACCGGATCAAAGCTGTACTTGCCATTAAGATCTTTGCAGCTAACAAAGCCTTCGAGACCATTGGCTTCCAGGCGAACAAAGAAACCTGCAGGGATGGTTCGGCTGATGACACCATCCATAGGTTCATCACTGAGAGTTTTGGCGAAGTCGCTCTTCAGCCAGGTTTCCAGATTATTGGCCGCCTGACGCGCCTTTAACTGGGTCGCCTGAAGCGCCAGCAGTTGTTCGCTGCTGAGTGTCTTCATGGGCGTGTCCCAAAGTGCCGCTTTGATCACCCGGTGGACATACAGATCAGAATACTTGCGCAAGGGCGATGTAAACGTGGTGTAGGCATTCAGCCCCATACCTTGGTGGGGCCCTGCGGCAAACGCCAACTCCGCCCGCGCCAATTGGCGTGAAAGAATGGCCTTAACCGGCACGTCCGCTTCCAAGTCTGCTGTTTGTTTCATGAGCGCTTTGAAGCCTTCCGGTTTGGTGGCATCTATATCCTCCAAGTGCGGTGCATAGCCTTCGATCAGCGCTCGAACATTGTCGGCACGATCGTCCCGCAGCCCGGGGTGTTGGATGAACAGGCCTGAAGGTTGTTTGGTCAGAAAGTCCGCAGCGCAGCGATTAGCTGCAACCATGCATTCTTCTACCAGACGATGGGCTTCGTTCTGGATGGTAGGTTCGATGGCGCGAATACGTCGGTTTTCATCCAGCCTTAGGCGGAACTCTGGCCGGTCGCCGCTCAGCAGAGCGTGCTCGCTGCGCCATTTTCGTAATGCCGTTGCAGCCTGATGTAGCTGGTCCAGGCTGTTACACACTGAGTCTGGCAGTGCTTTTATATCGTCGTCCTCACGCCCCTCAATCAGGTTTGAGACCAGATCGTAGCTGAGTTTGCCATGTGAACGGATAACGGCTCGATGGAAGCTGTAATCACCCAAGCTGCCATCGTTGTTGACCTGCAAATCGCACACAAGCGCCAGCCGCTTCATGTCTGGCATGAGTGAGCACAACCGGGTGCTGATGGCGTCTGGCAACATGGGCAGAGGTTCGCCCGGGAAATAAATGGCAGTAGCGCGCTTGAAGGCTTCAAATTCCGCCGCACTTTCCGGCCCAATCACTGCAGACGGATCGGCAATAGCGATAGACAACGCCCAGCCTGTAACGTTTGGCTCTGCCAGCAGCGCGTCGTCCATGTCTTGGGTGGCCGGGCTATCAATCGTTACATAGGCGCGGTCGGTGCGGTCTTCACGATCTGTTTCGAGGGCTTCAATGGCTGCTTCGTTTAAGCTTTCTGCCTGCTCCGTTACGGCTGTCGGCCAAGCGTCTGCCAAATCGAAGGTTGCAAGAGTCAGAGCACGCTCAATACCTGGCTCACCGGCTTTACCGATAACCCGTAGAACCTTGGCTTGGCCTTTCCCGTCTTTGATGGGGTGCTTGTGCATGCAGCAGTATAGATAGTCATCTGGCTCTGCGTTCATGCGCTCTTTTGGCGGAATGAAAATCCAGCGATTGATACCGGGGGTTTCCGGCACCACAAAATGCCCTTTACCTTTTACCAGATAGCGCCCAACGAAGGTGGTTAAGCGGCTTTCAATCAGCTCGTCTATTAAACCTTGGGTTTTACCTTTTTCGACTTCCAGCTCGGTGACATTAACTCTGTCACCCGGGAGCACTTTTTGCATTTCTTCCGGTGGCAGGAATAGATCCCGCCCTTCATCCAGTGCGACGAATCCGAAGCGGCCGTTGGTGGCTTTAACCGTTCCGGGGAAAACAACTTTGTTTTCCTCAATGTCAGACTTTAGCTGGCGCAACTGGTTTAGAGCGTCGGCATTGAGCATGGGTTAACCTGACTGAAAAAATGAATGTTGGGGCGGAGTATAACGGTTATGGCGGTACGAGTCAGACCCGTTACACGGAGCTAACTTCTGTATTTTCCGGAGTGTTGATGCAAACCCGGTTGCGGCCTTCGCTCTTGGCCCGGTACAGGGCTTGATCTGAATATCTCAAAACTTTGCCAATGTCGTCTCCGGGCTTTGAGAAATAGCCTCCAACGCTGACCGTTACCGGAGTGCCTGTTTTGCGGCTTTCCTGTTCAACGTTTTCGCGAATACGTTTGGCGATGTGTTCTAGCGTTGCTGGATCGCATGGGGAGAGCAAAATGACAAATTCATCACCACCCCAGCGTCCCGGATGGTCATAAGAACGCAGGCAGGCTTTTAGCCATAAGGCAACCCGGCAGAGAATTTCATCTCCAGCCTGATGGCCAAGTTGATCGTTGAATGACTTGAAGTGGTCGATGTCGAGCCAGACCACACCAAAACCGTTGCCTGATCGCTCTGCTCGATGAATCTCATTATCCAGAGCTTCATCCAAGCCTCGACGGTTTTTCAGACCGGTGAGAGGGTCAACCCGGGCCAGCTCGTGCAGTTCATCGGTTCGCTGGGCAACCTTGTTTTCTAATTCCCGAGTAGAGTCACGCAAGCTGACAGTCATTTTTTCAAAGTGGTCAACAAGTCGGCCAATCTCGTTATCGGGTTTGTCCAAACGCGGTAGGAGGAAGCTCCCGCTACGAACTTTCTCCACTGCGGCTTCCAGCCCGACAATGGGTTTTACGATGCGCGACTGGATGATGAGGTGGAAGACAATCAACGTGACGAGAAGGCTGGCGATAAACACAGCCACCAGAGGCCAAAGGTAGCTTTGCGGTAGGAGGGTATTGAGGTCCAACAGGGTGATTTCAAACCAACCAATAGCAGGTAAAAATGCCACGCCAGCCAGATGCTCACGGCCTTCTACAGTAACAAAGCCGCTTTCCACATGGCCCGCCTTGTCGGAGTTTTTCTTCAATAACTGCAGCATGCCAAGAATCTTCTGTTTATCTTCGGGGGCTTCAAACAGCAGGTCGACGGTGTTTTTCTGGCCTTCGGGTTTTACAACACTGGCGAAATCAATGTAATTGCGATCCCGGTAGAGCTGAATGGCGCCGTTGTAGTCGACGAACAGGGTGGTGATGCCCTCCTGATTGATATCGACAATATCTTGCAAAAACGTATCAAGATTCATCCCGGTGCCTACCATGCCGACGATCTGCTCTTCGGCATCGCGCATCAGCACGTCAATCCAGAGTTTGGTTACCCCCAGCTCTGTATCGGGATTCACGTTCAGATGAAAGTCACGGCCTTCTTCGATGAGCTGGTAAAACCAGGCGTCGTCAGATTTTTTTGGATCTAGAATGTAGCGAAATTGCTGGCCAGCAAACTCGTTTTTTTCATTATTGAAGTAGTAGCGGCCGCTTTCCCTGAGTGCAACGAAATAGCTGTTATCCCGAAAATTGGCGCGGAAGCTCTCCATTTCGTAAATAGCATTCGCTTTCAGGGTTTCGTTCTCGGGGGCGGTTGCCCAGTTAATCAGTGCAGTCGAGTCGGCCATTTGCCGGGCGAGGCCGATCTCGCGTTCCAGAGATTGCAGTAGCCGAGCGCTGTCGTAGCGCACCTGTATTTCCGCTACCTGACGTCCCCAGCGTTCAATCAAATCGGCAGAAAGCTCTCGGTAGGCCAGCCAGGAAGCGCATGCAGAGACAATGATCAAGCCTGCGGCGAGGCTGAGAAACCGGGTTTTAAGGCTCAAGCAGTTCTGGCTCCGTTTTCCGGGGTGTCGGAGTCAATAATAGTGCACAGTTAGCCCCGTGTGTAGATAACTAGGCCAGAAAACACTGAAAACCTGTTGCAGGTCATCACCGGTGCTTTGGGGCACCGGCGCGCGTAAATTTAAGTGCTCGTACTTTTGAGCCCCGGTCTAGGCGTCAGTTGTGCTCGGAAAATACCTTGGTTTGCCCGTTATCGTTGAACATCAGCACTTGGTAATGGTCTTTGCGGTCGCCCATTTCCATACCCGGGGAGCCTGCGGGCATACCGGGAACAGCTAGGCCTCTGGCCTTTGGGGCGTCGGCGAGAAGCCGCTGAATATCGCTAGCGGGCACGTGGCCTTCAATCACATAGTCACCCACGAAAGCGGTGTGGCAGCTCGCCAGATTGGGGCTAAGCCCAGCTTCCATTTTGACACGGTTCATGTTGTGGGTGTCGGTGACCTCCACATCAAAACCGTTGCTTTCCATATGCTCAACCCAGTCTGTACAACAACCGCATGTTGGCGACTTATAGACATGGATACTCTGTGCAGCGCCTGCTGCCAGTAGAGGTGTGCTAAAGCCGAGCGCGCCGACCAGAGCCATTCCGAGAATCTGTTTTTTCATGGTTTTTCTCTCTTTAACGTTGTGTTCAATGGTGGCTGTGATCCTGTGCCTGCGCATCGCTATCCGTTGACGAAAGCCAGAACCACCATACTGTGGCGGCCATCAGAGCAAGTCCTACGGCATTGACCAGTATTGCTTCCATCAGTTCCGCTCCTCTTTCGGTGCTTGGGTTGCCGCTTGGGCCGGTTTATGGCTGGTTTTAAACAGGCGCAGCCGGTTGGCATTGGTAACAACGGTTACTGAAGATAGCGACATGGCTGCACCAGCCAGAATCGGACTCATCAGAATGCCCCAAACCGGATACAGCAGGCCAGCGGCAACGGGAATGCCTAGAGTGTTATAAATAAAGGCGCCAAACAGGTTTTGGTGAATGTTTTTTACGGTAGCCCGGGAGATTTCTATGGCATCCGGCACACCGTGCAAAGAGCCGCGCATCAGCGTAATGGCCGCGCTTTCGATGGCGACGTCTGTGCCTGTGCCTATGGCGAAGCCCACATCGGCAGCCGCCAGCGCAGGAGCGTCGTTGATGCCGTCGCCCACCATGGCAACGGTGTAGCCTTTGCCGCGCATTTCATTCACCACATCGGCCTTGTCTTCCGGTAGAACTTCGGCGCGGTAATCGTCGATACCCGTCTTTGCGGCAATGGCTTTGGCGGTGGCGTCTATGTCGCCAGTCACCATCATTACCCGTATGCCCGCATCGTGTAGGCGCCGAATGGCGGCTTCTGAATCCGCTTTAATCGCATCGGCAACGCCCATAACGCCCAGTAACTCCGTGCCTCGGGCAAGAAACAAGGGCGTGCCGGCTTGCTCGGTAATGGAGTTCTCGGCATCACTCAGGCTATCCAATGAGACGCCTTCGGCCTCCAGCCAGCGGCGGTTACCCAAGCGAATCTTGTCACCTTCATACTCGCCTGCCACGCCTTTGCCATTCAGCGCTTCGAAACCAGTCACTTTGAGTGGCTGTGCGCTTTGCTCTTTTGCTTTGTTAACAATGGCTTCCGCAAGCGGGTGCTCGGAGTGCTGCTCCAAACCCGCAGCTAGAGCCAGAAGCTGTTGTTCATCGCCATTTACCGCATGCACGCTGGTCACCGCAGGATGACCTTCGGTGATGGTGCCGGTTTTATCGAGAATCACTAAATCCAGCTTGCCAGCTGTTTGCAGGGCATCTC
>Ga0209075_1004689_pt1 | contig 10843 bp, 7 predicted proteins | sample Stecom2011_FD_187523 | JGI IMG/M metagenome (GOLD analysis project Ga0209075, IMG submission 187523) | Agricultural soil microbial communities from Utah to study Nitrogen management - Steer compost 2011 (SPAdes) (version 2) | ecosystem: Environmental > Terrestrial > Soil > Agricultural land...
ATTAAATTTGAGAAAAAATTACACAAATGAAAAGGATTTTAACAACTTTTACAATCGTAGGAATATTTATTTTTACAAATGCTCAAGTAATTACTCCACAGGCGAGCTCAGAAGCAAATTTCGAAGAAACAGTAGGTTTGACCGAAATCGAGGTCGAATATTTCAGACCTAACAAAAACGATAGAAAGATTTTTGGCAACTTAGTTCCTTATGACAAAATTTGGAGAACAGGTGCAAATAACAACACTACTATAGCATTTAAAGACGATGTCAAAATCGATGGACAAACTCTAAAAGCAGGTAAGTATTCAATCTACACCAAACCAAACAAAGATAATTGGGAAATTTATTTTTATACAGAAAGTAGCAATTGGGGAAATCCGACAAATTGGGACGAAAGTAAAATTGCTGCCAAAACAAGTGCTAAAGTTCAAAATCTCAATCATCCGGTAGAAACTTTCACCATTGCATTGGAAAATAAAACAATGAATACTGCCGATTTGACCATCGCTTGGGACAATGTTAAAGTTTCTACAAAAATTGAAGTTCCAACGGAAGAAAAAGTAATGGAATCCATAAAGAAAACCATGAGTGGACAACCAACTGCTCAAGATTATATGGCCGCTGCTAACTATTTTTATAGAGCCGACAAAGACATTTCTCAAGCTAAAAAATGGATGGATGAAGGAATGAAATTAAATAAAGATCCTCAGTTCTATCAGCTTTACAGTCAAGCTTTGATTCATGAAAAAGCTGGAAATAAAGACAGTGCAATCAAAATAGCTCAAGAATCTTTAGAGGCTTCGAAAAAAGCAGGAAATAGCGATTACATTAAGCTGAATGAAGATTTAATCAAACGTTTGAAATAAACTAAATTCCACACAAAAACAAAGCCGTTTCTGAGTTGAAACGGCTTTTGTTTTTCTATCAATTTTATTCGCCTATGTCATTAACTGGTTCAATTTCTGATTTATTTTTAAAGAAAATTTGAATAATATTCGCAAGTAAAATCACCAATAAACATCCCAATAAATTCAACCATAAATATGGGATTTTATCCAACCACCAAACCCAAACTATGATGATTTGAGTGATAATCGCAGCAATGAAAACCGCATGCTCTTTGATGTATTTAAAGAAAAATGCCAATAAGAAAATCCCTAAAACATTTCCATAAAATATGGAGCCAATGATATTCACCAATTGGATTAAATTATCGAATAAATTTGCTACACTCGCAAATAAAATGGCTAAAACTCCCCACATAAAAGTAAAAACCTTTGACATTTTCAAATAATGACCTTCGCTCTTTCCTTGAATATTCCTCTTGTATAAATCGATAGTAGTTGTAGTTCCTAAAGCATTTAATTCTGAAGCCGTCGAAGACATAGCCGCACTTAAAGCCATCGCCAAAATCAAACCTACAATTCCCTTTGGAAGGTAATTCAGTACAAAGTGAATGAAAACATAATCTTTATCGTTGGTTTCGATGGAAGAGTCCGAAGTTTCAATCAGCACTTTTGCTTTTTCTCTCAATTCTTTGTCCGTTTGATCGGTTGCCTGTAATTGCTTTTTAATCAACTCTTTTTCGACTTCATTTGCGCTAAGATAAGTTTGAATTAAATCTTGTTTCCTTTCAAAATTATCCAATTGTTCTTTTTCTAATTCTTGGTATTCTAAATAATGAATTGAATTTTCTATTGATTCTTTCGCCAAAGGATTGAAATGTAAAGGTGAAATATTGAATTGATAAAACACAAAAACCATCACACCAACAAATAAAATAAAAAACTGCATTGGGACTTTCAGAAATCCATTCATGATCATTCCCATTTGACTTTGTTTCACCGATTTTCCCGACAAATATCTTTGTACTTGGCTTTGATCCGTTCCAAAATATGACAATGACAAGAAAGTTCCACCTATAATTCCACTCCAAAATGTATAACGATTGTCTAAATCAAAAGAAAAATCCAAAACATTTAACTTTCCACTCGCACCTGCAATCTGCATGGCATTGTTCAAATTGATACCTTCTGGCAATTCATACATTAAAATGATAAAAGCCACAAACATACCACCCATCATAACTGCCAGCTGTTGCTTCTGAGTTACATTTACAGCTTTTGTTCCTCCAGAAACTGTATAAATAATCACCAAAGAACCAATGATTACATTCAATGTCAATAAATCCCATCCCAAAACGGCTGACAATATAATCGCAGGTGCAAAAATGGTAATACCGGCCGACAATCCTCTTTGTATCAAAAACAACATAGCCGTTAACGTACGAGTCTTTAAATCAAATCGACTTTCCAAAAATTCATAAGCAGTAAAAACATTTAACCTTCGATAAATCGGTATAAAAACCAAACAAATGATTACCATCGCAATTGGCAATCCGAAGTAGAATTGCACAAAGCTCATTCCGTCATGAAATGCCTGACCTGGAGTCGACAAAAAGGTAATCGCACTCGCTTGAGTTGCCATAACTGATAAACCTACAGTGAACCAACTCGAATCTTGACCTTTTAGAAAATCATCTATTCCCTTGTTTTTCCTTGTTTTATATGTTCCATAAATCACTATGAACAACAATGAAAATACAAGTATCATCCAATCGACTGCATGCATATCAAACGAAAATTTTCATGATTAAATAAAATACAATTATATAGATTGCATTGGCCGATAACATCCAGAAATAAGAAGCTTGCCATTTTGAATGAGTGTCTTCGTTTTTCATTTTTATTCTTTAGTTTTTAATGACAACAAATTTGCTATCAATCGATAAGCACCAGGAACAGCTGCAGGCAATTCCCTGAAAAAACTTAAACCTGTATAAACATAATTTCCTTTGCCATAAGGCAATATCAGAACACTTCCTTCAACTTGCTCTTCGCCGGTATCAGCCATTGAAAACAAGCTTTCAAAAGTTAAATCCCATTCTTTCGGAAAATACAAACCTCTTTCTTGTATCCATCCTTCAAAATCTTTTTCTGTGATTTTATTAGGATAATTCAATGCGCTATGCGTCGGATTTATAAAGTTTACTTTAGAGTCTTCTTCAGTCACTCGAATTCTCGATAATTTCAAGGGTAAAGGCGAAATTTCTTCCGTCACCAAAGCATGATTGGTATTGTACTGCACCAAAACATTTCCTCCTTCTTTCACATATTCAAACAAGATTTTGTTTTTATAGGCCAATTCAGGCACTACATTGAAAGCTCTAATTCCCAAAACAACTGCATCGAATTCTTTAAGTTTGGACCAAGTGATTTCACGAGGATTAAGCGTTGTCACTTCATAACCAATTTGTCGCAAGCTTTCGGGCAAAGCATCTCCGGCTCCATCGATATAAGCTATTTTATCACCATCTTTTTGAATATCAATTTTAACTATTTTTGACGCAGCTGACAGTAAAACCTTTTGTTCTGGTATGTGTCGATAATTTATCTCAACCAAGGTTTTATCATAAATCTCATTTTCGTATTTCACCACAGCTTTCAGTTCACCTTCACTTTGATTTTTTGGTGGATAAACTTCAAACCAATAAGTTTTTTCTTCGCCTTTTTTCGAAAGGGAAATATTTTTTATTTCCGGTGAAACTTTCCAGTCTTTTGGCGCTTTCAAACTCAAATCCATCGCCATATCATCTTCATATCCTTTGACCTTTACAGCAATTAATTTAGATTTTTCATCATTGAAAATAATTACTTTTTCTGCGATATCAGTAGAAACTTTAGGAACTATAGCAAATGGCTTGTAACTCTCTCCTACCGCTGGATCATTGAATTTATAGACCAATGGACGTTCAATTGATAAAGTTCTTCCATCAATTTCTAATTGAAAATCGACAGTTACTGCATCTGGTGTTTCAGCCAAACCAATTAAATCCAAATCATCTACATCATACATTCCTAAACCTGGATTTTCGTTCAACCAATAAGGTGAAGTCAAAGTCGCGCTTTCTGGAATTGTAAATCCTATGTTTGTTGAATAATTCTGATTGTATTTTAAAGTTTGATTAAAAGTTTGATTCATCACAGATTTCAAAACAAATGCAGCTTCACTTCTATTGGTCGCTTCTATTGCTATATCGATTTGCTCACCTCGCACCGCAGTCTCAGTAGATGCAACAGCTTCCAAATACAAGCCAGCGCAATATAAAATCGACTCTTTGACTTCTTCCAACTTGACTTTTTTCCAATGACTATCTTCCAATGCATTTATCAAATCATAAACTTGCAATAAATCAGGAATCGAAAGCGAAGGATTTTTAAAATCATAGGTTTGAATAATTTCATCGATCAATTTCCCAATTGGTTTTCCATTTTTTACTCGATTCCAAGATGTATCAATTCCTTCAAATACATTTTCATTCGGCATTCCTCCAAAAATAGGTTCCAAATATTCCAAAGAACTTCCTCTGACAGCCACTGCACCAAAACCTTGAGAACTGTGTTGACTTCTACTTCTCGCTGCTATTTCACTATTGCTCAAACCTAAGGTTGAATAATAAGTTCCGATGTCCATACTGAAATAATTGGATTTATCGGCTCGGTCAAAGGCATCCTGACTTCCATAAAAAAACCATGATGGATTGAAAAAAAGTCGTTTGGGTTGCCAAATTTTCACTTTGTTTAATTGATTTTGAAATCTCTTTTCGTCTGCTGCTGCCTCAAATGCTTCAAGGCTCAACATAGCTGAAGCTGTATGATGTCCATGAGTTGTTCCTGGCGAACGATGATCAAAACGATTGATAATAATATCGGGTTGAAATTTTCTAATCACATACACCAGATCGCTCAAAACTTCTTCTTTGTTCCAAATTTTCAAAGTTTCATCAGGTGTTTTCGAATATCCAAAATCGATGGCTCTTGAGAAAAATTGAATTCCTCCGTCAACTTTTCTTGCTTGCAACAATTCTTGGGTTCGAATCACGCCCAACAACTCTTTCAATTCTGGACCAATTAAATTTTGTCCACCATCACCTCGAGTCAACGAAATATAAGCGGTTTGTGCTTTGACTTCATTGGCAAAATAAGAAATCAAATGAGTATTTTCGTCATCCGGATGAGCCGCCACATATAAAACAGATCCTAAAAAATTTAATTTTTTTATGGCTTCATAAATTTCAGAAGAATTGAGTTTCTTAGGACTTTGAGCGACTAATGAATTTTGAAAAAAAGTTAATAAAATTAGAATGGAAAATAATTTTCTCATTATATTCAATTTGTGTGTCGTTTATTGGGTTAAAGTTAAAAAAATAATTTGCATGCCACCTAAGACTTGTGCATTCCTTCTCTCAACTCTCTGAAATATTTAAATGCTTTGGTCAATCTTGAACCATACCAACTAAAAAATTCTCCATCGACCAAACGAAAATTTGCATTGTCAACAAATTCACTAAATTCATTGATATGTTTTTCTTGGAAAGGAAAAGGTTCAGAGGAAAACAAATAAAAATCCGCTTGTTTCAGATTTTCCAATTCAACTTCCGGATATCTATTGAAATCTGAATAAACATTTTCAAATTTATTTAGCTGAAGCATATAATCGATAAAAGTATTTCCACCAACGACCATCCACGGATTTCTCCAAATAAAATACGCAACTTTCAAAATTGGCCGATTCTTTACATACTTTAGAAATTCGTCTTTTTCTTCAGAAGTTTTCTGAATAATTTCATTGGCAATTTCCTCTACACCGAACATTTTTCCATATTGCTCAATCATTTCAAAATTATCTTCCAAAGTATTCACATCTGAAACATGAACAACAAAATCCTGTGCTAAGCGCTCAACCATCTCTTTGGTATTTTCTTCTTTATTGCAAAGAATTATATCAGGCGATAAAGAGATGATTCGATCCAAATGAATATTTTTGGTTCCTCCAACTACTTTTTTAGACTTTCTAATTCCTTCGGGATGAATACAAAAATTTGTTATTCCAACGACATTGTTTGACAAGCCTAAATCGAACAACAATTCAGTTTGACTCGGCACCAATGAAATTATTCTTTGTGGACGTTTTTCCAATTTTATTTTTCTATTCAACTGATCTTTTAACTCCATATTCAAAACTAACCAAATTAGATTGTTCCACAAAGTTCTATGAATATCAACAATGAAAATGAGATTTCTAACAATGACAACTATCATTTGTAAAATCCTTAAAACACTTTTACATTTGCCATCCTTATTTAGACTAAATTTAAATTAAACATGCAACAAATGAAGAAACTCCTATTAATTGGAATGATTTTATTGGCAAGTTGGACGTATGCTCAACAAATAATTTTTGGAAAAATTACGGACGTTGACAATCAACCTGTACCGGGTGTTATTATTAGCATAGACGAAATCAATGCACAAACAACATCTAAAAACAACGGAAGCTATCAATTGACAAATATAGAAAATGGAACTTACACCATTTTCTTCGAATTTATGAATGGAGATTTCTCTTCAGAAAGTATAACGGTTGATGGTAGAGATATACAGTTCGATTTCAAAGCTCCAGAAACTACTATGCTGAATACGGTTGAAGTATTTGGCGACAGAAATAAATCGCAAAGAAAAATTGAACAAATTACTCGATTTCCAGTAAGTATCAACGACCAAATCCAATCGATATCAATAGTTTCTGAAAAGCTAATTGAGGACCAAGGTGCTCTAAGCATAATTGACGGTGTTAGAAACGTAGCAGGTGTAACACAGTTTGCTTCTTATGGTGGAGCACGTGAATCTATGTCAATTCGTGGTTATAGAGGAACTCCAGTTTTGAAAAACGGAGTAAAGATGGATTCAGATTTCCGTTCAGCTGCGGGAGTATCAGACATGGCAGGTGTTGAGTCTATTCAAGTAATCAAAGGATCAGCGGCTTTGACACAAGGTATTGGTGATGGATTAGGAAGTGCTGGTGGTGTAATCAATGTGGTAACCAAAACTCCAAACTTTAGAAAAGGAGGAGAAATCAGCTTAAGATCAGGTTCTTGGTGGAGAACGCGCATGCAGTATGATGCTCAAACTGTTTTGGGCAAAAACTACAATACAGGATTTAGAATTGCTGGAGCTTTTCAAGCGGGCAAATCATTTAAAGATGAAGTAAAGCATAATAGAGTTTATGTTGCTCCATCTTTTGCTTGGAGAATTGACGATAAAACTCAAGTGGTTTTAGAGATGGACTATTTGAAAGACAATTCTATGCCAGACAGAGGAACCATCAACTTAGCTCCAGATACTGAACAAGCTTTGTACGATATGGGAAGTAAATTCCTTGGATTCAAGGATGATTATCAAGAAATCGAAAACATCACTTATGGTGCGACTATTAATAGAAATTTGACTGAAAAGTTAGACGCGAGAATTGGTTTTTACAACTCTTATTACGAATCAGACCAAAGAGTCGCTTCACTTTCTTTGTTCAAAGATGAAGATGGACAAACCATTTACAACAAAAGAAACAGAGGAATTGGTAGAAGCTTTAGAAGCGACAGAAACTCAACGGTTCAAGTGGACTTAATGGGTAAAAACATGGATTTTGGGATTTTTAATTGGACTTGGCAATTGGGTTACGACTATACCATGTCAAGAGTGGATACTCGATCTGCCAAAGGAATTAGAAATATAGATGTGATCGATGTTTATCAGGACATCAACAATTCAAACGTTACTTCTCTTGCAAATTATAACGATGCAGATTTACAATTAGGTGAATCGAACTTGAGCAAAAACTATTACTACGGTTTTGTAACTCAACATCATTTCGCCATTACAGATTATGTAAAAGTAGTGGGTGGACTAAGATGGAGTTATTCGATTGCCAACAGTGAAGATGTAATCGATCCTTTCATCGGATTAATTTTATCTCCAACTGACAACATCAATATCTTCGGATCTTATACGACCAACTCAAGTTTGAGAGCTGCCAACAATCCATTGTATGAGGGTGGAACTGTAGGGATTTCAAGAACAAAACAATATGAATTTGGGGTTAAATCGAATTGGTTCAATGATAGATTGAGAGCGACTGCTACATATTTCGATATGAACAACGAAAACCTTTCTTATCAAGTATATGATGAAAACCAAACTGAAACTGGATTGTATGGATTGGCTGGTAATTTAAAAAGAAGAGGAGTTGAAATTGAAGTTGCTGGACGACCAGTTACAAATTTACAAGTGATGTTAGGTTATGCATATTTGGATGCTTTCTACGAAAACTCTCCTGCATATATGGACGGTTCAAGGCCGATGAATGCTCCTACTCATACCGCAAATGCTTGGGTGCACTATAAATTAGAAAACAACTTTATGAAAGGTTTCTCAATCGGTGCTGGACTTTATTATGTAGGCGAAAGACCGGTGAACGAATACACTAAAGTCACTTCAGCTCATGATACCGTTCCAGGTTTGAAATATTTCGATATGCCTGCTTACACAACCTTAAATGCACAAGTGGGTTACGAAATCAATCAATTGGGATTCAGAGTTTTCTTAAACAACATTACAGATGCTTTAGGATATAACTCATATTATAGAGGTGGATTTATCAATCAAATCGAGCCATTCAATATTTCAGCACAAATAAACTTTAAATTCTAAAAAATTAACACTATGAAAAAAATTTTGACGATAACCGCTCTTATTTTTAGCTTCACCATGATCTCATGCGCTAAAGAAGAAGTACAGAAAAAAAGAAGAGGAATTGATTTTGACGCTCTAAAAACAGAACTCAATTTGAACGAAGATCAAGAAAAAAAATTCGAAGCAATCACTGCTGAAATTCAAAAAGCAATCGAAGAAAGTAGAGCGATCAATATGAATGAAGACGGCAAACTCAATCGTGTAAAGTTTTTTACAGATATGGAAAACATCTATAATAAACATGCAGAATTAGTGGCTGAAATTTTCGATGAAAAACAAATCGACATCTATAAAGATTACATGGACAAAAACCAAAGAAAAAGACCGAGATACAACGATGCATTGTTAGAACAAATTAAAACTGAATTAAATCTCGACGAAAATCAATTTCTAACAGTGAATGCTGCCAACAATGCTTTTGAAACAGAATTCCAAAACGCTCACGACATTTATCATGGCAACAGTGATTTAGCAAAAGAATATTGGGAGAAATTCGATACACAAAGAAGAAATGCTATTGAAAACATATTAAATGAAGAACAAATCGAAAAATTCAGAGAATTAATAAAAGATGTTAAACATAGTCCTCGTAGATAATACACATTTCAAACCTTAACAAATAAAGCACAAACAAAGCAAAAAGTTTGTGCTTTATATTTTACAACTCAGCATGAAACTGAAAAGCATATTCATTCGAAAAAGAAGAAAAAATGAATCTCTGTTCAAATATATCTCAGCCATAATTCATCTTTGGTTGGGATTATTTTCTTCGGTTGTAGTCATGATTGTTTGCATCACTGGCTGTATTTATGCTTTCAAAAACGAAATCAACAATTATTTCAATCGCTCTCATTTATATGTAAAAGTCGAAAAACAAGCTTTACCAATTGATTTTTTTGAAAATAAATTCAAAGAAAACAATTTAGAAATTGCTTCAATCACTCTTCCAAACAGTCCTAAACGAAGTATTGTCATAAGCACCATCGATCCAAAAACACAACTCAATCAAACCCATTTTTTTAATCCATACACTGGAGAAAAGTTAATTTCCCAACCGTCCAAAGACCTTAGTAAATTTTTCAGAACCATTGAAAATTTACATAAAAATTTATTGCTCGGTGAAATCGGAAAACAAATCGTTGGTGCATTTGTGATAATTTTCATCATCTGTTTGTTGAGTGGATTAATTCTTTGGTGGCCGAAAAGAAATAAAAAACAAATCAAGCAAGCCTTTACTATCAAATGGAAATCTAAGTTTTATAGAGTCAATTATGACTTGCATAATACCATTGGATTTTATAGTTTAATTTTCTTATTGTTCATTTCCATCACTGGGATTTACATCACTTATCCATGGATAAAAAACGCAGTTTTGATTTCATTAGGCGGGCAATCTATCAGTCAACAGACACAATTACCCGAAGATGGTGTGACCGATTCTTTCGCTGCATTGATGGATGAAATGATTAAAAAGGAAGAGGAAATTGACAAAAATGAAATAAAAGATACAATTTCTTTGAGTGAAATTTTAAAAGTTTCAAATCAAATTCTTCCATATGAAGGAACCACTACAATCACTCTACCGAATGAAAATGAAGCTTGGATCAGAATTCAAAAAACAAACACCAACAATTGGTTGGGAATGATTTTGACTGATTATATAGATTTGGATCGAAAAGGAAATTTAAAGAAATCAGAACTTTTTAATGACAAACCACTTCATCAGCAATTTCAAGAACTGTCCAAACCACTACATACAGGCGAAATTATGGGAACGAGCAGTGTCGTGTTTTATTTCATCATCACATTCATTGGCTTTACATTACCCATCACAGGTTTTATCATTTGGTGGAAAAAAGCTAGAAGAGCAATCCAATGATTTACTGCTCCCATTCTTCATAAAATTGATCCAAAAATTCTTCTAAAAATCGATGTCTTTTTTCAGCTATAACTTTAGCTGTCTCCGTATTCATCAAATCTTTCAATTTCAATAGTTTATCATAAAAGTGTTGAACTGAAGTAGACTCAGGTTGATCAGGATTCCACAATTCTCTACCTCTACTTCCACCAAAAGCAAAAGCTCTTGCTATTCCAATTGCACCAATAGCATCCAAACGATCAGCATCTTGAACAACTTTTGCTTCCAAAGAAGTCACTGAATTTGCTTTTGAAAATGAAACTTGAGAAATGAT
>Ga0209075_1004690_pt1 | contig 10842 bp, 10 predicted proteins | sample Stecom2011_FD_187523 | JGI IMG/M metagenome (GOLD analysis project Ga0209075, IMG submission 187523) | Agricultural soil microbial communities from Utah to study Nitrogen management - Steer compost 2011 (SPAdes) (version 2) | ecosystem: Environmental > Terrestrial > Soil > Agricultural land...
GAAAACACAGAGATTGAAAAATTAATTGACGAATCAGAACAGTTGAGAAAAATAATTTCAACAATTATTAAGAAATTTGAATAAACTTTGATGTTAAGCACCAAATTCCAAGTACCAAATTCCAAGTACCAAATTCCAAATTCCAAATTCCAAGTACCAAATTCCAAATTCCAAATTCCAAGCACCAAATTCCAAATTCCAAATTCCAAATTCCAAGTACCAAGTACCAAATACCAAATTCCAAAAGGGAATGGTTAAATTAGCAGAAAAAAGAGAACACCAATTTATTAGTGGGAAATAGTAAAATGAAAAAAAAATGTGATTTAGAGGAAAGAACTTTTTAATTTGCCAGTGATTGTCAAGAAATGATAGTATCATTAAAGTTGTTGTAAACAAATACAGGCGTGGAGTTGTCTGATCTCCACTTAGAATTTTAAATAATTAGAATTTTATATTTATGAAATATTTAGTTGGAATATCGAGAATAATAGTCGGAGCTCTCTTCATCATCAGTGGTTTGGTAAAGCTTAACGACCCAGTTGGCTTTTCTTTTAAACTGCAAGATTACTTCGCGCCAGAGGTTTTGGATTTGGGTTTCTTGGTGCCGTATTCACTATTGATTGCTATTGTTCTGGTAATTATTGAAGTCTTATTGGGGATTTCACTTTTGTTGGGATATATGAGGCGGTTTACACTTTGGGCCTTGTTGCTCATGATAGTATTCTTCACATTTCTCACATTTTACTCGGCCTATTTCAACAAAGTAACCGATTGCGGATGTTTTGGGGATGCTATTCCGCTTACTCCCTGGGAATCGTTTTCAAAAGATATAGTGCTGCTGGTTTTGATTTTGATCCTTTTCTTTGGCCGAAAATATATTCGTCCCATTTTTACAACCGGCACCAGAAGCTTTATAATTTTTGTTGCCTTGATAGGCTGTTTGGGAATAGCGTATTATGTTTTGGAACACCTCCCCATCATCGATTTTCGTCCATATAAAATTGGTGCAAACATACCAGAAGGAATGAGTGTGCCCGAGGATGCGCCCAAGCCCATTTTTGAATATAAGTGGAAATTCAATATAAATGGCGAGGAAAAAATCATAACCAATACAGGAGATTATCCTCAGGTGGAGGGCGAGTTTATAAATGTGGAAACGAAAATGTTGCAGGAAGGTTACGTACCCCCCATCCACGATTTTATGATTGAAAGAGAAGGGGAGGATTTTACGGAGCACTTTTTGGAAATGGAGAATCTCGTTGTCATTGTTGCCTATAGTTTGGGGAATACCGAAAAAGATGGATATCTGCCTATCAAGGAGGTTACCGATGAAGCCTTGAAAAAGGGCTACAACGTGATCGGGCTTTCCGCTTCTTCCCAAGAAATGACCGAAGCGCTCGCTGAGGAATACAAGCTTAACTTTAAATTTTATTTCTGCGACGAAACCACGCTTAAAACGATTGTCCGCAGTAACCCCGGGCTTTTGGAGCTCGACAAGGGCACTATCAAACAGAAACTGCATTGGAATGATGCGCATAAATTTAAGCTTGCGACTGTGCAAAATTCCAAATCTACTTTAGACTTGAGATTGAAACGTCGTTTGGACAGTATTGCCGTTTTGGATCAAAAATTCCGAGCCTTGATGAAGGAAGAAACTCCCGAAGGTCGTGCGGCATTGGGGAAAAAGATGGGTCTTTCAGAAGCGGAATACAACGGCGATCTTTGGAAATTGCAATCGGTTATTGACAGCGCCAATATATTGTACGTGGAGCAAATACTTAAGACGAGGGGTTATCCGGGCAAATCGATAGTAGGGGAGCCCACCAATACTGCGGCGTGGAATGTGCTACAGCACTCCGAGAAAATTGGAGAATATCTCCCTATGGTTAAAAAAGCCGGAGAAGAGGGCGAATTGCCAATGAATTTGGTAGCTATGATGGAAGATCGATATTTGATGCACGAAAACAAGCCTCAAATTTACGGCACCCAAGGGAGGGTAGAAAACAATGGCGAAAGATTTATTTGGCCCATTGAGAATCCGGAAAACGTGAATGAAAGAAGAAAGAAAGCGGGTTTTGACGAAACTATAGAGGAATATGCCAAACGACTTTTTGGAGATGACTTTGTATATAGACCAAGGAGCTTGGAAGAAGTAATTTAAAACAACATGGGACCTTTTGTATTAAAGAAAATTGGCTATGCCTTCCTAACGCTTTTTGGGGTAGTGACTGTTATTTTCTTTTTGTTTGCTGTTCTTCCTGGCGATCCTGCCCGCATGATGCTGGGCCAAAATGAGACGGCCGAACAACTGGCGGTAGTAAAGAAAAAATACGGTTTTGATCGACCGGTGTCGGTTCAGTATATAAGATATTTGAACGATCTGTCGCCCATTTCCTTCCACAGCAACAATGTGCAGGATTACACATATCTGTCTGAAGGGAAATACAAGGCCGTCGAGCTCTTTTCAATTGGAAATACCACCGTGGTATTCAAATTTCCTTATTTGCGGGAATCATTTCAGAAGAATGGCAAGGAGGTGAGCGAGGTTATAGCTGAGACCTTGCCGAACACATTTTTATTGGCGGTTTCGGCCATTTTAATAGCTATGGGAATCGGGATTTTTCTGGGAATAGTTTCCGTTTTGTTTAAAGGTGGATTTATCGATAAAGCCATTCAGTTAATAAGCACTTTAGGGATGAGCGTTCCCAGCTTCTTCAGTGCTATCCTTTTCGCATGGATTTTCGGCTTTTTGCTGCACGATTACACCCATTTAAATATGACAGGGAGTCTCTATGAGGTTGATGATTTTGGTGGGGGAAAATACATTCAATGGAGAAATCTTATACTGCCGGCGGTAGTTTTGGGAATTCGTCCGTTGGCAGTTGTCAGCCAATTGATGCGCAATTCGCTGCTCGAGGTTTTGGGGCAGGATTACATTAGGACTGCTAAGGCCAAGGGGCTTTCGTTTTATAGCATCATAAAGAGACACGCCTTAAAAAACTCGATGAATCCGGTGATTACCGCGATTTCAGGATGGTTTGCCTCCATGCTGGCCGGGGCGGTGTTTGTGGAATACATTTTTGGGTGGAACGGTTTGGGGAAGGAAATTGTAAATGCGCTGAACACTTTGGATCTGCCTGTAATTATGGGTGCGGTATTGGTAATTGCCACCTTGTTTATTTTGATCAATATTTTTGTGGATATAATATATGGGTGGTTGGATCCAAAAATTATCACATGATTGGGGAGACGGGTTGCGACCTGTGAGTACGATTTTTAAATAAATTAATGATATGAGAAAAAAAGTAGTAGCTGGAAATTGGAAAATGAATAATGATTTGGCCGAAACCGAAATGTTTTTGGTCGATTTGAAGAAGCAGGTATTTCCTGAAAATGTGGTAGTGATGATAGCGCCGCCGTTTACGAGTTTGCATCAGGCTTTTAAATCGTTACGGGAGCATCCTGTTGAGGTGGTGGCGCAGAATATGCACCAAAGTAACGAAGGGGCATTTACGGGGGAGATATCGGCCAAGATGCTAAAAAGTGTAGGAACCCAAACCGTTATTTTAGGGCATAGTGAAAGACGGGCACTTTTCCACGAGGACGAAGCCATACTTGCTGAGAAAGTAAATACTGCCATAGAAAATGAAATGACTGTTATCTACTGTATAGGAGAAGAATTGATCGACAGAAAAAATAACGACCACGAGCAGGTGATAAAAAATCAATTAACGGGGGGATTGTTTCACATTTCAGAAGATTCCTGGAAACATGTGATAATTGCCTATGAGCCGGTTTGGGCAATTGGAACTGGGGAAACGGCCACTCCCCAGCAGGCTCAGGATATGCACAAATATATAAGGAAGGTTATTTCAGAAAGCTATACGAAGGCCATCGCGGCACAGGTGTCAATTTTATATGGTGGAAGTGTAAACCCAGAGAATGCTGAAGAAATCTTTGGCCAAGCCGATGTTGATGGCGGGCTGATTGGGGGTGCGTCGCTTCAGGTTGAGAGTTTTATGAAAATAATCAACGCATTTAAAAAATAGAGCAAGAACTTAAATAGGAAATTGGTTCCCTTTTCAAATTATTAAAGATTATGAATTATATAGAATACAATTTCAAAATAAACCCACCCCAACCAGGTTCAGAATTATTGATTGCCGAACTTGGCTATGCCGGATTTGAAAGTTTTGTGGAATATGAGGAAGGGGTTATGGCCTACATTCAAAAAAACGAATGGCATCCCAATATTTTAGATGATATATATGTACTCAGTTCCAAGGAATTCGAAATTGACTACAGTTTTTCAGAAATTGAGCAGGTAAATTGGAATACGGAGTGGGAAAAGAATTTTGACCCGATTGAAATTGATGGAAAATGTACGGTAAGGGCGCCATTCCATCCTAAAAAAGACTTTCAGTACGACATCGTTATAGAGCCTAAAATGTCATTTGGCACCGGGCATCATGAGACTACCCATATGATGATGCAGTTTATTATGGGGAACGAGTTAGAGGGAAAAAGAGTTTTGGATATGGGATGTGGAACCGCTGTGTTAGCTATTTTGGCAGAAATGCGCGGGGCGACTGAGATTGATGCAATCGACATTGACGAGTGGTGTTATGAAAATTCGATGGAAAATATCCAAAGGAATAACTGTAAAAATATTTCGGTATTTTTGGGAGATGCATCCTTGTTGGACGGGAAGGAATACGATGTGATTATCGCCAACATCAATAGGAATATTCTATTAAACGATATGGAGCGCTATCGCAATTGTTTGAGGGAAGGCGGAGAAATCTATCTCAGCGGCTTTTATGCTGAGGATCTACCCATTATCCGGGAGCATTGCAATAAACTGGGTTTTGATTTCGTTGAAAACAAGGAGAGGAACAAATGGGTTGCTGCGAAGTTTAAAATTTCGTAAATTACGTTTGCTTTTGGAAAATTAGAATTTATTATGAGTACCAAGGAAAAAATTAAAGAGGAAGTTTCGGTTCTTGAGAAGGAAAAGAACCTGAATGAGATTGTACTCTACAACGATGATGTAAATACATTTGACCACGTAATAAACACGCTTATTTTTGCATGCGAACACACGCCGGAGCAGGCGGAGCAGTGTTCGATAATAGTTCACTACAAAGGAAAATGTACGGTAAAGACAGGGGAATTCGACGACTTAAAGCCCCGTTGCACCATGCTCTTGGAAGCTGGATTGAGCGCGGAAATAGTTTAATTCACTTTTTTATTAATTGCATGTGGTTAATGCGTGCTAATTTTTTATATTTGCACCCCGATATGGCCTCGTGGCGCAATTGAATAGCGCATCTGATTACGGCTCAGAAGGTTCCAGGTTTGAATCCCGGCGAGGTCACAAAAATCCCAAACTTTATGGTTTGGGATTTTTTTTTGATTAATTTTCGCAATGGAACAGATTGAGAAATACATCCGCAATATAGAGGACTTCCCCAAGCCCGGAATACAGTTTAAAGATATTACTCCGCTTTTGGCCAATAGGGAAGCTACCGAGCATTGTTTGAATTTGTTGGTCGCAATGGTTGGCGAACAGAAAATAGACAAGGTAGTAGCGATAGAATCCAGAGGCTTTTTTTTCGGAATTCTTTTGGCCCAGAAGTTTAATGCGGGCTTTATACCTATTCGAAAGCCGGGTAAGCTCCCTTTTCACACTCTAAAGGAGCCTTATGAACTGGAATATGGGATGGATGCATTGGAGATTCACGAAGATGCCATTAAAAAAGGAGAAAGAGTTTTGTTGCACGACGACGTACTCGCCACTGGAGGTACTGCCAGAGCAGCCTGCAATCTCGTTGAAAAATTGGGTGGGGAAATAGTTCAGTTTAATTTTTTACTGGAAATTGAGTTTCTAAAAGGCAATTTAAAACTCCAAGATTATGCAATTAGATCGTTATTGAAGTACTAATCCAAGGCATTTTTTGTCACCCATAATCTAAAGCCAAAAATTGCCATCTGCAGTTTTGACGCCTTTGAAAGATCTACCCCTTTTTTGGTAAAGCTGGGCAGTATTCGCTTATTTACTTTGGCCAAAAACTTAAAAAAATTCTTTTTCATGCTAGGTCAAGTTAAGTAATTTGGGGTGAAATCTACTTAAAACGAAATTAAAAGTTATTCCGCACTTTTCATTATTGTATTATGGGCGTCTACAGCTACCGTAATATCTTTTATTGCCTCACTGCCATTCCCAAATCCTGAGGTGGAAACAGAACCATTTTGATTGTCGATGGTAATGGATATATGCGTAATTTCATCTTTGTTATTGCGCTGCAGATTTTGGTAGTTAAAAACAATATTATCGGCTTCATAGCTTTTTTGAATTTCCAATAATTCCTGGTCTGTAGTATTTTTTGTAATGAGGTTGGAATTTCGAATAAAATTCTGGGACCCTGTTGCTCGCGCATTTTTTAGCATGCTATCTCTGTGTTTTAGCATGCGTTCTGTCATTGCGGCTTGCCGTGCCTTCATTTCCTGCATACGCTCTTCCATTTCCTTTTCCATTTGGGCGCTTTTTTCTTTCATATCCAGTCTTTGGTCCTCATAGGATTTTTGGACAATACTCGAATTGTTGGAGCCGCCTCCTTGGCTTATGAAGGCCTGGTTTGAGCTGCCCTCGCTTTTAACTGAAATCCTGCCTCCATCTGAAACGATTACAATATTATTAATGGGATTTTTACTGCTAACACTGTAGTTTCCCGAGTTGTTGTTTGCATCTCTGTATTCAATGGTGATGGAGATGATCTCATTATTATCATTGTACACTATATTGGAATAATTAAAGCCCAGGCCTTCGTCAATCACTTGTTTCTTGATTTTCTCCAGTTCATCTAAGGTTGTGGTTTTGGTAATTACCACCTTAATCTGCTTTTTCATCACTGAATTATTTTCAAAATTATTTATTGTTTTATTCTTAGATGTAAATGAAAGAAGGGAAAATGTAAAAAGAATAAAAATTGAAAAGAAGGATAGATTCCGAAGTGTTATGTTGCAATTGATTTTCATGATTTTGTTTAAATTAAAAAATTGGTCCGACAGAAAATTGAGGACTTGTTCGCACATAAAAGCTTTGGGGATAGAAACAAATATACGATTAATATTTTTTTCATTCAGTATCTCGACAAGCAATTAGATATTAAGAGATTGGTTTGCTGGGAATTCAGGGCGGGATTTTAGTCAGTTTCCGTCCTGTTTTTTCATTCAATCCAAGCCTGAACTTTTGCCTTCTGGCGATTTCTTAGAAAATTTAATGGGTTGGAATTTGATTTTCCGGCAGCATCAGTTTGGCCGAAAAGAGCAGTTTATTACAGTTTGAAAGAGGAATATGATATTCCGATTGTTATTTCAAAATGGGGTATATTTCTAGGCAACCCCTATGTAAAGAGGGGTGTTGAAAATAAATATGATGTTTTTTATAAATTTAGTATAAAATTTAGGGGGTGTTTTCTAAAAACACTTATTTTTGTCCAATAAATTAAAAAACCAAAATTATGGCCACATTGAGATTTCATGCCGTCAAGGAAACCTTAAAGAGAGTTCCTGTTCCTGTTAACGAAACTGAAAGGCGTTCCGATATTTTCGGGAGGAACGTATTTAATCAAACGGCGATGCGCCAGTATCTTACCAAAGATTCTTTCCAGAGTGTTATGGCAGCCGTTCAAACGGGTGCTAAGATTGAGCGTCAAATTGCCGACCATATCTCTACGGGCATGAAGGAATGGGCTATTGCCAAAGGTGCGACCCATTACACCCACTGGTTTCAGCCATTAACGGGCGCCACTGCGGAAAAGCACGATGCATTTTTTGAAACGATGGAGGATGGGCATGCGATTGAAAAATTTGGCGGCGGTCAATTGGTGCAACAAGAGCCAGATGCTTCCAGTTTTCCAAGTGGAGGTATTCGCAACACATTTGAAACAAGGGGGTATACCGCTTGGGATCCTACTTCGCCGGCCTTTATTTACGGCACCACACTTTGTATTCCTACTGTTTTTGTATCCTATACGGGAGAAGCCTTGGATTATAAAACTCCATTATTGCGAGCTTTACAGGCGGTTGACAATGCAGCCACTGCCGTTGCGAAATATTTTGACAAAAGCGTAACCAAAGTGAATGCAACTTTAGGATGGGAGCAGGAGTATTTTCTTGTGGATAGTGCTTTAGCTGCATCCCGCCCTGATATTGCTTTGGCAGGGCGAACATTGCTCGGGCATTCGGCGGCAAAGGGGCAGCAATTGGACGATCATTATTTTGGCTCTATACCAGCAAGAGTCCTCAATTTTATGCGGCATTTGGAAACGGAGTGTATGTTGTTGGGGATTCCGGTAAAAACGCGACACAATGAAGTAGCGCCCAATCAATTTGAGTTAGCCCCCATTTTTGAGGAGACGAATTTGGCAGTGGACCACAACGCGCTGTTAATGGATTTAATGCATAAAGTGGCAGGCCAGCACAATTTTAAGGTATTGTTTCACGAAAAACCCTTTGCTGGGGTGAACGGGAGTGGGAAGCACAACAACTGGTCCTTGGCCACCGATACGGGGGTGAATCTTTTAGGACCTAGCACCACGCCAACTCGGAATCTTCAATTTCTCACCTTTTTTATAAATACTTTAAAGGCGGTAAACGAGCACGAGGAGCTATTGCGTGCTTCAATAGCCAGTGCGGGCAACGATCATCGTTTGGGAGCTAATGAGGCACCCCCTGCGATCATTTCCGTTTTTATAGGTTCGCAGTTGACCCAGGTTTTGGACGAGCTAGAAAAACTCACCAGCGGGAAGCTTTCCCCTCAAGAAAAAACCGATTTAAAGTTGAACGTTGTCGGGAAGATCCCCGAGATCTTGCTCGACAATACAGATAGGAACAGAACCTCGCCTTTTGCCTTTACCGGGAACAAATTTGAGTTTCGCGCAGTGGGTTCCACGGCCAATTGCGCAAATCCGATGACTGTTTTAAACACCATAGTAGCAAAACAGCTTATGGACTTTAAGAATTCTGTTGATACTTTGATAAACGATAAGAAGATGAAAAAGGATGATGCCATCTTCAATGTATTGAAAGAGTATATAAAGGATTCAAAAAGAATTCGGTTTGAAGGCGATGGTTATGGGGACGAATGGGAGAAAGAAGCCAAGAAACGCGGCTTGAGCAATCACAAAACCACTCCTGAGGCACTCAAGGCCAAGGTTTCTAAAAAGTCTGTCGCTTTATTTGAGGAGATGGGGATTTTGAGCAAGGTAGAAATGGAGGCGCGGCACGAGATTGAAGTGGAGGAGTACACCATGCGGATTCAGATAGAAGGTCGCATATTGGGTGATATTGCTAGAAACCATATAATCCCGACCGCGATACAATACCAAAACATACTTTTAGAAAATGTAGTAGGATTAAAGAACATCTACGGCACTGAGTTTAAGAAATATGCAGGGGAGCAAATGCGGCTTATTGAACAGATAAGCGAGCATATAGCCAAAATAAACTCGGGCATTACCGAGATGATCGATGCCCGTAAAAAAACCAATAAAATTGAAGACGCCGAAAAGAAAGCTTTTGCCTACTGCAATGAGGTGAGGCCTTTTTTCGAAGTGATTCGCTATCATTGTGACAAGCTGGAGTTGCTTGTGGATGATGAGCTTTGGCCGCTCACTAAGTACAGGGAGCTTCTATTTACTAAATAAGGAAGAGAAGTTTTTTAGATTTAAACAAACAAGTCGTTCAATTTTATTGAGCGGCTTTTTTTTATCCCCAGATTAGATAGGACCTAAAGGAAGGGCCAAGTAAGCAAAGCTTAGTAATAAGAGTGGACTTGAATGCCGGCGATATGGCCAATGCTTAAAAATAGATCACTTGGAATAGGTTTTATATCGATGCATTACAATAAATCTATAAGGACGATCCTCTCAATGGACGTCCATTGTGTTCTAATTTGCACAGGAGAAAATCAACTTTCGATCAAATCAAGGCATTTGGGAATTCGCAATACTTGATGTATTTATTGAGAAAACCCTAAGCTAAGTCGGAAATAGATCCATTAAATTTAATAGATTTGGCATTTTTCAAGATTTAACATAAAATTAACACTGCCTTTGAAATGTTAATTTTAATGTTTTTTAGCGATTTTTCATGTTTTTAATACGGTTGTATAAACCGAAATGCAATTTTATCATAAAATTTTATCTTCAAAAAGGGTCATTTTTTGTCGAGGAGGAGCGGGCCTATTTGCATCATATTTTTTTTTTTTGCACCTTTGATTTGTATTAGAAACAGTTGAGCAAGAAATTGCCTTTCCTCTAAAGACTGTTAAAAACAACAAACCTATCCCCTTAGTTAATGTTTTGATATTATGCGCTTTACGTATAATTTTAGGCAGCGGCTAATTTCGATTCCGGAGGAAGTTCCTCACCTTTTTTCTCCATTATTGAAACATCCCCATTATTAAATTACAACACGATTTTTAAAACGCGCCTCGCAGAGTTTGCATTTTCTGTGGCGCCAAAAACGAGAATATTTTTTAACCAAATATTAATCTTTAAATCTTTAAATTATGAAAAATGTGATTTTATGCGCTGCGGCGCTATTATTTGCGGGCGTAACATTCGCGCAAAACACTTCGAATTCCAGTCAGACTGGGGACGATCAGAGAGTGTATGTAAGACAGGCGGGAAATTTACTAAGTTCTGGTATTACCCAAGGTAATGGCAGTGGTTATGGTTCACACCGTGCTATGGTAATGCAACGAGGAACCGATAATTCTTCTACTATTGATCAGGAAGGTTCCAACAACCAGGCTTATGTAGAGCAAGCTCAGTT
>Ga0209075_1004691_pt1 | contig 10840 bp, 8 predicted proteins | sample Stecom2011_FD_187523 | JGI IMG/M metagenome (GOLD analysis project Ga0209075, IMG submission 187523) | Agricultural soil microbial communities from Utah to study Nitrogen management - Steer compost 2011 (SPAdes) (version 2) | ecosystem: Environmental > Terrestrial > Soil > Agricultural land...
ACCTTCGATTATAACATTCATTGCCTATTGGGTAGTTGCAATTCCTTTGGGAAGTCTTTTGGCAATTTACTTTGAGTTACAATCCGTCGGAGTTTGGATTGGTTTATCGGTTGGTTTGACAATTTCAGCAATTATGTTACTTTTACGCTATCATAAACAAACTAAAAAATTGATACATGCAAATTCCTAAATTTTTAATTGCAGACAATTCAGCCCACCCTGAACAAATTTTCATCGTACATACTGAATATCCTCGCTTTTTACTCGACATTTCGACCGAAGAAATCGAATGGTTTGATGATTTGGAAGAAGAAACAGATGTGGATTTAGAAAGTGAAATTGCTGAGCTTATTAATTTAGCTTATGATTTTTTCGATGAAGAAATGAGCGGACTTGAGGAGGAATAATTCATTCTCTTATTCTCATTTTCAAATTCTTCTTAAGGCATATAAATCTGAGGATTCCCTTTGGTTTCAAATGATTTTTTTGACTAAAGAAAAGCCTTTTAAAATTATTTAATTTTCAAATAAATCGTATATTGAACTTTTAAAACAAAGTTAAGAAGAATGACTTTGTTTTGAATAAAACAATATTCTTTTTAAATTGTCTCACATTATATTTTAACCATGGAATTAACAAGACTGTTTGACTTCTTAGCTTTTCAGCTCAAGAATTCGCCACGTGAAGATAGCTTAGTGACCAAATACGATGGGAAGTGGCACAAAACTTCCACTCAAGAATTTGTCAACAAAGCAAATGCTATCAGTCGTGGCTTTTTAAACTTAGGTGTAAAAAAAGGCGATAAAATCGCTATAGCTTCAACCAACAATCGAACGGAGTGGAATTTGCTCGACATAGGTTTGCAGCAAATCGGTTGTGTCAGCGTTCCAGTTTACCCAACGATTTCAGAAGAGGATTATAAATATATTTTCAACGATTCAGAAGTTAAATTTGCTTTTGTTTCAGATGAAGAATTATACAAGAAAATGAATTCGATCAAAAGTGAAGTTCCTTCGCTTGTATCGATTTACACTTTTGATAAAGTAAATGGTGCTCCGAACTTGAATGAAATTTTGGATTTAGGATCTGACCCTGCCAATCAACACGAAGTTAGTGCTGTCAAAAAACAAGTCAAACCAGATGATCTTGTTACCATTATTTACACTTCTGGAACCACCGGTAAACCTAAAGGAGTTATGCTTAGCCATAACAACATTTTGAGCAATGTTTTGGGCAGTAATCCACGCGTTCCTAAATTCCCATCGGACAAACCAAAAGCTTTGAGCTTCCTACCCGTTTGTCACGTTTTTGAAAGAATGTTGATTTACTTATACATCTATAATGGTATTGGAATTTATTATGCCGAAAATCTTGAAACCATAGGTGAAAATCTAAAAGAAGTAAGTCCTGATGTGATGACAGTTGTACCGAGATTGGTTGAAAAAGTTTATGCTAAAATTTACGAAACTGGAGCCAATGCAGGTGGCATAAAAACCAAAATTTTCATGTGGGCCTTGAGCCTGATCGAAGATTATGAACCTTTTGGTAAGCAGAGTTTTGGTTGGAAAATCAAACATAAAATTGCCGATATGCTCGTTTTTAAAAAATGGAGAGAAGGCGTTGGCAACAATTTAACTTGTATGGTTTCTGGTAGTGCATCTTTATCGCCAAGACTAAATAGAATGTTTTGGGGTGCTGGAATTCCAATTTTAGAAGGTTATGGACTGACTGAAACCTCTCCTGTTTGTACAGTAAACTCAATGTCAAAAGATGGATTTGGTATTGGAATGGTCGGAAAACCAATCGATGGAGTAACTGTTAAAATCGCTGAAGACGGTGAAATTCTAATCAAAGGCCCAAATGTGATGATGGGCTATTATAACGCTCCAGATTTGACCAAAGAAGTGATGACAGAAGATGGATATTTTAAAACCGGAGATATAGGAGAATTGCACAATGGAAACCTGAAAATTACCGATAGAAAAAAAGAAATTTTCAAAACTTCAGGTGGAAAATACATTGCACCACAAATCATGGAAAACACAATGAAACAATCGTTGTTCATCGAACAAATCATGGTTTTAGGTGAAAATGAAAAAATGCCTTGTGCATTTATACAACCCAACTTTGAAAACCTTTCTAAATGGGCAAGCGACAATAATATCGAGCTTCCTAAATCAAGAGAAGAACTGGTAAAACATCAAAAAGTAATCGATTTGTTCCAAAAAGAAATTGACAAATTCAATCAATCATTTGGTCATTGGGAACAAATAAAATTATTTAGACTGACACCAGATGAATGGTCGATTGAAAGCAGACAACTCACTCCTACTTTGAAACTGAAAAGAAGAGTTGTTATCGATATGTATAAAGATTTATACAAAGAAATGTATGGACATTTTCCTGGTGAATAAATCAAATTAAAATTAAATTTATATAAGTGTGGACAAATGATTGTCCGCACTTTTTATATTATTAAACTTCTAATTCCTAAAGTTTAAAGAGTTTTATATAACTTTGCCAATCAATTATAAACCTATAAAATGAAATTAAATTTACTTACCCTTATTTTCTGTATCATACCCAGCTTATTTTTCGGTCAAATTTTGGAAGAAAGCTTCGATGATATTACTGATTTAGAATCTAAAGGATGGATCATTAGCAATCAAAGTTCACCCACAGGAATTATCGATTGGTTTCAAGGAAACGTTACAGTTTTCGAGAGTCATAATGGTGAAGCTAATGCTTATATTGCTGCAAACTTCAATAGTGTTGACAGTTTTGGTACCATTAGCAATTGGCTGATTTCACCAACGGTGAGCGTTAGAGATGGCGATGTACTTTCATTCTGGACAAGAACATCTACGAATTCTATTTGGAACGATCGATTGGAAGTTAGATCGAGCCAAGGAACGATGACTTTACCTTCGGGACCAAATGACGTCGGATCTTTTACAAATGTTATGTTGATCATCAATGATGATTATGATTTGTCTTATCCTGATTATTGGTTCAAATATGAAATCGAAATTACAAATGTAGGAGATGAACCTGTGGGAATGAATTTTGCCTTCAGATATAATGTAATTTCTGGCGGTAGCTCTGGGAGTAACTCCAACTACATTGGAATCGATACCGTTCTAATTATCGACAATTATGTACCCGAACCAGGTTGTTTAGATGCACCAAATGGAGTTTTCCCAGCTGACACTTTCACTCCAAACTGTAATGGTTTGGAAGAAATCATCACTTCTGATGCTCAAACTGGACAATATTCGAATGTTAATGTAATTGCAAACAATGAGTATATTTTCTCAAGTTCTGTTACAACTGACTATATCATTGTCTCGGATGAAAGTGGTGAAAATATCTTAGCCGAAGGTTTCTCGCCTTTGACTTGGACTCCAAGTGCAGATCAAACCGTTAGATTCTATTTATTATTGGATGATGAATGTAATTATTCAGATGAAATAAGACAGAAGATTGTTCAATGTGGTGAGGAATTAGGAGTTTCTGATTTAAATTCAATTGATTTCACTTATTATCCAAATCCAGTAAAGAATCAATTGAATATTCATTCGAAAAATAAAATTGCTCAAGTTGAAATTTTCAATATGAATGGTCAAAGAATTTTGTTCAATCAATCTTTAGATCAAAATGTTTTAGACTTATCAAGTTTGAAAGCATCGACTTATATTATCAGAGCAACTTTAGAAAATGGAACCATAGAAACTTTCAAAATCATCAAACAATAGTTTAAACAAATTCAATAAAACAAAAACAGGAATGCATTTAACATTCCTGTTTTTTATTTAAGTATCATTGATCGATTAATCTTCTTGCTTATTTTTCAAATGTTTTTCTAAAAATTGATCTTGTTCCCACAGCAAATGCATGATATTTTCTTTGGCAACATATCCATGGCTTTCTTTCGGTAAAATCACCATACGTACCGGCGCACCTAAACCTTTAAGTGCTTGAAAATATCTTTCAGTTTGTAATGTGAAAGTTCCTGGATTGTTGTCATATTCTCCATGAGTTAACAACATTGGAGTTTTCATTTTCTCGGCATGCATGAAAGGTGACATTTGATGATAAACTTCTGATGCTTCCCAATAATTTCTTTGTTCTCTTTGGAAACCAAAAGGCGTTAAAGTCCTATTGTAAGCACCACTTCTTGCAATTCCACAAGCGAACAAATCGGAATGAGTCAACAAATTCGCTGTCATAAATGCTCCATAAGAATGTCCTCCTACTCCAACTCTTTTCGGATCGATGAACCCCAACTTATCAACTGCATCTATCGCTGCTTCAGCATTCCAAATCAATTGCTCAACAAAAGTATCGTTTGGTTCTTCTTCTCCTTCACCTACAATTGGAAAGGCAGCGTCATCCAAAACCGCATAGCCACGAGTTACCCAATAAACAAAACTTCCGTAATAAGGAAATGTAAATTCATTAGAGTTATGAGTCGATTGCCCTGCACTGCTTTTATCTTTGTATTCTGATGGATACGCCCAAATCAACAATGGTAATTTCCCATCTTTTTTCGGATCATAATTTTCAGGTAAATACAAAGTTCCAGACAACTCAACCCCATCTTTTCTATTGTATCGAATCACTTCTTTATGAACACCTTTCAGACTTTCGAATGGATTTTCAAAATAGGTAATTTGTCGAATGCTTTCTTTTTTGTTTAAATTTCTAACGAAATAATTCGGATATTCTGTAGGAGATTCAATTCTTACCAAAGCAATTCCTTTTTTAGCATCGATGATTGAATGAATACTTTCAACTTTATCATCATAAATCGATTGATACCAACGAGTAGTTTTAAGAGTTTTTAAATTCAATTGATCTACAAAAGGAAATTGACCTTCAGGACTATGACCATCTCCTATTAAATATGCGGTTTCATTATCAATAGCCAAAACATATCTTCCAAATTCGTTTCTTCTTTTCTCAAAACTTCCTGGATCGCTATAAACATCTTGAGAATTTCTATCACTGAACAATCTCAATTCAGCATCGGTATCACTCGGATTAAATACAAAAGTTCTAGTTTTTCTGGTGTCGAACCAATAATCATAAATCACAGCGTACTCATCATTCCCCCATTCAATTCCTCTATATCTTTGTTCGGTTTTCGCCAACAATTTTGGATTTGAATCAAAAGGAGCTTCCCAAGTATAAACCGCATCTCTGAATTCAACTTTTTTAGAAGGATCTCCCTCATCCAAAGCTTCTACATAAACCAAAGTTGCTGGTTTGTCAGCTCGCCAATACATGGTTCTTTTGCCTTGTCTTACAGCCATAAATCCTTGAGGAATGATTTCGTTCAATTCCAACTCATTTACAACTTTCACAAAATTTCCTTTGGCATCGTAAACTGTTGATTTCATCGGGAATCTACTGTAAGGAATCAAATAAGAGAAAGGTTTTTCTATGGTTGTCAACATCAAGTATTCACCATTGGGAGAAAAACTAACATTGGTGAACATATCTTTTTCTTCGTGGAACAAACTATTATTACCATTCAAATCAACTTTATACAGTATAGAAGTTGCAAGTTGCTCAAAATTATATTCATCGGTTTGATTTTTCAATAAATCCTGATAAGTTCTATTTTGAGAGACACTTCCATCAGAAACAGAAACAATTGGACCTGTAGGAATTTCTTTCTTAGCATCGATTAACTCATAATTTTCTGGTAGAACTTTCACCAAAATACTTTTACTATCTGCAAACCATGAAATTGGATTTCCTAAACTTGCGTTTAACTTTTTAGAAAAAATTTTCTTTGCACTTGCACTTTTAATATCGAGCACCCACAATTCTAATCCATCATTCACTGTATTTGTAAATGCCATTTTTGTTTGATCAGGCGACCAAGTGAGGTAAGCAATTTTTGGATTTTCAGGTAAACCTTTGACTTGAATTTCCTTTTTATCATTCAGTTTTCTAACTTTCAAGTTGTTTTGATAAGTCATCGTACTTGAAATCATATGATCCGGATTGATTCTAATTCCCCCCAATCGCATTTCATCCTGATTCAAATCATCCAAAGTCTTATAGGTATCTCTATAAGTCAACACCATATAATTTTTGTCAGAATCCATATAAACCGCTGGTGCTCTTTCAAAATCAAACAAATCTAAAATCTCTTTTGGTGGTTTTTGAAATTCTATATTTTCTTGAGCACTGACTGAAAAAACAGTCCAAAACAACATTATAAAAACACTGAATCGTTTCATTAAATTAATTTTAAAAGTTTATGTATCAACAAATATATAAAAGCAAAACTGTAGTTGCCTCATCATTTAATAAAGGTTTGTTTTTAGAAGAATTAAGCTTTGAGTATCTTTGCACGACTTAAGCATATTTTTATGAGCCTAATTACTAAATATCAATCACTTCTTAGTGAAACGCTTGACAATTCTCCATTTAAAAATCATTCTCCTAAAGAATTATACGAACCTTGTAACTATATTTTAGGCATTGGTGGCAAAAGGCTTAGACCTGTTTTGGCACTTTTGGGTTCTTATATTTTTGATGGCAACGAAAAGGATGTGCTAAAACCTTCGTTGGCCATTGAATACTTTCATAACTTTACTTTGATGCATGATGACATCATGGATGAAGCACCTTTGAGAAGAGGACATCAAACCGTTCATTTAAAATTTGACACAAATACAGCCATACTTTCAGGCGATGCACTTTTGATACAATCTTATCGAATGCTCGAAGATTTAGAAGCTGAAACCTTTAAAGCTGTTACTCAACTTTTCTCAAAAACAGCTGCTGAAATTTGTGAAGGACAACAGTTGGACATGAATTTTGAAAAGCAAACCGAAGTAAAGTATGATGAATACATAGAAATGATCATGCTGAAAACGTCGGTTTTGGTGGCTACAGCTTTGAAAATGGGTGCACTGATTGCTGGTGCCAATGAAAAAGATGCTGATTTACTTTATGAATACGGAAAAAATTTAGGAATTGCTTATCAATTGAAAGATGATTATTTAGATGTTTTTGGTGAAAAAGATTTTGGGAAAATTCATGCAGGCGATATCATAGAAAACAAAAAAACCATACTTTATATCAAAGCACTTGAATTCGCAAGAGGTGAAGATTTAAAGGAATTAAATTTCTGGTATGGAATACGTACCGAAAATATAGATAAAGTTTATGCTGTTGAAAATATTTTCAAAAAATTAGAGATCGATAAAAAAGTAATGGAACTCATCGAAGATTTCACACAAATCGCCATGGAAAATCTTAATCAAATCGATGTTTCAGCCGAAAAAAAATCAATTTTAAAAGACTTTGCAATATCATTGATAAATAGACAAATCTGATGCAATTTAGGACAGAATTAAATATTGAAGAATCCAATCTTAAGATCGATCACACCCAAAATATTATGGGCATTGGATCTTGCTTTGTTGATTCTATAGGTGAAAAATTGGAAGAATCGAAATTCAAGGTTTTAAAAAATCCATTTGGAACGCTTTTTCATCCTTTAGCAATAGAAAATGCATTGGCGAGAATTTTATCTTTAACTTATTATACAAAGGACGAAATCTTTAAATACGGTGAACTTTATTTCAGTTGGGATCACCATAGTTCTTTCAATCAAATTTCAGTTGAGCAAACACTTGAAAAAATAAATAATGAACTGGAATTTGCCAATCAGTTCATCAGAAATACTGATGTCTTTTTATTGACTTTTGGTACAGCTTGGGTTTACAAAATCAAGGACACAGAGTTATATGTTGCTAATTGCCATAAAGTTCCAAATTCTAATTTCAACAAAATATTGTTGAATGATACACAGTTAAAATCTTCTTTTAGAAATTGCTTTAATTTTCTTTTGGACATCAATCCAAATGCTAAAATCATAACTACCATCAGCCCAGTAAGACATGCGAAAGATGGATTTGTTGAAAATAATTTGAGCAAGGCCAAACTCATCGCTAATTTACATGAAGTTCAATCGATTTATGACAATATCGAATACTTCCCGGCTTATGAATTGATGATGGATGATTTAAGAGATTATAGGTTTTACGAAAACGATTTGTTGCATCCCAACGAAATGGCGATTGAATATATTTGGAAAAAGTTCTCTCAAACTCATTTCACTCAAGAAACCGAAGAGAAAATTAAATTGACTCACAAAATCAAACAAGCATTGGCACATCGACCACAAAACAAAAACACCATTGCATACAAAGAATTTTTACATAAAACCAATCGTCAAATTCACACCATCGAACATATCTTCCCCAAAGGAAGTTTTATTGAAGAAAAAGCACAATTGCAAAAACTCATGAATCATGCTGATTGATACCCACACTCATCTTTATTCAGAACAATTTGACCAAGACAGAAAAGAAATGATTAATCGGGCCTTAGAAGTTGGCATCGAACAATTTTACATTCCTGCCATCGATTCGTCATATACCGAAAGAATGTTTGATTTAGAGAAAAATTTCCCTGAAAATGTACACTTAATGATGGGATTGCATCCTACTTCTGTAAAAGCTGAAACTTATGAAGAAGAACTTCAATGGGTAAAATATTGGTTGGATAAAAGAGATTTTTGTGCAGTTGGTGAAATTGGAATTGATTTATATTGGGATCAATCCACACTTAAAGAACAACAAATTGCTTTCAAAACACAAATTCATTGGGCCAAAGAAAAAAATCTACCCATCGTAATTCATAGTAGAAATAGTTTTGATGAAATTTTTGAAATTTTAGAAGAAGAAAAGGACGATAAACTCAGAGGAATCTTTCATTGTTTCACTGGAACCAAAGAACAAGCTGAAAGAGCCATTGGATTCAATATGAAGTTAGGAATCGGAGGGGTAGTTACTTTTAAAAATGGTAAAATCGATCAGTTTTTACATGAAATTCCATTGGAAAATATAGTTTTGGAAACAGATTCACCTTATTTGGCTCCTGCACCTTATCGAGGAAAAAGAAATGAATCATCCTATATGACCAAAGTTGTAGAGAAATTGGTAGAAATTTACAATTTAAGCGAAAAAGAAATAGCTCAATCAACAACACAGAACGCATTGTCTGTGTTTGCTAATTGAGCTACCAGCCATAAATCACCTCCTCTTATCTTACCAAATTAAATTTAGTATTGATCACTTCATTACCTTCATGATTTACGGCTTTCAAAATATAAACTCCTGGTTGCAAAGCTCCTCCTAAATTAACTTGAAACTCACCCACGGATTCAATATTTACTGTATTTGAATAAACCACTTTATTATGAATATTCCATACGGTTATATCGAGTTTTGCTCTTTCATTTGAATTTGAAACTATATTCAACTGACTTGTTTTTACAACTGTTGGATATAAACTATAATGTGATTTCAAATCAACTATTGCATCCAATTCAGCTTGTCTCAAGAAATAAGGACTTGACATATCATATACAGACAAATCATAATCCGATTTAAAACTTGCTTCTAAAGTTGTAAAATCCAAAGAATACAAAGCTTTATGCAAAGAAGATGTTCCAAGTAAAACACTTCCATCTTTATCCACAGCTGCTCCATTCACAGTGAACTTTTCTGGCAATCCTTTAATTGAACCCAAAAACTCAGCATTCATATTTCTAACATTGATTTTAAAAACATTTGCACTCGCTGTAATTGCATATAAATTTCCAAATGCATCTGCAATCAAATCTCCTCCATAAACCGAGGTTTCAACACCTGAAGCTTTCGCAAATTCCGCCAATTGTGGAATAGCTCCTAAATTCTGAACCGATCCATTCGGTGAAATTCTCAACAACTCTGAACCAATATTGTTCAATGAATACATATAGCCATCAGAGGCTGTGGTCATTCTCGCGTGAAATGTTGATTGATCCCTAACATTTAATTGTGAATTAGGAATATCGATCAAAACTCCATCTTTGCTCGATGAATTAACCATCACAACTTGTTTTCCGTGCATAGGTAAATAAAACAAATCTCCGTTGATAGACTCTGTCATCGCTGCTATATAGTTCCCGCAATTACAAACTTTAGTAACTTCAGTCTCCTTCGTTTCAAAATTGATTTTATCGGCTTTTGTCAACATAACATTCGATGAATTCAATCGCTCTGAATCAATTTTCCTAAAATCATTGAATTGAATTTTCCCTTTGGTTAAACCTGTCGCTACTACAATCTCTTGTGCGCCAACAAAGATTCCTGCCAATAAAATTGAACTAAAAAATAAAATTTTTCTCATATGTGTTTTCTTTAAAGGTTTAATTGAAAAATTAATCCTAAAGTTAAGTAATTTTTCTCAAACAAAAAAAATCAAAAACTCTCTAAATCAGCCATTTTGACATTATCAGTCCAAGAAAAACAATGCTTTTCTACGAAAACCGGACAAAAAGTCTTAAAAAATCAATGATTTCAGCAGAGGAATAATACTTGATACTCAATGTATAAAAGTTTAACCTTAAAAAAAATTTAATATGAGTTTGATCAAAAGAAATCAAGATTTATTTGGTGGTTTATTGGAAAATTTCTGGAATGATTCGGCTTTTATTCGCCCTGAATTCAAAGAATTTACTATTCCTGCAGTAAACATCAAAAACAATACCGATGCGTTTGAAATCGAAGTTGCTGCACCTGGACTCAACAAAGAGGATTTTGATATAGAAGTGAAAGATGATGTTTTAACGTTAAAAGTAGATAAATCTTCAGAAACATCTGAACAAAACGATAATTTCACAAGAAAAGAATTCAATTATTTCAATTTCCAGAGAAGTTTCAATTTACCAAACAATCAAATCGACGCAGAAAAAGTACAAGCCAAT
>Ga0209075_1004692_pt1 | contig 10840 bp, 6 predicted proteins | sample Stecom2011_FD_187523 | JGI IMG/M metagenome (GOLD analysis project Ga0209075, IMG submission 187523) | Agricultural soil microbial communities from Utah to study Nitrogen management - Steer compost 2011 (SPAdes) (version 2) | ecosystem: Environmental > Terrestrial > Soil > Agricultural land...
TTTCGGGCTTTTTCCTGGGCCTCGCTGAGGCTGGCCCCGGTGGCCACAAATCGAATCGGCCATAAGGCCAGGTCAGCATTCACTTCCCGTTCCGCCACACCCTTCACGGTGACATAGCGATCGCCGGTGCGCAGGTCTGTGAGGCCGCTGCTGATCATTGAGGCTGAAATAACGGCACTAACACCCAGAATCAGGGCAGCAATGATTTTCATGGGGAATCTCCCTGGCAAGTATCGTTATTGGGGCGCCGGAACCTTGCAGACATCGCTTTGTGTTCGCGATCTTCGTCAAGGAACTCCTGCGGCAACGGCTGGATGAAGTAGAGGTAGTCGCCTTTATCCCGGTTTTTCTGCAGAGGCATCTTGCCGGCATCCGCTGGCCATACTACCGGTGAAATCACCGCGACTGAAATACTTGGTGCCCGTTGCCTGAGAAGTGCAACGGTTCCCAGATGCTCTTCACTGTGGAAGGTGCCGGTGGTGTGAATAATCTGTGCGTTGGGGTGTGCTTTGCGGGCGTCCAGTATTCGGTTGGCCATGGTGTTGTCGCGCAACAACTGGGCTTGATAGGTGTTGTGCATTCGCTCGCTCATGGCGTCGTTTGCTGCGCTGTGGCTGCTGTTAATAGCCGTATTGAATTTTTCCCGGTAGGCGGGGGTGTCCAAAAATGCATCGCTGGGTAACTGTGCGCGTTCGTTGGCTGGCAGCTTGTTCAGGTAGTCCGGTCCTGTACGGCCGACGCAACGCACAATAGCGGCGGGGGCGTTAGCCGCCACTACGGGCAGGCCATGCTGCCGGGCAAACTCCACCAGTGGGCGGTAGGAAGCACGGTAATTATCCCAGGCTCCGCTGTCTTCAATGAATTCGGTTTCTCCGGTTTTGCCACTGAGGTAGGCATCAACGGCAGCTTGGCTGTCAAGGTTGAACTGTTCCATGGACAACACCTGCAGAGGATGCTGGCGATAAAGCGCTACCTGAATCAGGGATTGCAGCAGATGGGCAGCCTGGTGGCCGTGGTACTCGCCAATAACGACTATATCCGTATGGGCAAGCCTTTGAGCGAGCGCATCCACGCTCAGCTGCGTGCCACTGTTGGCGTCTACCAGCTGAGCCTCGTAAAGGGTTTCTGGTCTCGCGCCTGTGTTGCTTTCACTGGAATGGAATGCGGTGGCACACCCAGCCAGGGTGCCTGTTAGTAGTGCCAGTGCAGTGATGAACAAACTTTTCATTGAAAAATTATATATGATGTAAGGCCTCGCTACTTGTATGTATTCCCAGACACGAGGCCAGTATGCCCCATCGCGCCCATCTTTTTTCTCTCCGGCTTGCCCATGCCTTCCGGGAAGCCTGCATTGACCAGCCGTACAACAGCCGCCGGTTCCTGCGGGACCTTATGGCTGGCGTTACCGTGGGCATTATTGCAATTCCACTGGCCATGGCGTTGGCGATCGCCAGTGGCGTTGCGCCTCAGTATGGTCTTTATACAGCGTTCATTGCCGGTTTTATAATTGCCCTTACCGGTGGTAGCCGGTTCAGCGTTTCGGGCCCCACGGCGGCGTTTGTGGTTATTCTTTATCCTATCGCTCAAACCTATGGTCTCGGAGGGCTTTTGCTCGCCACGCTGATGTCGGGTGTGCTGTTGGTCATTATGGCACTCATGCGGCTGGGACGTTTCATCGAATACATTCCTGAGTCGGTCACCCTTGGTTTTACCAGCGGCATTGCCGTGGTGATTGCAACTCTGCAGGTGAATGACTTTTTTGGTTTGTCTGTTGAGAGCATGCCGGAGCACTATTGGGACAAGCTGGCGGTGCTGGCGCAGAGCTTTCCTGCGCTGGATAGCATGAGCGCTTTGGTGGCCTTGGTTACGCTTGCGATCATGCTGATCTGGCCACGGCTCAGAACCCCGGTTCCGCCGCACCTGCCAGCTGTGATTGTGGGTAGTCTGCTTGCCATATGGTTAAACGCCAATGGTGCCTCAGTGGATACGATTGGGTCGCGCTTCAGCTATTTGTTGCCTGGTGGTGCCACGGGTGCAGGCATCCCGCCGTTTTTGCCGGAATTTGCCTGGCCTTGGCAGCAGGCGGATGCTAGTGGTAACGCCCTCGGATTTTCCTGGAGCATGGTGCGGGAACTCTTACCGGCAGCCTTTGCCATTGCCATGCTCGGCGCGATCGAATCCCTGCTCTGTGCTGTAGTGCTCGATGGCATGACCGGCAAACGACACAGTGCCAACAGCGAACTGATGGGGCAGGGGTTGGGTAATATTATTGTGCCGTTTTTTGGGGGCATTACTGCAACAGCCGCCATTGCACGCTCTGCGGCCAATTACCGTGCAGGTGCCGAATCCCCGGTTGCCGCCATGATTCATGCCATCGTCGTGCTGCTGGCCCTGGTATCGCTGGCGGGCATTCTGGCCTATTTACCCATGCCTGCCATGGCAGCCCTGTTGATTATGGTGGCCTGGAATATGAGCGAAGCACCCAAGGCGGTGCGCCTGCTGAAAACAGCGCCACGCAGCGATGTGTGGGTCTTCCTCACCTGTTTTTCCCTCACTGTGGCACTGGACATGGTTATTGCCATTACCACCGGCGTTCTGCTGGCGGCGGTGCTATTCATGCGTGAAATGGCAGAGATGACCAAGGTTACAGACATCACTACCGGTAAGCGGGTCAGTGATGAAAACCTGCCTGCAGGATGGCGGGTGTTTAAAATCAATGGCCCGCTGTTTTTCGCAGCGGCGGACCGTATTTTTGGCGAGCTTGCGGAGCTGTCCCGCAACGTTGAGGGAATCATTCTGTATATGGATGGGGTTACCGTTCTGGATGCTGGTGGCCTGTCTGCCCTCAACAAACTGATTGCAACCTGCCAGAAAGACGGTACTCGTATTGTAATTGCCGACCTGCAATCCCAGCCCCAGCGAGCGCTCGCGCGGAGTGGCCTCGGGCCAGTGGAGGGCGTGTTGCAGTTTGCGCCCACATTACGAGAGGCCCTTGCGCTGCCTTTGTCATCTATGGCTAAGCAGGCCCCAACGCTCACCGGAGCCCAGAGATGAAAAAAAACGCCATGTTGCCGTTTCGCGTTGTCGACAGAGTGAAGTTTATTGTTGAACGGCAGCTCGTAAAGGGGGCGGGCTTTCAGCTGTTGGTGGTGGGTGTTTTCATCGGTTTGATTTCGTTGATTGGCGGCCTTCTGGTTGTCCCTCAAGGCGGTGACTTCGACGATCCGGGGTCCGCTGTCTGGTGGGCATTTCTGCGCCTGACGGACCCTGGTTATCTGGGTGACGATGTGGGCACCTGGCAGCGGTTTGTTTCAACGCTCCTGACCATCAGCGGTTATGTGGTGTTCATGGGCACTCTGGTGGCCATTCTTACCCGCTGGCTGATTGCCAAAATGGTAGAGCTTGAGCGTGGGCTTACGCCAGTTACCCTGAAAAATCACGTGGTCGTGCTGGGCTGGACCAGCCAAACGCTACCTTTGCTGTCCGAGCTGCTGGGCTCATCCGGGCGTATGCGCCGATTCCTGGAAAAACATGACACCCAGAAGCTTAATCTGGTGGTGCTATCGGAAGAGGCTTCTGCGGAACAGGTCCATGAACTGCGTAATGAACCCGGCATCGGGCGCCGCGCCCGGCAGATAATCCTGCGTTCCGGCTCCGCCATTCAGCCGGATGCCTTGCACCGGGTCGCCTGCCTTGATGCAGCAGCGGTGATTGTGCCCAGTGCCGTGTATGCAGCTGGAAGCTTGATAACCTCGGATGTGGAAACCGTTAAAGCCTTGTTGTCGATTGCCGCCCAGGCCAGACAGTACCAGGCACCCCTGCCATTTGTAGTGGCAGAGATTCAGGATATCCGCAAGCTTCCAGTGGTTGAGAGGGCTTATCCCGGGCCTATTGAGGTGGTCGCAGGCAATGCGACTATAAGCCGTCTTATGGTGCAAAATGTGCTGCATCCCGGCCTGTCTGAAATTTATAACGAACTGCTCACAGCGGGTGAAGGTAACGAGATTTATGTTCGCGGTGGAGAAACAGTGGCGGGTCTGTCTCTTGGTGAGTTGGCCGCTGAGCGCCCGAACGTAATCATTCTTGGGTTGCTTCGTAGCAGTGAGCAGGGGTGGAATATCCGTTTGGCTGCTCCTTCTGATACTTGCATAGAAGCTGAGGACAGGGTCGTTATGATGGCCCGGGATTATTCCGAAACAGATGCGAATCCGAAAGCCGAGGCATTACCCCGTATAACCCGTGGAGAAGCGAAACGCTCTGTGCGCGGCGAAGGGCTGGAGGGGCATCGTATTCTGTTGCTTGGTTGGAATCGCAGGGTGCCCAGCCTGATGGCCGAGTTCGCCAGTTATGGCCCCGGGCAACCTCTGCTGGATATTGTTTCTGTTGTGCCAGTGTCTGAACGTGAGCAAGCGTTCAGCCGTTATGAAAAAGACAAGCTTCTTGATACGTACAGCCATATCGAAGCCGACTATATGGTTGAGGATGAATTGCGCCGGATCAACCCTGCGAGCTACGACACGATTATACTTCTCAGTAGTGATCGATTGGCCTCTGGGGAAGAGGCCGATGCACGGACCATGGTGGGCTATCTCCAGCTTGAAGACATACTGGCAGAGTCGCCCGGGCGCCCGCAGCTGATTATGGAGCTTAGCGATCCGGACAATCGCCAACTGCTGTACGGTCACCAGAGTGAGGTGCTCATCAGCCCGATGATACTCAGCCACATTCTGGCGCAGGTGGCTTTGCGCCGGGAACTCAGAGCGGTACTGGACGAGCTGTTTACAGTAGGCGGCGGTGAAATCAGGTTCAGCAATCCTGATGACTATCCGCTGCCAGCGAGTGCCGACTTCCATGTGCTGGAAAAGGTGCTGGCAGCTGAGGGTGAAGTGGCGCTTGGAGTTTTTCGTGCTACCGCAGATGCCCGCGGCAGGCATCTGCTCCTGAATCCTCCGCGCAGGCAATATCTTGAGTTGCAGCCTGGGGATCGGCTGGTTGTGCTGTGCCAGTCCTGAAACCTTGTTCGATAAAGCAGTTATGCTGAGCATTCATAAGATAAATGCTGAAAATACATCATATAAATTTCAATTATAAGTTCTGGGCCATTAAAGTACGGCCAACGCTGACAACCAGCTCGGTGTTTTGCCCGGGCTCAAATCATTAACCCCCTTCATCAACACACAAAGGATCGAGACCATGCCATACGCACAAGACGTCGATACTATTGCTTCCATCGTGAAGCAAAACCCGACCTGGCACGCGATTAACCCTAAGCACGCTGCTCGCATGCGCGCCCAGAACAAATTCAAGACTGGTCTGGACATCGCCAAGTACACCGCGAAGATCATGCGTGAAGATATGGCTGCTTACGACGCCGACTCTTCCAAGTACACCCAGTCTCTGGGTTGCTGGCATGGCTTTATCGGCCAGCAGAAGATGATTGCTATCAAGAAGCACTTCGGTAACACCAAGCGTCGCTACCTGTACCTGTCTGGCTGGATGGTTGCTGCTCTGCGTTCTGAGTTTGGCCCACTGCCTGACCAGTCCATGCACGAGAAGACTGCTGTTCCTGGTCTGATTGAAGAGCTATACACCTTCCTGCGTCAGGCTGATGCATGGGAACTGAACCACTTGTTCCGTGATCTGGAAGCTGCTGAAAAAGCTGGCGACAGCGCCAAGGCTGCTGAGCTGGTCAAGCAGATCGACAACCACGAAACTCACGTTGTACCGATCATTGCTGACATCGACGCTGGTTTCGGTAACGACGAAGCAACTTACCTGCTGGCCAAGAAGATGATCGAAGCGGGTGCTTGCTGCATCCAGATCGAAAACCAGGTTTCTGACGAGAAGCAGTGTGGACACCAGGACGGTAAAGTAACCGTTCCTCACGCCGACTTCCTGTCCAAGATCAACGCTGTACGCCTGGCGTTCCTTGAGCTGGGTGTGGATGACGGTGTTATCGTTGCTCGTACCGACTCTCTGGGTGCTGGCCTGACCAAGCAAATCGCTGTAACCAACGAGCCGGGTGACCTGGGTGACCAGTACAACAGCTTCATCGATGGCGAGTACATCGAAGATGCTTCCCAGATCGAGAACGGCGACGTTGTAATCAAGTCTAACGGCAAGCTGCTGAAGCCCAAGCGTCTGGCTTCTGGCCTGTTCCAGTTCAAAGAAGGTTCTGGTGAAGATCGTGTTGTTCTGGACTGCATCACTAGCCTGCAGAACGGTGCAGACATGCTGTGGATCGAGACTGAGAAGCCTCACGTTGGTCAGATCGCTGCCATGGTAAACCGCATCAAGGAAGTTGTTCCCGATGCCAAGCTGGTTTACAACAACAGCCCATCTTTCAACTGGACTCTGAACTTCCGTCAGCAGGTGTTCGACGCCATGCAGGAAGAAGGCAAGGATGTATCTGCTTACGACCGCGCCAAGCTGATGAGCGCAGAATACGACAACACTGAGCTGGGCAAGCTGGCTGACGAGTGGACTGCTAACTTCCAGCGCGACGCTGCACGTGAAGCGGGTGTATTCCACCACTTGATCACTCTGCCGACTTACCACACTGCGGCTCTGTCTACCGACAACCTGGCCAAAGGCTACTTCGGTGCTGAAGGCATGCTGGCCTACGTTAAAGGCGTACAGCGTGAAGAGATCCGTCAGGGCATCGCTACTGTTAAGCACCAGGATATGGCTGGATCTAACATCGGTGATGACCACAAGGAATTCTTCGCAGGTGATGCTGCGCTGAAAGCCGGTGGTGCCGACAACACTATGAACCAGTTCTAAGAGAACAGTTTGTAGCAGGGTTATAGCACCCTCACTCCCGGGCTTGTTCCGGGAGTACAAAACCCCGCAACTGGAAACAGTTAGCGGGGTTTTTGTTTTGGGCTTTGTTATATTCTGTTGATCATCCATTAACAGGAGTTCGCCCCTTGAGTATCGAGCAAGGCATTGTGTTTGCGGTACTCGGAATCACCCTCGCCATGTTTGTGTGGAACCGCATCCGTTTTGATGTGGTGGCTATGCTTGCCCTGCTTGCGGTTGCCATATCCGGACTGGTTCCCACCGAAGAGTTGTTTGCGGGGTTTGGTCATCCCGCCGTGATTACGGTGGCTGCTGTTCTTGTGATCAGCCAGGGGCTGGTGAATGGCGGTGTGGTGGACAACATTGCGCGTCTACTGGGAAAAATTGGCCACCGGCCTACACTTCAGGTGCTCACGCTGACCAGCGTAGTGGCGCTTTGCTCCGGCTTTATTAACAACGTAGGCGCGCTGGCGTTATTGATGCCGGTAGCCATCTGGATGTCCCGGGAAGCAGGGCGTTCGCCTTCACTGTTGTTGATGCCTCTGGCCTTCGGGTCATTATTAGGCGGCACCATGACCCTTATTGGTACACCGCCCAATATCATCATTGCTTCGTATCGTGAGAGCGGAACCTTCGGGTTGTTTGATTTTGCACCTGTCGGTGTAGCAATTACGCTGGCCGGGATCGTCTTTATTACCCTGATTGGCTGGCGTCTTACCCCGCGCAGGGAGGAGGCTTCTGCGAATGCCAAGCTGTTCAGCGTTGGCGAATATCTGACAGAGCTTCGTCTGCCGAAAGACTCAAACCATGCGGGCTCAACGTTGCACAGCCTTTTGGCCGCAGCAGAAGATGAAGCAGACATTGTTGTTCTCGCCCTGATTCGCGATGAGAAGTTACAGGCAGTTCCGTCTACCTATAAAATCCTGCGTGAAGGGGATGTGCTGCTTGTAGAAGCCGACACCTCCAGTTTGCAGGTGTTTCTCGACAAAACGAAGCTTGAACTGGCGAATCAGGCTGTTGAAGATGAAGGCGCAGACGACGCTGAAAAAAGCAAAGATAAAGTCATTGGCGATGCCAGCGAGGGTAATGGCAAGAACGTTGATAAAGACGATGAAAAGGCAGCAGCCCGGATAGACAAAGGCGAGCTGTATCTGGTGGAAGCTGTTATCGCCCCGGAGTCTTCTCTGGTGGGGCAAACCGCTAACCGGCTGAGATTGCGGGAGCGTAACCAGCTCAACATTGTTGCCGTAGCGCGGCTGGGGCAACGGCTCAAGCGGCGCATTGGTGACATCAGGTTCAATGCGGGAGACATATTGCTGGTGCAGGGCTTTGAGGATTCGCTGAGTGGCACCCTGGCAGAGCTAGGTTGCCTGCCATTGGCTGAGCGAGGGTTAAAGCTTGGCTCTCCCCGCAACACTGCGATGGCTTCCGGCATCTTTCTCGTCAGTATTGCAGTTATTGTGGCTGGCCTGCTATCTGCCCCCGTTGCTCTGGTTGCGGGTGCCGTGGCAATGGTTCTGGTGAAGTTGATGTCTGCTTCTGAAGCCTACAAGGCGATTGACTGGTCTGTGATCGTTCTGCTCGCGGCCATGATACCGGTCGGCCAGGCGATGGAATCCACCGGCGGAGCAGCTTTGATAGCGTCACAAATGCTGGTGCTGGGTGAAAATCTGTCGATTGCTTCGGTGCTGGCCATGATACTGGTGGGCACAACACTGTTATCCAACGTAGTAAATAATGCCGCCGCCGCTATTGTGGTTGCGCCGATTGCCCTGAGCCTGGCCAGCGAATTACAGATGCCATCTGATGCTGTGTTGATGGCGGTTGCGGTTGGTGCCTCGTGTGCGTTCATGACACCAATAGGGCACCAGTCCAACGCGCTGGTAATGGAGCCGGGGGGCTACGAATTTGGCGACTACTGGCGCCTGGGATTGCCCCTGACAATCATAGTAACCATTGTTGCCGTGCCAATGATTATGCTGGTCTGGACCTGATCCTGTGAAAACGAAACAAGCTTGAGGAATCATGATGGAGGCAAAGCCAATGCACAAAGCTGAATTGCTGGCAGAGCTTGAGAACACGCGAAAGCGAACGCGGGAGCTCATTACATCGCTGGGCGAACAACAGCTTGATGTGCCATATCACCCAGGTGTGAATCCACCACTGTGGGAAATGGGCCATGCCGTTTTTTTCTATGAAGTGTTTGTGTTCAATCTTCTGGACGGCGACGCCAGTTTTGACCCTTCCATGGACGATCTGTGGGACTCGTTTCATATTGATCATCCGGATCGGTGGCGCCGGGACATGTTTCCCGGCCTTGAAAAGACCCTGGCCTACTTCGACCATGTGTACGAAAAAATGGCCCAGCGCATTGAACAAGCACAACTGAGCGATCAGGAGGTCTACCTGTTTCGCTACGCCATCTATCACCAGAATATGCACATAGAGTCGTTGATATGGTGCCGCCAGACTGTTGGGTACGCGTTACCACCCGGGGCAACCTTTGAGCGTCCGGCGCCGGGTGAGATGTCTGCCAACCCAAAGCAGTCGGATGCCTTGGTTCCAGCCGGCGATTGGCTGATAGGCATGCCGGGAGATTCCGGGCACTACGCAACGGAGGATTTTGCGTTCGATGCCGAAAAGCCTCGCCATGTTGTGAGCCTGAATGAGTTTGCGATATCCAGGTGCCTGGTGAGCAATCATGAGTTTATGGGGTTTGTTGAAGACGGCGGTTACCAAAGGCTCGAGCTCTGGTCCTTTGGTGGTCAGAAATGGCTGCGAACGGAAGTTGATATGGCGCTGGCTCAGGGCTTGCCAGAACCAATGCTGCAAACGCCAAAGCATCCGGTTTATTGGCGCCTCTTCGAAGGCCGGTGGCGGGAGCGTCTGTTCGATAAATGGCAACCTCTGAACCCCGATGCGCCAGTTTCCCATGTGACTTATTGGGAGGCCGAAGCCTATTGCCATTGGGCGGGGCGGCGGTTGCCTACAGAGCAGGAGTGGGAAGTGGCGGCGCTTGGCAATCGCAACGGTGAGGAATTTCGTAAATTCCCCTGGGGTAATGAACTGCCGGATGCCAGGCGCGCTGATATGAACGCGAGCGGCATGGCCCAGAACCCGGTGGCGGATTATCCTGATGGCGCCAGTCCTTTCGGCTGCCGGCAGATGATCGGCACCCTATGGGAGTGGACCAGTAGTCAATTTCTCCCCTACGACGGCTTTCGCATCGACATGTACCCATTCATGTCCACGCTTCAGTTCGGGGATCACAAGGTCAGCCGTGGAGGCAGTTGTGCCACGTCATCCAGTCTCATTCGTGGTACCTACCGTCAGGCGTACCTGCCGCAGAGAAACGATGTATACACGGGCTTCCGGACCTGTGCCTTGAGCTGAAGCAGGCCTCAGCTCGCCTTGTCTGAAACCGGCGCGGGCATGGTGCCCGGGGAGCGTTCAAGAAGATGACTGGCCAGAGCCACACCTGTCTCGCTCATGGTGAGATAGGCCTCGTCAGCGCCGGCTTCGCAAATGCTCCTGGCTTCGTCTTCGAACATGGAATGGGCAACAATGTAGCCAGTAAAACCATATTTCCGTAATTTTTTTGCAGCGATCAGCTTTGCTTCTATATCGCTCATGGCAAGAATGACAGCGTCCAGCGAAGGCATGTGTAGTGCTTCCCAAAAGGTTTTATCTTCAGCGTCGGCATAAACTACGTTCCGCCCCTCTTTCTGGTGCCGCATCACTTTTGCAAGGTCAGAATCCAGCCCCATCAACCTTGCCTCTGAGATTTTCAGCCAGTCATAAGCCGCTGTACCTGTACGCCCCATGCCCATCACAAGAACCCGGGTGTCACCTAAAGAGATGGGCAATTCATCAGGGTGACGTTGTTTGCTCTCGAAGGGTACAAGTCGATTACTCAGCCGGTCATACAGTGGGTGAGCAAGCCGGTTCAGTGGTGCAGAGATAAGGAAAGAGAGGGCAACTGTAATGGCCAAAGGCACCAGCCACTCCGGCAGCGCAATACTGGCAACGATCAGCCCGA
>Ga0209075_1004694_pt1 | contig 10838 bp, 8 predicted proteins | sample Stecom2011_FD_187523 | JGI IMG/M metagenome (GOLD analysis project Ga0209075, IMG submission 187523) | Agricultural soil microbial communities from Utah to study Nitrogen management - Steer compost 2011 (SPAdes) (version 2) | ecosystem: Environmental > Terrestrial > Soil > Agricultural land...
TAGAGGAAATCCTGCCTGGAGAGGCGCGGCCCATAGAACTACTGCGCCGCCGACTCCTGGAGCTTTACCGCACCTGGGGCTATGACCTGGTAATTCCACCACTGCTGGAATTTACTGATTCATTGCTGATTGGTCTGGGACGCGACGTGGATCTGCTCACCTTCAAGGTGATTGACCAATTGACCGGGCGCACCTTGGGTATTCGCGCCGATATTACCCCACAGACAGCTCGTATCGATGCGCACAGCATCAAGCGCGATGGAGCCAACAGGCTGTGCTATGCCGGTCATGTTGTGCACACCACACCCAAAAACCCTCTCGCGACCCGCACACCTATACAAGCGGGAGTAGAATTTTATGGCGAGCCTGGCCTGGCCGCTGATATCGAAGTGATTTCGCTCCTGTTGGAGTCCTTGCGCGCGGCGGGCTTGCCGCGTTTGCATATGGACTTGGGGCATGTGGGCATCTACCGGGCGCTAATGGCCCGTCTGGAGCTAGCTGAAGCGGACAAGCAGCGTTTCTTTGATATGTTGCAGCGCAAGGCGATAACCGAAATCCGCCTCTGGGTAGAGCAGTTTATTACCGATGAGGTCATGGCATCGGTGTTGCTGGCACTGCCCAACCTGGCCGGTGGGCGCGACATTTTGCAGCAGGCTCGCCATTTATTTATGCCATTATCCGTGGAAGCTGCCGCGGCCGTGGATGAGCTACAGACTGTGGCGGATCGTATCGCCCGCTGCTACCCCGAAGCCGAGTTGTATTTTGATTTGGGAGAGTTGCGCGGTTATCACTACCTGACTGGTTTGGTATTTGCCGCTTTCGCCCCCGGTTATGGCAACCCCATCGCCAGCGGTGGGCGCTATGATCATATTGGCGAAGTGTTTGGTCGTAGTCGCCCGGCTACCGGGTTTGCAGTGGATATTACAGCCCTGTCAAAACTGGGTTACCTGGCTGAAGAGTCCGCAGGATTAATCGGCGCGGTAAGCGATGACAGCGATGCCCAGTGGCAAGCTATTAGTAAATTGCGCGCTGCGGGCCACCGCGTTGTCTACGCGGGTAGCGCCGCAGAGTTAAAAAGCCTGGGCTGTGATCAGCAGTTGATCAAGTCCGGGGTAGCATACAAGGTGGAGAGCCTTTAAGAGGCCTCCGTTATTAGTCACGAACAGAGAGTAAAACTGGGACATGGGCAAAAATGTGGTGGTATTGGGCACCCAGTGGGGTGACGAGGGGAAAGGTAAGATCGTCGACCTGCTGACCGATCAGGTATCGCTAGTTAGCCGCTTTCAGGGCGGCCACAATGCTGGCCATACGCTGGTAATCGACGGCAAGAAAACGGTATTACACTTGATACCCTCGGGCGTGTTACGTGCCGGAGTGACCTGCCTGATTGGCAATGGCGTGGTGCTCTCGCCCGAGGCGCTGTTCACCGAGATTGCCATGCTGGAAGCCAATGGCGTGCCCGTTCGCGAACGCTTGCGTTTGTCGCCGGCCTGCCCCTTGATCCTGCCTTATCATATCGCTCTGGATCAGGCCCGTGAGACGCGTCGTGGCAGCGCCAGAATTGGTACCACCGGCCGCGGTATCGGCCCGGCTTACGAAGACAAGGTTGCCCGTCGCGGTCTGCGCTTGGGCGACGTATTGGATATGCAGATTTTTGCGGAAGATCTACGCGAAGTGATGGATTATCACAACTTTGCCCTTACCCAATACTATGGCGTGGAGGCAGTGGACTATCAGCAAACCCTGGATCGGGTTCAGGCTTGGGCCGAACAGCTGCGTCCGATGATCGCCGATGTGACGGATATTTTGCACACCGCGCGCGAGAATGGTGAAAGTATTTTGTTTGAAGGTGCCCAAGGCTCGTTGCTGGACATCGATCATGGTACTTACCCCTTTGTCACCAGCTCCAACACTACAGCAGGCGGTACCGCCACCGGTTCAGGTTTCGGCCCTCTGTATCTGGATTATGTCCTCGGTATTACCAAGGCTTACACTACGCGTGTGGGCTCGGGTCCTTTCCCTACTGAACTCGACTGCGAGGTGGGGCAGCACTTGGGTGAAAAAGGGCACGAGTTTGGCGCCACTACTGGCCGTCAACGTCGTTGTGGTTGGTTTGATGCGGTAGCGGTACACCATGCCAATCGCATTAACAGCGTAAGCGGAATCTGTTTGACCAAGCTGGATGTGCTGGATGGTTTGGATAGCGTGAAGATTTGTATTGGCTATCAGGATGCTAACGGCCAGCCAGTGTCTGTGCCTTTTGATGCGGAAGGCTGGGAGAAAGTACAGCCCATCTATGAGGAGCTGCCAGGCTGGCACGACTCCACTATCGGCGCTCAAACTCTGGAAGAGCTGCCGCAAAATGCCCGCAATTACATTAAGCGGCTGGAAGAATTGCTGCATACACCAGTGGATATTATTTCTACCGGCCCCGATCGGGTGGAGACTATCGTCCTGCGCCATCCGTTTGCTGAATAACCTTTATCGCCAACCGGCCTTGGTTAGCTTGCAACCCAAGGCCGGGTTGCCCCAGCCTTTTCTATCTTAGTCATCACCTATAACACAGTTATTATGCTATTTTGCTAGACCTGTGAGTCATATTGACAGGCTTGTCGTGTGCCGGTGTCTGGCATTTAGCGATTGGTTTCGGTTTGGTTGCAGGGAGTATCTATGACTGACTTAATGCTCGTCGTTATTATTCAGCAGGCGGTGATTTGGAGCCACTTACTGTTGGTGGTGGGCTTTACAGTACGCGTGATTATGCGGCGTCTCCCTGTAGGCGCCAGCCTTGCCTGGCTTCTGGTGCTGACACTCTTGCCCTATGTCGGGGTAGGCCTCTATTTATTATTTGGCGAACGTTTTTTGGGTGTGGCGCGCAAGCAGCGCGCACGGCGATTGCGCGAACGCTATGGGCTAGATCAAGCGCGAGAGTTTCCTCACGATCCTGACTTCTGGGTCGGCTGTCACCCCACCAGCGCCTTTCTGTCGGAGCTGGAATTTCAGTCCTCTGGTATCCCCGCCATTGGTGGCAATCGTTTGCACTTTCTGGAAAGCGCCGATAAAACCATTGACAGCATGATCCGTGATATTCGGGCTGCTCGCCAAACGTGTCATTTGGAATTTTATATATGGGAGCCAGGCGGACGCCCCGAAGCAGTAGCAGATGCTTTAGTGGAGGCAGCCGAACGTGGAGTCCAATGCCGGATTATGCTCGATGCGGTAGGCAGTGCAGCCTTCTTTTCCTCCTCGCTGGTCAAGCGTTTACGGCATCCGTTGATCGAGATTGTAAAAGCTTGCCCCATCGGCATAATGCCCTGGCGACTGGCTCGTTATGACTTACGCAACCACCGTAAAATGCTGGTGGTGGATAATCATGTCGCCTATATGGGCAGTTTTAATTTAATCGACCCAGAATTTTTTAAGCGTAATGCCGGAGTGGGTGCCTGGGTGGATGTAATGGCGCGCATTGAAGGTCCGGTGGTGGCGGTATTTGACGCCGTGTTTCGCTGGTACTGGAATATTGAAACCGACCAGGAACTGCCTTTGTTTTTGCTGGATAAGCCGCTTCCCACCTGTGACAGTCAGGCGATTGTCCAAGTGGCACCCTCCGGTCCCGATGCGGCGACAGAGAGTATTCTCTTCACTTTACTGCAAGCTATTTATGCGGCAGAGAAGTCGGTGGATATTGTTACACCCTATTTTGTTCCCGGCGAAGCGTTGGAGCTGGCGTTAAAAATTGCAGCGCGCCGTGGCGTGAGCGTGCGCCTGATTGTGCCCGAAAAAGTGGATTCCTTTTTGGTACGCCATGCCAGCCGCTCTTACTTTAACGGACTCTTGAGAGCGGGAGTCGATATTTATAAATATGAAAACGACTTACTGCACAGTAAATGCGTGGTTATTGATGAGACACTGGCTTTTTTTGGTACCGTCAATTTGGATTTGCGCAGCCTGTGGCTGAATTTTGAAATGACACTGATCGTTTACGATCCGGCTACCGTAAAAGAGCTGGCTCATATACTTGCCGCCTATCGTCGCCAGGCTTGGGCGCTGGATATGGACGAATGGCGTCAACGCAGTTATTTATCACGCTTTTTTGAGAATATTACCCACTTATTGAGTCCGCTTATTTAAGCGGGCCGGCCGTACACGGTCAGACTTTTGCACCAAATAATGTTTATGCGTAAGCTGCAATTTTACCTTTAATCATAGCCGGAGGTTTGTATGACGCAGACAATTGTTGTCACTGGGGCCAATCGTGGTATTGGTCTGTCATTGGTACAGTATTACCTGGCGCAGGGTCATCGAGTATTGGGAGTTTGCCGACAGCGTTCACCTGCCCTGGAAGCTTCAGGCGCTATTATTATCGATGATGTGGATGTGGCGGTAGATGCTGACATTCAACACTTACAGCAAGCACTAGAGAGCGAAAGTATTGACCTGCTGATCAATAACGCTGGAATTTTGGGCGATGAGCAATTAGAGCAATTGGATGCCGACAGCATTCGTCTGCAATTTGAAGTCAACGCGTTGGCGCCTCTGCGAGTCACTGCAGCATTGCAATCACAATTGAAAAAGGGCGCTAAAGTGGCCCTGATCACCAGCCGCATGGGCTCTATTGCTGACAATTCCAGCGGTGGTCGCTACGGCTATCGCATGTCTAAAGCAGCGCTGAATGCGGCGGGTAAATCGTTGGCGGTAGACTTTAAACCTCAGGGAATTGCTGTCGCTATTCTGCACCCAGGGCTGGTGGCGACAGATATGATTGGCGGGCAGGGAGACTTGACCCCCGATGAAGCTGCGGCGCGCTTGGCCCAGCGTATCACTCAGTTAACGCTGGACAATAGTGGGACATTTTGGCACTCGAACGGCGAAGAATTACCTTGGTAAAAACACCGACAGCCAGGCGATCGGCTTGGCTGTGATTTATCGCTAAGGGCGTCTAAACAGCCCTCTTCTGTTTGGCCCACTGTTTTTAAATTGATTATAAGCTGGCCTCATTCTTTTTAACTTCACGCAACAATATGCGCAAGGTGCGAGAGTGGAATTCACGCCGGTAAAGTATTACCACAACCAAGGCAGTAGAGCCGATAAATACCCAGGGGTCAAAAAGCCAAGGCAATATCGCCAGCGAAAAATAATAAGCGCGCAAGCCGTAATTGTAACTGTGCCCTGCTTGATCAACTATTTTGGCGGTGCTCACTGCGTAGCGATTGCGTTCAATTTGTGCGATATCTGTGTCGTAAGGGCCGGGAGCGGCCCCCAGAACAATCGAGGAAAAACCGTACTGGCGCATGGCCCAAGTCAAAGAGAAAAATGCGTAAACATACACGGTCAATAGCAGAACGACCTTTAGTTGTAAATGATAGGCAGACATATCCTCGTGGGCAAATGGCAGAGTGGACAAGGTGAGATACACTTTGTCGATAGACGCCATAATGGTTACCAGACCGGCGATAATTAAAATGGCAGTGGATGCCAGAAAAGAGGCATTGCGCTCCAGGCTGGCAATCAACGCAGTATCGGCGATACGGTTTTCGCGCTTGAGCATGGCCAGCATCCAGTTTTTGCGATAAATGTGCAGCACCGAAGAGAGGCAATGGCTGGTTTTTGCCTGGCGGCGCGCAAACTGGGTATAGCCAATCCAGGCGGTAAAAAACCATATGCCTGCAGCCAGATTGAGGGCGGTATAGTGGTCCACAATGGTCTCCTTTGCGACACATATATCAGGGCTTGGGCTGAACTCTACAATAATTACACGACACTTGTCAGTCTCTTGATTGCATGGGTTTCTAGCTCGGTTTATGCTCGGGGTTTACGGGTTAATCAATAGTGATGGTATGGTGAATTACACTGAAGCAAAAATGGCCTCTTTGAGTGTGTGGTGGGAGCCTGTAGCCGTAAAATCAGACCAGTGCTGGCGTTATAGCGTCGGCCCGCTACAGTTGTACCTGCAGCGGCGCGAGCAGGATTGGTTAATAGGCTGGCAAGAACGGGAAGATATCGAAGCGCATCATTGGGCGGGGGTGGAGCAGATTGATGAAATCCCTCTGGGCCTGGAAACGGAGCGTTTCGTGTTTCAATCTGTGCCCGATCACTTCTGCCTTAAGCCCTGCTTATTAGATCGCCCGGTAGTGGTGAAGAACCTGCAACCTGTTCACCTGCCTCCCGACGCCCATATTACTTTCTATATCAGCTCTCCAGTCTGTGTCGCGGTTGAGTTGTTCAAACCCGTTATACAGGCCAAGATTATTCCCACACTGCGCTTGTCCGATACCTGGTTTGGGCCGTCTACCCGCGAGGGGGAATTTTGCTATGCCGCTCGGACCCATGCGCGCAGCTCTGTGCACGAACTGCCAAAGCGCCCCCATCGCGCCGTTACACCGGTGACCGTCTATAATCACTCCCACGAGGTTATGACCATCGACAAACTGAGCATACCGGTTCCCTATCTTTGTGTTTATGGTACGGCTGAGGGTATGTTATGGACCGACCCGGTATCACTTAAACATACTGCTGGCAGCAGTTTATCCGTCCTTGAGGTAGGCAAACATTTGCCCTCGGCGATGGTCCAGGCGACACGCCTGACAGAGCCTCGTATGACTGTGCAGCGAGGCAGCTTGGTGCGTGCATTTGCCAGCATGTTTTCGCATTAACGGGTCCGGAAAAAACCTATGTACGATACTTTAATAGACTTTTTGCAATCGGCGAAGTTGGCCAGTTTCTTAAAAGCCGGCGCTCTGGTCTTGGTTGGGCTGTTGGCGGCACGCTTACTTTCGAGCGGCCTTTACAGGCTGATGCTTAAGCACACCACCCCGCACCACTGTACGCTTATGCGGCGGCTGGTGTATTGGTTGGTGCTGTCATTGTTTATCGCCTCCGCTCTGCGCGAGCTGGGATTTAGCCTGGGTGTGTTGCTGGGCGCGGCAGGTATCTTGTCTGTGGCCGTTGGTTTTGCCTCTCAGACATCCGCTTCTAATCTCATCAGTGGCTTGTTTTTGGTGGGAGAAAAGCCTTTTGAATTGGGCGATATTATTCAAGTGGGTACCACTAGAGGTGAAGTTTTATCTATCGATTTGTTGTCGGTAAAACTGCGCACATACGATAATCTATATGTGCGCATACCCAATGAAAGCCTGATTAAAACTGACATGATTAACCTGACCCGCTTTCCCATTCGCCGTTTTGATATGCGTTTTAAGGTTTCCTATACAGAAAATATTGCCCGGCTGCGCGAAGTTCTGGCGCAAGTGGCTCGAAATACGCCCCTGTGTCTGGAAGAGCCCGAGCCCATGTTTTTGATTGAGGGAATGGGAGACTCGGCGGTGAATATCCAATATTCAGTTTGGGCCAAACGGGAAAATTATCGAGATTTGCGCAACGAGTTTCAGGAAAAAGCGCTGGCCGCCTTTATGGTTGCTGATATCGAAGTCTCGATCCCTAAACGAGCGCTTTACGCGGGCAAAGAAAGCGGATCTTTTCCGGTTCAGATGATTCAGAAAGACTAGCCGCCAAGTGGGGTGTGAATAGGCGGCTTTTGGATAAACGCGTTAACGAATACTCAAAATCTGGAATCGCATCTGGCTGCCGAACAGTGGAATAGAAACCACCTCGCCTCTGGTTTTATTCAGCAGCGCCGATCCCAACGGCGATAAAAATGAAATAATACCCTGTTCTGGATTGCACTTTTGTGGCGATACCAGCGTCACTTGACAGGTCTGTTTTTCCTGAAGATCGAGCATGGACACCACAGAGTTGACGGTGACAACAGGTGAGTAAGCTGAGATCTCATTATTTGTTTTTGAAGCAAGTCGAAAACTGCCCATGGCGGTCTCCTTCCTAAGCTGTAAGCTGATCAATATCAATAAAAACAGGTTAATTATCGGCGGTGGGGTTTAGCGAGAGCACAAACTGCCCTCGCTTGAGGGGGCAGAGGAGAGTCGACCTCCCCAGGAAAAACTTAATCAGAAAACCCTTATTCATTTCAGCTCTGACTAAAGTATTTAAGAAATTATCCAGAGGCTACCCTAACTGTACGAAATGTCAAATTTGTCAGCAACCATCTGCTTCTCTGTGTAAAAAGCGTAATAAAAAATAGCAATTATTTACCAGATTAGCGATGGCAGGATTTTAAGAAAAGAGGGAGCTTGTGGCAGGATTTTAAGAAAAGAGGGAGCTTGTGGCAGAAGTGAAGATTTAGAAGGTTGGCTGTTTTGTGTTGAGAAGGTCTCCCGTCAGTAGATTCTGACAGGAGACCGGGTTCGGAATTTATATAATGCCAAAAGCCAGCATGGCTTGCGCTACTCTTTTAAAACCGACGATATTGGCACCGGCGACATAATTATTTTTCAGGTTATATTCAATCGCTGTTTCATAGCACTCATGGTGAATATCAATCATGATGTCCTGCAGGCGACGATCGGTGTACTCAAATGTCCAGGCATCGCGACTGGCATTTTGTTGCATCTCCAGAGCAGAAGTTGCTACGCCACCAGCGTTAGCCGCTTTTCCTGGGCCATAAGCAATGCCTGCATCTAAAAACAATTTGACGCCTTGTGGAGTAGTGGGCATGTTGGCGCCTTCACTAACAGCGATACAACCGTTTTTAATCAGTGTTCTGGCAGAGTCTTCATTCAATTCATTCTGGGTGGCACAGGGGAAAGCGATATCACAAGGTATGCTCCAGATATTGCCCTGGCTGGTGTAAGTGGCCTGGGGGTGTTCTGTTGAATAATCGGTCAGCTTGCCACGGTTAACTTCTTTAATCTGCTTGATGGTGTCCAGATTCAATCCGTTAGGGTCAAAAATAACACCTGATGAATCCGAGCAGGCCACAACCTTGACGCCAAACTGCTGCAGCTTCTCGATTGCGTATATGGCGACATTGCCCGACCCTGAAACAATGGCAGTTTTATTTTCAATGGTGTCGCCGCGCGCTTTGAGCATCTCTCGGGCAAAATAAACGCTGCCGTAACCGGTGGCTTCTTTTCTTACCAAAGAGCCGCCCCAAGCCGGGTTTTTGCCCGTCAGTACGCCGGATTCGTATTTGTTGGTGATGCGCTTATATTGACCGAACAGATAGCCAATTTCGCGAGAACTCACGCCCATATCGCCCGCAGGCACATCGGTAAGCTCGCCAATATGACGATATAACTCCGTCATAAAACTCTGGCAAAAACGCATGATTTCAGAATTGCTTTTGTGCTTGGGATCAAAGTCCGATCCGCCTTTTCCGCCGCCGATGGGCATGCCTGATAAAGCGTTCTTGAAGGTCTGCTCGAAGCCCAGAAATTTAATGGTGCCCAAAGACACGGAAGGATGAAAACGCAAACCGCCTTTATAGGGGCCAAGAGCACTGTTGAAGCCGACTCTAAAACCGCGATTGATTTGTACCTCGCCGTTATCGTCTTGCCAGGGGACACGGAAAATAATTTGTCTTTCTGGTTCGCAAATACGCTGGATAATTTTTTGTTCGGCATATTCTGGGTGTCTGTCCAGAACGGGCTCAAGAGTGTCAATCACCTCTTTAACCGCCTGATGAAACTCGGGCTCACCTGGATTTCTTGTGATCACTTGATCATAGATTGTATCGAGCTGATGTTTCATAGAATTATTCATGTGTTTACGTTTCCCGGTTAATCGAATAAAAAGTATCTAGGAATATCAATTATTAAAATTCTGATTCTCATATTTATTCGTTCAAAATAGAGTCGATGCCGGCTTCACCGATCAGATAACCAAGGGGCCTGCTGGAGCTGGTAAAGTATTGACATTACTTAGAGGCAGTAATTGAAGACGATACGGCGATTAAGAAGGAGTCCTTAATCGACCAGCGTGAGGAAGGCCCCAAGGGCAAATTTTTGCCGTAAATTATCTGAAGAGAGAAAATTGGCACAATAATTGACCATCCCAAAACTATATCATGTATAAAACGGTGACGCTAGAAGCCTTGTTTGGCTGTTCCACAGAAGCTCCGAGGGATACAAGAAGCCCTGGGTAGCAGCGGTGAAAGGCTCATCGCTCGACATTGGTTCCCAAGGCGCGAGACCTGCTCATGGGAGTAAAAAAAAGCCGAACCCAAAGGTTCAGCTTTTCTTGAAAATTGGTGCCCAGGAGAGGACTTGAACCTCCACGACCGTAAGGCCACTAGCACCTGAAGCTAGCGTGTCTACCAATTTCACCACCTGGGCTTATAGACTCAATTCGCACAGTAAGGGAAAGCTTATTCCCTGCGCTGCTTTGAGTATGTCGAACTCCGGCGTATTTTGCGCTAAGGCAATGCTCAGAACCCGAGGTGGCGCACTATAAGACCAGAAAAGAAGCTTGTCAACGTCTTCAAAGTCTATTTGCCCTGGTTTTTTTCAGCCGGATGCCGGTCTAGGCCCAACGAAAGGCGCCGTAGCCCGTTTCTGGCGCGATGGGTCAGGCGGAAGCTACGGCGCAGCCTCTGCTGCTCGGACACCACACGACGATCTCGGTGTCGTCTGTTCGGGGTGTATGGGCAAGAGACTTCTCACTGGCTGTCGTTGTAGAATCCGGTTTTTCTAATCATTGCGGATGGCAGGTTTATCTATGACTCAACAATGCACAGTACAACAGAGTGTTTTTGGTCGTTTACCCGACGGGAGAGACGCTGCGCTATTAACCTTGAAGAACGATCAAGGCATGTCAGTGCAACTAACCAACTACGGAGGCATTGTCACCTCGCTGCGCTGTCCGGATAAGACAGGGGCGAGCGATGATGTGGTGCTGGGCTACGATAACCTGCAATCCTATCTGGACTCCTCACCTTTCTTGGGCGCTTTGATTGGACGCGTGGGAAACCGTATAGCACAAGGGCG
>Ga0209075_1004696_pt1 | contig 10835 bp, 8 predicted proteins | sample Stecom2011_FD_187523 | JGI IMG/M metagenome (GOLD analysis project Ga0209075, IMG submission 187523) | Agricultural soil microbial communities from Utah to study Nitrogen management - Steer compost 2011 (SPAdes) (version 2) | ecosystem: Environmental > Terrestrial > Soil > Agricultural land...
ACTAACAATGAGAGCTGTAGATAACAACTAATATTTTACAAATTATTTTATATTAAAAAAGGCATCTCTTTTGAGATGCCTTTTTTATGTTCCGAATACATTATATCTTTCGAATCAGTTGTTCACCATTCATGACTTCAGGAATATCAATATTCATAAAATTCAAAATAGTAGGGGCAATATCAGCTAACTTCCCTTTTTCAACTTCGTAAATACTGTGATCATTTTCAGGAGGAATAAAAATGAAAGGAACATCATTTAAAGTGTGTGCAGTGTTTGGAGAACCATCTTCATTAATTAAATAATCAGAATTACCATGATCAGCTATAATAAATAACCCATATCCATGAGCTAAAGCTTGAGGTACAATTTTGGAAACACATTCATCAACAACTTCACAAGCTTTAATAGCTGCATTCCAATTCCCAGTATGACCAACCATATCTGCATTTGCAAAATTCAAACAAATAAAATCTGCGGGCTTTTCATCCATAGCTTGTAAAATAGCTTCGGTAATTCCATATGCACTCATTTCTGGCTTAAAATCATAAGTAGGTACATCTTTAGGTGATGGAATTAGTATTCTTTTCTCACCAACAAAAGGAATTTCTCGACCACCAGAAAAGAAAAATGTTACATGTGGATACTTCTCAGTTTCTGCAATTCTAATTTGAGTTCTGTCTGATTTTTCTAACACTTCACCAATCGTGTCCGTTAAATCATTAGTATCAAATATCACAGGAATGTTTTTATAATCATGATCATATTCGGTCATCGTTACATAATGTAAGTGCAACGGCTTCATATCATATTTAGGAATTGCCTTTTGTGTCAACACCTCAGTAATCTCCCTACATCTGTCTGTTCGGAAATTATAACTGATCACCACATCACCCTCTACTATACTTCCAACCACGTCACCTGCTTCATCAACTGCAATCAAGGGTTTTAAAAACTCATCTGTGATTTCATTGTCATAACTTGCTTCTAAAGAAGACAACATATCATTTGTCTTTTTACCCTCTCCTTTAGTTAAGGCATTATAAGCAACAGCTACTCGTTCCCAACGTCTATCTCTATCCATTGCATAATAACGACCAATTAAAGATGCTATCTTTACAGGCTTGCCATTGATGAATTCATTTAAATCACTAACATACCTTTTCCCAAAATTAGGATCGGTATCTCTTCCATCTGTAAATCCATGTATATAAACTTGAGCAACACCCATCTCTAATGCATAGGTCACTAAATGCTTTAAATGTGCTATATGACCATGCACACCCCCATCACTTAAAATCCCCATCAAATGTAAAGGCCTATGCGTATCAATTGCTTTTTGGAATGCTTCATTTAATACCTTATTATCTTTCAAAGAGTTGTTTTCAATCGCTTGATTAATACGCTGAAGCTCTTGATATACAATACGTCCTGCACCAATATTTAAATGTCCAACCTCTGAATTTCCCATTTGACCATTAGGAAGACCAACTGCATTACCATGAGTAATCAACGTATTTGAAGGATATTGTTGAATTAACTGATCAATAAAAGGCGTTTTCGCATGATATATAGCATCTGCATTTTTATCTTTTCCAATACCCCACCCATCTAATATGAGTAAAAAGGATTTTTGATTCATGTTCTCTGACATAACTTTTATATTGATCTCTAAAGTATTTAAAAGGTTCATACTTAAAGATTAAGTTTAAGAAAAACGGCTACGGCTATGAGCAGTTGGGGATTTTTTGCTCTAACTTTTCGGTATAGCACTGACTTTGATTTATATTCTAATTTTCGGTTAAGCACTTAAACCCCAATTGCTTATAGCCGATGTTGTACACCGTTTTTATTCCGTTATTTTGGTAAAAATCTTTGATGGTCATACAATTTTTTCTCTACTATATAATGTAAAACCAAATTCTGCTTTTGTTCGTTTGTCAAATTCTGATTGTATTTATTTCGGATAATATTTTCCAGTCGGTTCAATTCTTCTTTTGGTAAATTTTTGAAATATGAAAGTATCAACTCCTTATCTTCGAGTTCTTCTATATTTATTTTAGGCAATTCCTCATTTTGTGAATAGGTTTCTTGTGGTCTTTCTTTGACAACCGTATTTTTATAAGTCGTTGTTATTTTAGAAGCTTTATATTCTTTTCTTTGTTCGGGTTTGGGTTGGGGTGTTGCTTTTTTTGTGCGATTTTCAAAATCTGTCAAAGTATTTAGGTCTGAATAGTTCATACTAAAAACTTTTTTAATGATTAGTCCTATTACAGTTGACAAGCCAGCTTTTATTAAGAATTGAAAGACGTCAGTTCCTAATAGTCCAAAAGTCTCTAATAGAGAAATAACTGCATAAGCAATAAATGAAAAGCCAAGTATTTGAAATAGTTGTTTTTGAACTATATCGATTTTTCTTATTTGATTTCCTAATAGAATACTAATCAAAATGATTGCAAAGCTTGAGATAAAAAGAAATATCGCACCTGAAATTGATGAAGTAGCAAAACCAGTTAAAGAATTAAATGCATCACCTTCTTCGAGCGATGCGTAAACTTTTATTGATTTATAAACAACAGTTGCTATCGATATGGTTGAAATAGCTAAAAAAATCAGATAAGCATTTATCAGCAAATTTGATTTTGAATAATTGAGAACTCTGTTTAAAAATCTTTTAAAAACAAATAGAATTCCAATCCAAATTAGTCCGCTCAAAACTGCAAACCCATTTGCTGTAAATCCGTGAATCCAAGTACCATCAACATAAAAAAATTGATTGTAAATGGCATAGACAAGTAATAAACCTGAATAGATGAATGCAATTAATCCAGTAACTTGATAAATTTTTGGTAAGTTATTTTCTTTCATAAATTAATTTGATTTTTCTTTTTGAGCGTTTTCTCAAATGGTGTACAACGTAATACTATACGCAGCTCATAATATAAAATGATATTGTGTATATCGTTTTGCAGCTACCCGAAGGGCGGGATTTTTACCACTAAACTTCATTCGGAGAACTGAACTTTCGGCTACCACAAAACTGTCTGCGAAGCACGAAACCCCGCCTTTTGGGTAGGTGCTGTTATGCGTAGTATTTCTATTTCTCATTTCTTCGTTTTCTGTCACGTAAAAATATTATAGTTGTCAAAATTGGTATCAAATTTATGCCAATACTAAAGTCTTGCGGTATACCAGAATGGAAACTAACATAACTTCCTGGCTCAATGTCAAAGGTCTTTCCAGGATAATTGTCTACGTTAAAACTAAGTAGTGTTTGACTTCTATATGAAATGCTGTCACTATGAATTATTGGTGTCTGAAGTAGGAATGTAAATAACAATATAGGAAGTCCAACTTTTGGAAATTTTAAATAAATATAACTTGCAATGGTTTGAGTAGTGAAAAATAAAAGTGTCAATGCAAAAACAATCGGATAATATTCCAACAAATTTTTATTGAAAAAGGTCACCAAAACACCAATAAGTCCGCCAACCAAAAGAAGCAATGAGATAAATCCAATAAAACTTCTTCTTTCAGGCGTTTTACGGGTAGCAAGCCTATAAAGTCCGTAAAGTCCAAATGTCAATATGATTAGAAAAAATCCTGCTATTATGTCTCCCATTGTGTCTGTTTAATATTACGCATAACTTACAAATTTAAGAAATTTGATGCTTAAAGAACTCAAGAAGTTATAATATATACAGTTTTTTATAAAAGGCTATCTTAAATATTACAAAGTAACAAGACCTTTAAAAAAGAAATAAATTAGCTACCTTAGCCCTTAATTATCTATTGCTCTAATTTTAATTTATGATAGAAGAAAAAAATACTTTAGCTCAATACAATCAAGAATTCGATCAATGCTTTGATATTTTTTATCATAAAAACAAAGATTATGGCACCTCGTGGAGACTCTTCCGACCTGCGTCTTTAATAGATCAGATTTTTATTAAAGCATGGAGAATTCGTCAAATTCAAGAAGCTGGTACTCAAAAAATAGAAGATAGTATTCAAGAAGAATTTCAAGCCATGGTGAATTACTCTATCATGGGGCTTATTCAATTGCATTATTCAAAAGATTGGACACAAGAAATCCCAATGGATGAGGTAGAGCAATTATATAATGAAGAGCGAAAAAAAGTGACTCAACTCATGGAAAAAAAGAATCATGATTATGGAGAAGCTTGGAGACAACTCTCACAAACTTCATTTGTAGATCTTATTCTGACTAAGTTAGAAAGAATGAAACAAATCTTAGCAAATGAAGGCAAAACCATCGTCTCAGAAGGTTTAGAAGGAAACTTTCATGATATCATCAATTATGCTCTATTTGCTTTAATTAAAATCAGAGAAGCTGATATCTAAAATCATATCTTGATGAGGAATACCCACATCTAAGTATATTTCTCCAACAGGCTCAAAACCCCATTGCTGATAAAACGCTACTAAATGCTGCTGCGCACTTAATTGTACTTGATTATGAACATGATGTTCGGAAATCCATTCCATCGCAACATTCATTAGTTCAGTTGCTAAACCCTTATTTCGAGAAGCACTATCTGTGCAAACTCTACCAATCTTATACTTTTCTTCTAAGTTGATGACTCTTAAATAAGATAAAACCTTCCCTTCACCTTCAGCCCAAATATGTTGACTAATTTTATCTACTCCATCCAAATCTAAATAACTACAAGATTGCTCTACAACAAAGACTTGAGATCTGAGTTGCATGCATTGATACAATTCTTCTGTAGAGAGTTCGTTCCAATTTTTAGATTGTAGCTTATATTCCAATGTTATCAAATTTAAGGTGTTTAATCAACAGGTGTAGTTGTCGCCGACAAAGTTAGACATTAATTGTTATTTGTACTCTCAACTTTTTAAGGTAATTTTCTAATTATTGAGCTTCCCTCCTTATTTCTTAACTTTAGCCGTCTTAATAACAGCAACTCAATCATTCTCATATCAGAAGTTTATATACAGGATAAAACACTAAATAACGAGGACTCTATAATTACAGGCGAGTACGATCATTGTACTTTTAAAAGTTTTGATTTTTCAGACAAAGACCTATCTGACTTTAAATTCATCAATTGTACCTTTAAGGACTGTAATTTAAGTTTAGCTACATTAAACAATACTTTATTTCAAGATGCAACGTTCATCAATTGTAAAATGTTAGGACTTTGATTTGACAACTGTAACAAATTCGGTCTATCTTTTTCTTTTGAGGGTTGTCAATTAAACCACTCTTCTTTTTATAAACTGAAAATTAAAAACACCATTTTTTCAAATTCACAATTAAGAGAAACTGATTTTGTAGAAACAGACTTAACAAGTGCTATTTTTAAAAACTGTGATTTATTACAAGCTAATTTTGATCAAACGATACTTGAAAAATCTGATTTTCGGAACTCTATTAACTATAGTATCAATCCAGAATTCAATAAAATCAAGAAAGCTAAATTTTCTCTAACAGGAATATCAGGGCTATTAGATCATCATGATATTATTATCGAAAACTAAATACAACAAAACTAAGCTTTTGATATACCTTTGATTATAAAGATACTGTAGCACTTTAATTTCTTTACTTCAAAACAGGGAAATCGGTTTTTAAAAAATAAATCTTTCTTTTTGATACAAATACACTATTTTAGTTTTCAATTGATTATTTTCACTTGTTGACGTAGTCCTTTTTGAAGGCATTTCATGATGAAACATAAACCAAAAACTTCAACAGCTTACAAATTACAAACACCGTGGCTACTAATCAGCTTACGTATTGCAATAGGTTGGCTTTTCTTTTTTTCAGGAATCTTAAAGGCTAATGACCCGATAGGACTGTCTGAAAAGATGCAAGAAATCTTACACTCTTGGAATATTCTTTGGTTTGATGCTCTTTCTATCTATGCGGCTTTGATCATCATCTGTGCTGAAGTACTGATTGGTATATCCTTAATTTTATCTTTTCATATCAGATTAATGGTCACCATTTCTTGGATATTGGTAGGTTTTTTCACTCTTCTCACAGGTTTAGCTAAATTTACGGGCGCAGTCGATACTTGTGGTTGTTTTGGAGATTGCATTCCACTTTCTACTCATCAAAGTTTTATCAAAAACTGTATTCTTTTCGTAATCTTAGGACTTTTGTTTTTGTATAGAAATCAATTTGCAAAAACAAAATTCAAAAGGTCTATAACTATTTCATTATTAATTATTTTTTCATCGGGAACCCTATTCACTTCTTGGTGGGCGATGGAACATTTGCCTTTTTTAGATTGTTCTATTTATAAAAAAGGCACACATATTGAAGGGTATCGACCTAAAAGTCTTGCTCAAACTCCTGCAATCCATGAAATATTTTTAATGAAAGATCGTACTACTGGTGATACTATTGAATGGGATGGACTCACATTTCATCATTGGCAGGTTAACCAGTCTAGTTCTTATACATGGATAAATCAAGACGCTCATTTAGACTCTTTAGCTGCCATACCTCCATCCTATTTTGCTTTATACTCTAAAGACATGATAGACTTTACAAATATTATTTTAAAAGACCCTGGATACAATTTCCTTTTCTTGTTAAAAGATGTGCAGTCTGCGTCCACACATGATTTAAAAAGCATAAAAAAACTGATCAAAATAGCTACAAAAAACAATATTGGATTCTATATCGTTAGCAGCTCTTCTGAAAATGCTACCCAAATTTTCTTGGAAGAACAAGGTATCTTAAATGCTGATATACTCTACATAAGTATGCTGACTAATCAGCAAATTATACGAACTAATCCAGGACTGATTATTTTAAAGTCTGGGACTATTTTAGGAAAATGGGGCTTTAACCAATATCCCACAGAAATAGAATGGGAACATGATAATGCGATTAAGGTAAAATAATTATTTATCCAATTTACGCTCTAAAGCATCAATTCTATGAAGGATTTGTTTTAATTCAGTTTCTCCTTCCGGAATCGACTGACTGATATAAGCGTAAAACGTCCAAATTTCACTAACTTCTTGAACAGGCACATAATAATCTTCATAAAGTGCGTTTAAAGAATGCATCTTAAACGCTTTCTCCTCTTCAATGAGTTGAATTTCCTTAAATACAATGTCTTCAGTACCTCCTAAAATAGCAATCGCTAAAGTAGGCCTCTTCAAGTCTTCCCAATTCTCTAAATAAGAAGCTATCACATCACTTCCGTGTGGAATAGGCAACATAGAATCACCCTTTATTGGAAACATTCTAAAAGTCCCCATTTTGGGTAGTTGGGGCAATACAAACTTAGGTAATTCAGCAATGTAAGAAGGATCGCTAAACCCACCAGTACTATATCCTGCTTTTGCTTCTACCGGAATATAATCATGTAACTCCTCATTTTCAATATCTACATTCATAGCTAATATTCTCATCTGCTGTCCCTGAATATAAATCTGTTCACCTTGCTCTAATTGATGTAGATTATAAGCAGAGAGTTGATTTAAATCCACTTTAATGAGGGTATCAATTGGAATTTTAAAAAATGTAGAGAAGAGTAATAAATCCTCAATACTTGGATTCTTAGTTTGACCATTTTCATGAGCATTCAGCTTTGAACGACTGATCGACAAACTCGTTGCTAATTTTTCCTGACTCCATCCTCGACGGTTTCTTAAGAATTTTAAATTACTACTCCAAAATACATTTTGCATCTTCAAAAAGATTTGATATTATTGATAACAAAATAATGTCACTATTAGTACCAAAGATACATTTTTTTAGATGATGAGACATATTGCGCATTTTGATTTGGATAGTTTTTACGTTTCTGTGGAAAGAATTAAAAACCCTGCACTGAATAACTTACCTATTCTTATAGGTTCTAATTCAGACCGTGGTGTTGTTGCGTCTTGTAGCTATGAAACCAGAAAATTTGGCGTTAGAAGTGCTATGCCTATGAAAAGAGCTAAAGAATTATGCCCAGAAGCTATCATTATTAAAGGAGATCGCGACGCTTATTCTTATTACTCAAAATGGGTGACCTCTATTATTGAGGAAGAAGTTCCTTTAGTAGAAAAAGCATCTATTGATGAGCATTACTTAGATTTATCAGGTTTTTTAGATCAAAATAATGTTTTAGAATGGACCACTGCTTTACGAGACAGAATAACTAAAGAAACAGGTTTACCAATTTCCTTTGCTATCGGGAGTAATAAAACTATAGCAAAAATGGGGACTGATTTTGCTAAACCATTAGGTGCTTTATATATAAAGCATGGTCAAGAAATGAGTTTTTTAAAACCTTTAAGTATAGATAAAATCCCGATGGTTGGTCAAAAAGCCACGCAAATATTGAAAGGTCTAGGGATTGATAAAATAGAACAGTTACAAGAAATGTCTGCTCAGAAACTGATGCGGATTTTCGGAAAAAATGGCTATACTATTTGGGAGCGCGCACGCGGAATTGACAATAATCCTGTATCTAACTTTAAAGTAAAAAAGTCAATAAGCAAAGAACATACTTATGAAACAGATGTAAGAGAAACTGATATCTTAAAAGATACTATTGGAAAAATGTCAAAAGACTTAGCTTTAGAATTACGACAAGATGGTTTTTTCACTGGAGTTTTAGCGGTTAAAATCAGGTATGAAAATTTTGAAACAGTAAGTAAGCAAATAAGTATTTCCTATACTTGCTTTGAAGATAAGATTAAGCAACAAGCCTTATTTTTAATGAAGCAATTAATAGACCCTGATAGAGCTGTTCGGTTAATAGGCATTCGTTGTTCGAATCTAACTTCAGGAAGTTATCAATTAGACTTATTTAATGATGATGTCAGTGAGTTGAATTTAACAAAAGCGATCGATAGTATTAAAAAGAAATACGGAACTCAAGTGATACAAGGCATTCATTCATAATTCGCTTTACTCATGAGATTATTTTGATTTTAGATAAACTCCTTAAGTTCCTGATAATAGTATACTATATCAAGAAGTTACGAGTGAAATATAAAGTCAAAAGAATCCAAAAATTAAATACAATAAGCCCACTTTGGTAGCTATGGCTTTTATATAGATATAATTTAACTGATTAAAAGCAACCTATTATAGATTTAATATAAAAATGTGGAGAAAGTGCGAGATAAAACAAATAACGGCTTACTTTATAAAAAGTAAGCCGTTATTTATTTTATTGATATGATTGATTAGAAACTATTCTTCTTCCACATCATTATCATCGTCTTCATCTTCCAAGTCCTCATCTGTATCTAATTCGTCTGAGTCCTTTTCTGCAGTTTCATCAGAAGATGCTGTTGGAGTTGTTCCATTTTCTTCTTGGTTTTCTTCCCCTTCAACTTCTTCTTCGTCATCTTCAATAGTATCAATTCTTGCAATAGCTGCAATCTGATCCCCATCGTCAATATTAATCAGCTTCACTCCTTGTGTAGCTCTTCCTGCAAGTCGAATGTTTTCAACATTCATTCTGATGGTAATTCCTGATTGATTGGTGATAATCAAGTCATCTGTTTCAAGCACAGCTAACATACCGATTAAGTCACCCGTTCTTTCAGTAACATTTAAGGTTTTAACTCCTTTACCACCTCTGTTTGTGATACGATAAGATAATTCATAGTAGCTAGTCTCGCCTTCTTCGTTATCTATTTGAATCAATTTCTCTTTGTCTTCATCAGATAACTCATCGGTATTTTCAACTAAGTTTAAGAAATTCGTTCTTTTTCCTAATCCCTTTTCTGAAACTACTAAAATCTGTTTATCTGCTTCTTTTTTACTCAAGCAAATCATACCTACCACCTCATCATTATCCGTATCTAAAGTGATACCTCTAACTCCAATTGCTCCTCTACCTGTAGGTCTTACTTTTTCTTCTTCAAAAGTAATTGCTCTACCAGAACGTACAGCCATCATAATTAAGTTATCACCATCAGTCAATGCTGCTTCTAACAACTCATCCCCTTCATTAATAGTAATCGCATTAATTCCATTTTGACGTGGACGAGAGAATGCTTCTAATTCCGTTTTCTTAATCGTACCCTTTTTAGTACATAAAATTATGTTTTTAGCTTCCGTATATTCTTTATCATCTAATCTAGGAACATCAATAATGGCTTTCACGCGATCATCAGAAGGAATTTGTATTAAATTTTGAATAGCACGTCCTTGTCCATTGCGCTCTGTTTCAGGTATCTCATAAACTCTTAGCCAGAAACAACGACCTTTTTCAGTAAAGAATAATAAGGTATGATGCGTTGAAGCTATAAACAGGTGTTGTATAAAATCAGCTTCTCGTGTTCTTGAGCCTCTTGAACCTCGCCCTCCTCTTCTTTGCGCTCTAAATTCATCTGCAGAAGTTCGCTTAATATAACCTAAGTGAGACATCGTTATAACAACATCTTCTTCTTCGATTAAATCTTCAATACGCATTTCATTAGCAGCATATTGAATCTTAGAACGGCGCTCATCTCCATACTTTTCCTTTACCTCTAAAAGCTCTTCTTCAATTATTTCATAGCGTTTATCTTCATTACCTAAAATCTCTTTCAAATAAGCAATCTTTTCCATTAAGCTATCATACTCTTCTTGAATCTTATCAATTTCAAGACCCGTTAATGTACGTAACCTTAATTCTAAGATAGCTCTTGCTTGAATCTCTGACAGTTCAAATGCCTCCATTAAACCAGTACGAGCTGTGTCAGGCGTTGTACTTTCACGTATAATTTTAATTGCTCTATCTAATGCATCTGCAGAACTAATTACTTTTAAATACCCCTCAAGTATATGTGCCCTTGCTTCCGCTTGATTTAATTCAAATTGTGTTCTTCTAACTACA
>Ga0209075_1004697_pt1 | contig 10833 bp, 8 predicted proteins | sample Stecom2011_FD_187523 | JGI IMG/M metagenome (GOLD analysis project Ga0209075, IMG submission 187523) | Agricultural soil microbial communities from Utah to study Nitrogen management - Steer compost 2011 (SPAdes) (version 2) | ecosystem: Environmental > Terrestrial > Soil > Agricultural land...
ACAAGGTACGTTGAACGACGATTGGTTCCACGAACTCAACTATATCGCTTTACGAGAGATATCGCTGGGTTACACCTTCGATCGGGATCTCATCTCACGAATCGGGGCCAACAGCCTGTACGTATCATTTAGTGCCAGGAACTTAGGCTATCTTTATAACTCACTGCCTAATAACCTGCACCCCGAAAGCGTGCGCGGAAACCGTGCCGGAGAATTCCGTACCCGGTCTTTCCTACCTTACACGGCTAATTACATGTTATCACTCAATTTTACTTTCTAAATAGATTGACAAGGAGATTATGAAAAAAAATAAATTATTTATTATAGGTATCGCGGTACTTGCAATCTTATTCTCAAGTTGCAAGGATGAACTGGCGGATATAAATACGAACCCGGGTGATATCACCGAGCCGGATATTCGCTACCTTTTCACAACCGCATTGACCGAGATGAAACCGATGGATTACCGTCAATGGTTTTATGACTTCCGCTATATGTTGCAATGGGGACAAGTAACTGCTCCCAGTGGAGGAAATGGCGACCGCATGAACGAACAGGCCATCGCGGACGGAATTGGCGGGACGGTTTACAGGGTGATGCTAGCCACCCGCGAGATTCAACATTTGGTTGATAATGAAATGGAGGGAGAGACCCAAGCATCTTATCAATACATTAAGGCGATGACCTACCCGATAATGGCCTACTTGGCTATTCTCGATTCCGACATGTATGGATCAATGGCTTATTCGGAAGCTTTTAAAGCACGATACACCGATCCTCCTCTATTAACTCCCAAGCACGATACACAAGAAGAGCTATTTGATATCCTCCTGCAGGAACTGGAGGAAACGATCAACACGCTAACCACTCCCGTTACCTTTGAGGGAAGGGATATTTCGCAGGTCTCATTAGGTAAACAAGACCTCATCTATGATGGGGATGTGGCCAAATGGGCAAAATTTGCCAACTCCTTGAGATTGAAGATCGCTGTACGCCTATTGCATGCCGATAAAGAAAAAGCATTCAGCATTGCTCAAGATGTCATGAATAGCAGTGCCGGTATCTTAAGCGGTTTAAACGATGATTTCGTCTATAACGCGGGATCCAAGTTTTACCACTTCAATGATCAGGTAAACCCTGGGACGATTACAAAGCACCTGACCGAGTTTATGATCGAGAACAGAGACCCGCGCATCCGCTTCTTTTTCAACAAGAACTCATTCAACTCGAGGGTGGTTCAAGCCTATTTCGATGCGCAAGCAGCAAATCCCAATAGCCCAAATGTACCCAGTTATATCCTCGAGCAGGTGAACTATTCCGAAGTGGATGGAAAGAAGGTTTTCGAAAGCTGGAAAGCACCGGGAGAGCCCTGGGTACGCTATCATGGTGTACCGGCTCAAATCAACGACAACTTAAAGAGCGAGTACAGGGAATATTTTGACCCACAGGGTAACCTTTTCAAAATCACTCTGAATGGGCAAGAAAGGACCTACAACCCGTTAAGCTCGTTCAATCACGAGATGTTGAAGGGGAATTTGAATTACACTTTTCCGGACGCTCCCGGTGCCCCGGTAGTGGAAGATATTGAGCCGCATGCTTGGTATGGACTCTATTTCTCAACGGCTGAAGTGTACTTGTACCTGACGGAACTGAGGCTTTTAGGGGCCACCATCGCGATCGATCCCGCTACCTATTTTGAAGATGCTGTACGGTTATCGGTACAGGCATACGATCGAATGGCAGGGTTGAATCAAATTCCTTATTACTCTGCACCCTACGACACGGAACACGGTAAAGCGATCAAGCTCGAAAATGGCGAGGTTGAGCAGCTGGTATCGCAGCCTGCATATCAGCTCACGGGGGACAGGGCAACCGATTTGGAAAAAGTGTATATACAACAGCATATCCATTTTACTCATCTGCCGGCGGATATGTTTTCGTCAATGCGCCGTTCGGGAGTGCCGACGTACGATAGCGAAATACTGCCTTTCTTGCCGTTTGCAGACAACTACGTGTTACCACGTCGCTTTAATGTAAATGAGCCGTTGGAGAGCGACAAGATGTATGATATTGTTCTGGAATCATACAGGCAACAAGGGTACACCATGAGTACAACCGACGTGAACAGGTTAAATTCTGAACGGGTATGGTACGATAAAGAAGCACCGGAATTTGGCCAAGGCCCGAATTTGTAAGATGCTTTCTCGATTGTACTAATTATTGTACTAATTAAAGAGGAAGATGGAGGCTGTCTCAAATATTCTTGAGACAGCCTCTTTTAATTTTGTCACATACCAAAGAGAAATCAGAGAACAATAACGGTCTTATTTTAACATTCCATCTTTTCTTGTCACGGAAATTAATGGTACATTCGCGTATTAACACGCTTATGCATCGTCATGAAAAAAATTATATTATTACTTTCAGTTTTATTTTCAGGAATAACTTTCGCGGCGCAACCACTGAGTGGCACCTATAAAAACGGATCGGACTCGTTGAAGTTCGAGGGTAATCAAATAGTGTTTCGAGTAAGTGGTTTCGGGGGATTATCTTCCTCGCAAGCCGGTGCAGGCACTTACGAGTTGATCAATGATTTTTTACTGGTTCACACGGGAGATTACCCGGGCAACAAATCCACGTTCCAAGAGTTACCCGGTTCCCGTGCTGACACGTGCGTGGTGAAAGTAGTGGGACTGTCCAACTACCCGGTTGAGGGTATCTTAGTAGAGCCCGATAACAGCTCGACCAAGCTTCCCGCGGGAAGAGTAACGGGAAACGATGGAAAAATTTACTTGGCCAACACCTCGAAAATGAAGAACATCACTGTCTCAGGGATGGGTTACAACACGATTACTATCGATTATGACCCCGGTATTGACTACTTGGTGAAGTTAGCCGATGATGAAATAATCGAGAATAAGACCGTGGTATTTCGCCTCAAGGAAGTAGATGATGAAACCTTATCCATTTTGCTATTAACGGACGATTTCAATGCCGGTAAAAAAAGGGATAACGAGTTGAATAAATTGGAACGCGCCGCACGGAGAAGCAATCGCATCGACAAACGATTCAAAAAGGAGTATGAACCTTACGTGAGAAGGGTCTCAACAAGGTAAAAGGAGACCTACCTTCCCCCCTCTTCAAGGTCAGGTAACGTTACGTTTAACAGCAGTTTTTTCAAGACAGCAATTTCTTTACCATCGCAGAGATGGCACGCCCTTCGGCTTTACCAGCTAAGGTTTTCGTTGCTATCCCCATCACTTTTCCCATCTCTTTCATAGAGGTGGCACCTGTTTCCGTGATAACTTTAGTAATCTCCAACTCTAATTCCTCTTCGGAGAGTTGCTTGGGCAAGAATTCACGAATCACGTTCAACTGCTCGACTTCATTTTCAGCCAACTCGTCTCGGCCGCTTGATGTGTAAATCTCCGCGCTATCTTTTCGCTGCTTTATCATCCGCTGTAAGATAGCTATGATCGCCTCTTCTGTCAACTCGGCAGGGGCACCTTTAGCCGTCTTTGCTTCCAACATCTCTTTCTTTATCCCTCTCAACGTCTCTAGTCGGATCCTATCTTTGGCCAACATCGCGCGTTTAATTTCATCGTTTATGGTATCGTAAAGTGTCATAATTTAATATGTTAATGTGATGCTACAAATCGGCACATCATCAAATCCACAATTCAATTTAATTTTCAATCAAATAGGGTGGATGACTGCTTTGGAGTGTCGTTTTTATAATCACGAGGATTGAAATCTCGCTCACGTTTGAATACGGGACTTTTTTCCAACGCTTCCAACACTCGGTCATCATCCAACTCCTCAACGGTAAGCACGAATGGTTCGAGCCGGTAATTATGAGCTGCTAATGACTCAAGGCCTGCCTTCCCATAATATTTTTCGATCAGGTCTTTATCTTTTCGTTCCTGTTCGCGTTCAGCGTCTTCGAGTATCTTCCGCTGCAGTTCTTCAGCCTTAGACTCTTCTTCCATTTTCTCCTGAATACCGGGTACACTGGTGATCGAGAATCCGGTTGCTAAAAGCGTCACCTTCACTTCCTCATCCAATGCATCTTCCACGGCAGCCCCCCAGATAACCTCGATGCCGCTGCTAAATTTCGACATAAAATCGTGCAGGGCATTCATCTCTTCCATCATTAGCGGATGCTCCTCCCCGAACGAGAGGTTAATCAAAATCTTTTTCGCGCTAAACACGTCGTTGTTATTAAGCAGGGGCGAATGCAACGCATCTTTAATCGCCTCGTTAATTCGATCCTTCCCTTTACCCAGTCCACTACTCATAATGGCTACTCCCCCATCTTTAAGGGTTGTATTTACATCGGCAAAGTCGAGATTCACGTGCCCGTGCACCGTGATTATTTCCGCGATACTTTTAGCGGCCGTTGCCAGCGTATCATCTGCCTTGGCGAACGCGTTCAGCATCGTTAGGTCGCTGTAAATATCACGTAATCGTTCGTTATTGATCACCAGCAAAGCATCCACGTTTTTCGCGATCTCCTCCACTCCTTTCAAGGCTTGAACGATCTTTCGAGATCCCTCGAACACGAAAGGAATGGTGACGATTCCCACCGTGAGAATACCCATCTCTTTAGCCACTCGTGCCACCACGGGAGCAGCACCTGTTCCGGTTCCTCCTCCCATCCCTGCCGTGATAAACACCATGCGGGTGCCATCATTCAGCAGGTCCTCGATCAACCCGACACTCTCTTCCGCGGCTTTTCGCGCTATCTCGGGTTTGTTCCCCGCACCCAATCCCCCCGTGGTATTTTCACCCAGCTGCACCTTCACCGGTACCGGTGATTTCATCAGTGCCTGGTTATCCGTGTTACACAGGGCAAATGATACGTCATGGATACCGCCCTCGTACATGTGGTTTACCGCGTTTCCGCCTCCACCGCCCACGCCAATCACTTTTATTATAGCGTCCGTGTGGCTCTCTATCTGAAAATCCAGTATCTCGTCATCCATAGGTTCCATGATTTTAACTATTCGTCGTCATCCGAAAACATGTTGCCAAAAAAATCTTCCACGTTCGAGAAAAATCCACCGCCCTCTTTCGTGTTTCTCTGTTTTTTCGTTTTCGTACTTTCCTTCTTTTTTTCTTTCGATCGGCCCGAACGAGAGGCAGTGGCAGCTTGCTCCTCCTTGTCAATCTCATCTTGTTCGTTCCGATTAACTACCTGCAACTCGCAATTTTCCTGACCCAACAGGAGCATACCAAGCACTCGTGTAAAAGCGGGATCATTCACGAGCTCGGGAGAATTATTGATAAAAGTTTTTTTCGCGACAGCTCTTCGCACCGGCATTTTAAGCTCGCGATTGAGGTAGGCTTCCATGTTTTTGAGCTGCGATGCTCCTCCCGTGATAATCAACCCCGCTCCCAGTTTTTCTTCAAATCCGGAAAGCCGAATCTGCTCCTTGAGGTTGGCAACAATTTCGTCGAGCCTCATCGCGATTACTCGGTTTAGCTGCGAAAGGTCAACATCCGGTTTCGAAGAGAAGGGAGAGGCAAAGAATGAACTCTCTTGATTTTCAAAAGCCTTACCAAACTTTATCTTTAGTTGCTCGGCGTCGCTCTCCGTAAAATTCAATGCACAAATATCTTTCGTGATATTTTTTCCTCCAAATGGAATTACTACCATTCCGCGTAAGATACCACTTTTATATATCGATAAGGTGGTGGTTCCCGCCCCAAAATCCACGAAGGCGCATCCCAACTCTTTCTCCTCGTCGCTTAATGCCACCGCGGCGGCTGCTAGCCCCCCCACGATGTAGTCCGCGATGGGTAACTCTGCTTTACCGGTAACACTTTTCTCCACGTTTCCCATCAAGTTGGGCCGTCCCGTGATTAACCTGAAGCTTGCCTCCAGCCTCGATCCTGTTACTCCAACCGGGTTTCGCTCCGGTTTATTATCGATATAATATTCGGCATCGGCCACTTTATATGCCCGGGTCAATTCCGGGGTATATTTTTCGGCAGATGCTCGTAAACGATTTACCGCATCATCCGAGACGATTCCCCCCGGGGAGAGCTCGATTGCTTCACGGAACTCCAACGTGCGAAGTGATTGTCCTCCTAGGGAGACATATATTTTCCCGATTTTACGGCCCAAGCTATTTTCGAGCATCGTGATAAGCTTTCTCACGTTAGCACCGGTCTCTTCGATATTGTATACCATTCCTCGTCGGATGCTGTTTTTGGAAGGGATAGATCCATTTGCAAGAATCGAAATCACATTGTTTTCGTTCTTACGCCCCACTACACCCTTGATCGAGGAACTTCCTAGATCGATAGCAGCTATAAATCCTGATTGCGTCATATATAATTGGTCGATAATATTTTCATCTTTTCGTGCACACCACCTGATTGTTATACTTCAGGTTGATCTCCGAATAACGATTCCATCCCACCACGTTTAAGCCCTCGTCGATGAAACGGATAAACTTGGCTAATTTAGCAGGGTAATCTTCTAGGCTCCCCACTACCACGCGAAAATCACCCGCACGAGGTATCAACACCACATCGCGATTACTTCGAACCACGATCTGTTCGATCCATGCATCCCAGTCGGCATTTCCATGTAAAAACATCGCGAAGTCATACAGTTCATTTCGTGCAAACTCCTCGTCAATCGCTCCCGTGGCGAGAGGGACGTACACGGCAAACGACGATGATGTTGGCATAATACCCCGTTCTTTATCCACGTAATAACTGCCTTGTCCGTCCGCGATCACACGTAGTACCGGCTCTCTCTGCCGGATCGTGGCAACGACACCTCCGCGGGGAGTAGTATAAACATGGGCCGATTCCACGAGACGGTTCGTTAAAATCGTATCACGGATTGCCAACGTGTTAATCTCGGAGAAACGCTTTCCCACGGGGTGTAAATCGTATCGCTTAACCAGCGCATCGATATCAGCGGCACGCACGAATCCGGTGCGGCTACTATCCCTTACCACCACTTCAAAGCGTTCGCATAGGCGATTTTTCGACGAATCCCTGAAATAGTTCGCCGAAAAAAAGAGATAGCCTATTACCGCGAGTGCAGCCAGTGCCAGAAGGAATTTCTTCATTGAAACGGTTTATTTGGTGAAACACGTGCGTCATCTACAAAGATACATTAAGAAGTTCAAAAGGGTAAGGAATTTAAAAAGTTTAAATGTCGACGTTATATTTCTCTTGCAGCACGCGATCGATATCGGGCAAAAGTCGATCAATATCACCTGCCCCGAACGTCACCAACACTTCCAACGGTTTGTCCCTGATCACCTCAAGCAAATCCTCTTTCTTGCAAAGCATCTTTTCCATCGGCCGAATCTGGTCGAAAATAAGTTTGCTGGTAACTCCTTCGATAAGTTCTTCTCTTGCCGGGTAGATATCCAGCAGGATTACCTCATCCGCTAACGAAAGGCTTTCGGCAAATTCAGCCGTAAAATCACGTGTTCGCGTGTAGAGGTGAGGTTGAAACACGGCAGTCAACTTCTTGCTCGGGTAAAGTGCTTTTATGGAGGAGATAGCTGCCGATAGTTCGTTCGGATGATGCGCGTAATCGTCAATGAAAACAATCCGGTCGGATTTGATCCGGAAATCAAACCGACGTTCCGGCCCTCGAAACGAGTGCATGGCAGCACGCATCTCTTCCGGTGTGGCTCCACTCAGTTCGGCCACGGCCATGGCAGCCACGCCATTCTCGATGTTGATCCTTACCGGGACGCCCAAGGAAACATCGTTGACTATCCCTTTTGGCGAAACGAAGTCAAACAAGATCTCTCCATTCCCGATCCGGATATTCTCCGCGTGAAAGTCGCCTTCCGTTTCGGAATAACTCCATACCTTCACGCTACCTTCGACGCGAGGAGTTACCGGAGCCCCTTTTTTTAGTAAGAGGTGGCCATCAGGACGAACGAGCGAGGTAAATTTCTCAAAACTCTCTCGGTATGCTTGGGGGGTACCATAAATATCCAAATGATCAGGATCGGCCGAGGTGATGATCGCGATCCAGGGGTTCAGCCAGTGGAACGAACGATCGTACTCATCGGCTTCCACCACGGTGATATTAGTCGTGTCGGAAAGCAAGAGGTTGCTGTTATAGTTCTTCAGGATCCCCCCCAAGAAGGCGTTGCAATCGACCTTCGACTGCCGTAGCAAATGGGCTGTCATACTCGAAACGGTAGTCTTCCCGTGTGTACCCGCCACGCAAATCGCATCACTCGACCGTGTAATTTCACCCAACAGTTGCGCCCGCTTGATAATGGTAAAGTCTCTTTCCTTGAAATAAGCCAACTCGCGATGCGAAGACGGGACGGCCGGAGTAAACACAACCAACGTAGATTCTTTGTCGGTAAACTCAGGTGGAATGGCAGCGGGGTTATCTTCATAATGAACGAACGCCCCCTCTTGGCGCAGCAACTCCGTAAGTTTGGTTTGTGCCCGGTCGTACCCTCCCACTCTCTTCCCTTTGGAAAGAAAATATCGAGCCAGGTTGCTCATTCCAATTCCCCCAATCCCTATAAAATAGATCGATTTATATTCCATCATCAAACCATTCTCATTAAAAAAACTTCATTGTGCCAGCCTCTCAACGTGAGATCAGCTTTTCGAGCTCATCAACAATTCGTTCGGCAGAGTCGTGTTGCGCCAGCTTCCCGATATTTTCGCTCAGTTGCTGCCGTTGTTCGTCATTTCGCACCAGTGCCAAAGCCACGTCGAAAAGCACGTCGGATGCCAATTTATCTGACACCATCACGGCAGCATCCTTCTCGACCAGTGCTTGGGCATTTTTCGTTTGGTGATCCTCTGCCACGTTGGGCGAGGGCACCAAGATTACCGCTTTTTGAAGGAGACTGAATTCAGATATCGATCCCGCTCCCGCGCGAGAAATCACCAAGTCGGCCACCGAGTAAGCATACTCCATTCGTGTCACGAAATCTAGCAGCTTCACGTTTTCCGGTATCTTTCCTTCTGCCTGAAGCTGCAACATCTCCGTGTAGTAGTACTTACCACACTGCCAGATCACCTGCACGTCGCTCTTCTCGGCAAGCAAGGGAAGCGACTTAATGATGCTTTCGTTAAGCGTCCGCGCCCCGAGGCTTCCCCCCACCATCAGGATCGTCTTTTTCTGGGAATCAAGGCCGAAGAACGCGTGTCCTTTTTCTTTGTTCTCTTCAGAGATCACCAAATCCTGCCGGCACGGGTTACCCGTCAGCACGATTTTTTCTTTCGGGAAAAACCTTTCCATCCCTTCGTACGCCACGCAGATGGTGCTCGCCTGCTTCGCCAGCATCCGGTTGGTCACTCCCGCGTATGAGTTCTGTTCCTGGATCAGGGTAGGTACACCCTTCGCGGCCGCGGCTCTCAATATGGGGCCGCTGGCATAACCTCCCACTCCCACCGCGATATCAGGCTTGAAATCACAAACAATCCCCCGAGCCTTTTTCATACTACGTAGTAATTTCATCACTACTGCAATGTTTTTCAACGGCCGTTTGCGATTGAATCCTGCCACGGGCAATCCCACGATGTTGTAGCCTGCCGCCGGCACTCGTTCCATCTCCATGCGGTCTTCCGCTCCCACGAAAAGAATCTTGCTCTCTGGCCACCGCTCTCTTATCGCGTTCGCGATCGAGATAGCCGGAAAGATATGCCCTCCCGTACCACCCCCGCTTACAATAACGCGGGGAGGTTTATTGTTTAAATTCATCTCGTAACCTCCCATTCAATCAACCTGTATTACACATTCACGATCTCGAATTCCACCCTATCCTCTAGGCGGTCGATTGTGCCATGACCATCATCGGCAACATCATCGGCTACATCGTCGTCAGGCGTATCTCCCCGGTCGTAACCTTCACCTGCTTCCGTCGCGGGCTCTTCCTCCTTCTTCTTCCCAATCCCGAATCGGTCGGCACTCAGTATCAGCCCGAAATAGGCGCAGGTGATCAGGGTGGAAGTACCGCCCCTGCTCACCAAGGGCAAGGGTTGGCCAGTAACCGGAATCAGGTTCACCGCCACGGCCATGTTAATGAATGCCTGCATCGATAGCATCAACGCCGATCCCAGGACCAAGTATTTCGGGAAAAGCCGCTCGGTTTTTCGCGCGATCATCCCCGATCGGATCAGGATGATCACGTAGAGTAACAGCACGAAAATACCCCCAATCAATCCCATCTCTTCGATGATGATCGCGTAAATAAAATCGGAATAGGCCTGTGGCAAAAAATCACGTTCGGTGCTATTGCCGGGAAAGACACCCAGTACACCCCCGTTAGCAATGGCGATCTTGGCGTGAGCCACTTGGTAATTTTCATCGGTGATGGTGAAATACTCCTCTTCCGAAAGCTCTCGAGATTGTCCGAAATGAGTGATTCGGTTCTTCCAAGTACTTAAACGATCCAGCGGCCCACTTTCGGTCCACTTCTCGGGGATCACGTTCATTACCAACACGAACATCAACACAAAAAGGATGAGTACGCCGGCCACTTTTAACAAACGCAAGAACTTAACGTTCCCGATAAACATCAACAAATAGCAGACCATGAATAGTAACATCGCGGTGGAGAGGTTATCGATGGCGATGATGCCACACACCGCTACCATCAGGCCAATCATCCATTTAAATAGCAATCCATCATTCTGCCCGTTCTGTTTACTCAGCAGGAACGCGATCGTCCCCATTAACGATATCTTGGCTATTTCGGAAGGCTGAATTGTGAACCCCATGATCGATATCCACCGGTCGGCATTATTTATGCTAGTCCCGATAAAAGGAGTAAGTAATAACAGTGCGATAGCTGCCAAAAGCACAAATATGAGGGA
>Ga0209075_1004698_pt1 | contig 10833 bp, 6 predicted proteins | sample Stecom2011_FD_187523 | JGI IMG/M metagenome (GOLD analysis project Ga0209075, IMG submission 187523) | Agricultural soil microbial communities from Utah to study Nitrogen management - Steer compost 2011 (SPAdes) (version 2) | ecosystem: Environmental > Terrestrial > Soil > Agricultural land...
CCGCTAAACCAAACAGGCGACACAGGGCATCCCGGAACGGCGTTTTCGGTAACTGGCTGTAGGCTTTTGCCATGAGCTCACTCAATTCCAGTTTCAGTTCGGCAAACGGACTTATGAAGTGCTCCTTGGCGGCTTCGGATACCACCGCCACGAGTATATTCTGCGCAGCTGCAAACCCTTTGTCCTGGTTGACCAATATGGCCTCCAACAAACGCATATGAAGGTCAACACCCCAGGGAATGGCTTCGCCATGGCGCTTGCGCGTGTTGGAAAGAGTCTCACGGGCGTTAAGAGTTTCACCTTTCGCGAGGTCCAGCCGCACCTGAAGGCAATCGAGCAGGCCCGGCATCATCGGGAAAAGCTCTGGCACACAACCAGCTTCCCTATATGGCTGTAGCTTATTAAGTGCCTGTGCAACGCTCTCTAGCTGGTTCTGGGCCAGCCAACAACTCGCTTTGAGGGCTTCGAGTACTGGTACGTACAGAGATTCATCCACTTGCCAGGTATGCATGGTGCGCTCAGCCCTGCCGACCCAGGTGAAAGCCTCTTCTAAGCGACCTTGAGAGCGACACATCAGCACTCGAATAGCCATAACCAACAACAAGCCGAGATCGCGTGTCTGTTCCGCGTGGCGACCGCAGGACACCAGCAAACGGTCTGCCTCTGCGTCACGCCCCTGATGCCAGAGCACGAGCACCAGATTCAGCTGAAGTCTGGTTTCACCAATGCGCGCTGGCCGCGCTTGTTCCTGAATCACCGTATCCAGTGCAGTTCGCAGCAATTGTTCCGCATGCTTCAATGCACCTTTCCCCAACTCAATTCGGGCATGAGCGTAAACTGCCAAGGCTTCTGAGCCGGAGTCACCCGCCTCTCTGGCCAAACGGGACGCCGCCCGGTTAGCCTCGCGAGCATCCGAAAACCGACCAGAGGCGCACAACGCACTGGCACGAACCATTTGCGTAACAAGCTGGCCCTGAGGTGACAGCTCGCCGCCAGAAAGAGCAAGGTCTGCCATTTCCAGTGCTGGAGTCACCTGCCCTTCGCCACGCAGAATAAACGCCTTAAGTGCACAGATCCGTGTTTCGTATTCCTGATAGCTCTGCTTATCCATGCCATCCAGCAGCATTTTTGCCTGCCTGAACTGCCCCCCGATCGCATGCACCCAACTGTACACAATTCTCAATCTTGGGCTGCGTTCTAACAACTGGGCGGGAAGGCTCTTACGCAAGCGCAGTAATGAGGCAGTGTCCTGCCCCAGAAGTAGCGCTTCGGACCCTTCAGATGCAATGCGAATGACTTCATCCGAGTCCCCGGCTAACAGCGAGTATTTCAAGGCTTCGGGAAACTGGTCGCGACTGCCAAACCACCGGCTCGCAGCGAGCATTCTATCGCTGTAGCCAGCCATTACAGGGGCCTTTAGCCACTCCATCAACAGCGGGTTGAGCCGGTACCAACGTCCCCAGCCGGGCATAACCTTTATCGGTAAGCCACGTTCATAAGCCTCGGATGGCAGCAGAAAACCGTCTGGAATGAGTGGCTCCAAAGCCAAAAGCAACTCATCCGAGCAAAGCCCAAGCTCTGACATGGCTTTTAAAGAGCGAACCTGACCATGAGCCAAGCTGCCCAATACAGACTCCTTTAAGAATCTCTCCACGCCGGGCGCTTCTGAAACCGCGTGCCTGTCGGCGCTTTGAAGAATATCGCGGCGGTACAGAGCAAGGGGCGTGGGCCAGCCTTCTGTCAGGTCGTATAAGTGATCTATGGCTACACTGGTGAGTTGTTGAGTGTTCAGCACATCGCGGAAAAGTTCAAACGTTTCACCCCGACTGAACTCCAGTTTTTCAGGCCCTATACGGGTGAACCGGTTTTCCAGCTCCAAAGCGTGGGTTTCATAAGGCAATGCCTGCCGGGAGAGCATGACAACAGAAAAGTGTGACGGAATATCTGCAACCAATTGCTGCAGCAAAACAATGACCGCGGGGTTTGTAATCTGGTGCAGGCCATCCAGAACCAGAACAGAGCGTTGCTCTGATGGCTCTCTTTTTAACGCCAGCAGCATTATGGCCAGAACATCGTGAAAAGTGGTGCCCCCCTGCAGACTAATATCGCAAGATTCGGGAACATCCAAAGCCACAGACAGAAGGTTTAGAAAGCGGGTGGGCGCGTTGTCTTGACAGTTAAGCGGCAGCCACCGCACACAACCTTCCGGTATGCCAGCTGCCTTAACAGCCGTTGCAACCGTGTGGGATTTACCATAGCCACAGGGGGCCTCAACAAAAAGCACGCCCTGCGGGGCTAGGGCATCCTTAACCAAAGCATCCAGATGGGGACGCTCCAAAGAATGTTCAGGCAAAACGGGTGCCTGCAGTCTTTGCCTAAGCAAGTCTCTTACAAGCTCGCCTCGCTGCAGCCCACTGTTTGCAGATTGGAACTCGTCATTGGCTGCATAGCCATCACGGAATGATTTCACACGCTGCCCCGAATACAACTTTAGTAGTGTTAGAAGGTTAAACCAACTAAGGGTCCGGCTGCAAAGTTTTGACGTGGAAGCTATTAATTTGGCGGCAATTTTTTATCGCATAAACAGAAACGGCGGGCCAAGGCCCGCCGTTTCTGAAAGATCCACTTTACCCTTAGCGGGTGCCCGCACGGCGCAATGCCGCTGGCGTGTAATCTCGTGATTGGCGCTGAACACCAAACTGGTACGGATTCACCTCTTCGTTTGTCAGGCCTAGCACTAAGTAGCGACCGGACAGAAGGTCGTACAGGGTCTCAACCGCATACCAGGGCACAACCTGATCATAGAACTGCATGGAGTGGGCTTCCGCCACACGCCAGAGCTCACCACGGCCATCGTAATGGTCGATAACGGCAGCCTGCCAGGTATCTTCATCAAAAAAGAAGTCTCTCTGGCCATATATGTGACGCTCACCATCTTTAAGGGTTGCGCGTACATGCCATACACGGTGGAGCTCGTAACGGGTCAAATCTTGATTTATGTGCCCCGCTTTAACGATCTGGTCATAAGTTAAGCCACGGTCAACAAGCTTGTAGGAGTTGTATGGAATGTACATTTCCTTTTTGCCAAGCAGTTCCCAGTTATAACGGTCTGGGGCGCCGTTAAACATGTCAAAGTTATCCGAGGTACGCATGCCATCAGATGCTGTACCCGGTCCGTCGTACGCTACCTGCGGGGCACGGCGAACACGTCGCTGGCCAGCGTTATATACCCATGCACGGCGTGGCTCTGACACCTGATCAAGCGTTTCATGAACCAGCAACACGTTACCAGCCAAACGTGCTGGAGCAGTAATAGCCTGCTTGAAGTAGAACAGCACGTTGGCATCTTCGCCCGGCTTGTAATCCTGCAGGTAGGTTCTCCAGCTTAGCTCATCCTGAAACTTTACGATGGAGTAAGCACCGTTTGCTGTAGGCGTTGCTTGCCCAACATTACGCTGAACAGAGCCACCACGGTAACGGGTGATGTGGTTCCAGATCACTTCTAACCCGTTCTGGGGAATCGGGAATGGTGTCGCGCTCTGGTAGTTAGCCATGCCGTTACCATTTTTGATCAATTCCGATTTCGTCGCGTTTTTAATTGTCTCGTCCATTACGTCTTTCGGGTAGGCACCTGTACGGTGCGTCTCGTATACGGGAAGGACGTAGTCTGAGTACTGCTTGATCATCGCCACCTGCCCAGGGGACAGTTTATCGGCGTACTCTGCAACGTTGCTCTGATCAATGGTGAACTGTGGCTTCTCGTTCGGGAACGGGTTTACATAAATGCCGTCGCCCTTGTACCCGGCTGGTGGTGTTGTAAGGCCGCCATCCCACGCAGGAATAGCACCGCCATTTCCTGCCTTTTCTGCGCCCATGGGTGTTAGCGTGTCACCCAGCTTAGCCGCTTCTTCGGCAGAAACTGCACCCCAAGCCTGACCTGCAAACAGACTCGCCGCCAGAACACCCGTGGCCAGTAGTTTCTTGTTTAGTTTCATTTAAAATACCTCGTTAAACGAATTCTTGACGGTTTAGAATGAGTAGGAAACGCTAGCACTCACGAAATCCCGATCAGTCAACTCGTTATACGGCTTGCCACCGAAAAAGTTTGTGTAACCGATGTTACCGGTAATTTTGTTCTGGTAAACCGCTTCAACGGACAAGCCAATCGCCTTGTTACCTTCGTTAAAGGCACCACCGGGCTGCGGGCCATAACCTTCTACATCATGACTCCAAGCCAACTGCGGCGATAGGTTGATACCCGCAAAGGCATTCGGGTAGCTCCATACCAGACGGGAACGGTAGCCCCAAGAAAAGTCTGTGGTGAACCCGTCATTCGTGCAGTAGCTTGCGTTGATGTTGATGCCTGCCGCACAAACGTCAACCATGTTTCCACCGCCAGCATCAGTCGGCAATGTGCCAAGACCAAAGGTACCTGAACGGCCATAACGAGCCTCATCAAGACCTGGCAGGTCATGAATGTAAGTGGCGCCAAACTCTGTAATCAGCGACACACGGCTGGCACCCATAATCTGATCGAAGAATTTGATCAGCGTGAACTGAACTTGGGACACCCCAAAACGATCGTTACCAGACACTTTAGACCCTGGTTCGAGCGTACCTAGTTCTTTCAGACGCTGTTGTTCCAGCTTACTTACCGGGCTACCATCGGCTGGGTTTTGCAGCCTGATACCACCATAGATCAGCTCAAACGCGTTCCACTGCAGGGGCATTTTGTCGCGGTAGGAGTATTCGGCTCCCAGAGACCAACCACCCGGGGTGTTTGTGTTGATACTGATGCCATATAGGTTAATGTTCTCGGGATACTCGATAAAGTAGTTGGGAAACTGTTCACCGGTGTCCTTAATCGTGCCGCTTACATAAGGCAGGCGGCTATTGTACTTGATGTAATAGAAGCCAAGTTCCGAATCGTTCAGCGCGGGCACATACCAGCGCATTGCCACACCAAACTGGTCTTTTGAGTCTGCTTCCTCATCAGCAAGACGCGGGGCTATAAACCCTTGAGCAAGAGCCTGAGAGTCTGGCAGCTGACCTGCAAGCAATACCGGGCCACAGCCGTCGGCTGCAAAGTCATTAGTAGAGAAAAATGTTCCGCAGTCATCGGCGCGGACAGGCGCCCAATCTGTCTGTACAAACGTTTCCAGTGTGACGTTCTCTGTAACACCTGCTGACATGTAGAACATCTCAACAGGTAGAAGAGCATCTTTGAGCTCAGAGCCAGGTGCACGGAAAGCGGGTATATCAACAGGGTTGATCGTGTTTATCCCTCCCTGAATAAAGGTACTCTCACCCCAGCTCAGCACTTGCTTACCGTAACGTACGCTCAGGGGAACATCACCCAGATACCAGTCGGTAAACACATAAGCGTCGAGAATTTCACCACCCGATGCGTTGCCTTTGGCAGAGCTGTTGAGTTCACGGCGCTGACCAACATCGTCAACTGCACGTCCTTCATCTTTCAGCTCGAAGTCATACCAATAACGACCACGCACCAAGCCACCGACACGAGTCAGGTACTGGCTATCGACTGCATAATCAAGGAACAGCTCACTGTTACCTTTAACAATCTTGGAGTAGGTATCACCTTTATCAAAGTTCAGGTTACCGTCATCGTAGTTGTTTGTTGATGCACCCTGAGTGGTGTTAGCAAACTGCGGGCCCAAGTTACCCTGTGCTATCAGGCGCTGATCGCGTTCGGCAACTCGCCACCCTGCGCCAGCAGAGAGCGTGGTGTTGAACTGCGCTTCCACATCCCCGATGTAAAAAGAGTATGCAGATGCGTGGCCGGACATACCGGCCGCCACTGCCACGGCAAGCGGTAATCTTGTCCAACGCTGCCATTGATGTGTTTTTCTTGTCATTGGAAGGCTACTCCATTGTTGTTCTGAGTCGCTGCTCTGATTATTGGTATTCACGAAGTATTGGAGGCTTCATGCACAGTGCTCGTGATGTAGGCACTATAGCTAACGCTGTCCAGTGCTTTGATCAGTCAAAAGTATGATTTTGCTCTCACTACCTGCTCACCGCTCCGATCAGTGTCGGGTTTACTCGCACGCATTCACTATAGACAAGAATTCCGGATGCAACCACTTTGCTTTTGATGGTTTTTTCCACGGTTAGGGCTTATGCGGTGCTTCCAGATACTCCTGAGACTGCATTTCCAGAAGGCGCGATTCCGTGCGTTCAAACTCGAAGCTCAAGCGTCCGCCGGAGTATAGCTCTGTAATAGGTGCTGCAGCGGAGATAATGACTTTTACATTGCGATCATAAAACTCGTCAATCATGTTTACGAAGCGACGAGATTGGTCATCTTTGTCACCTCCGAGCACAGGCACATTACTGATAATGATTGCATGAAACTGGCGAGCCATTTCAATGTAATCATTCTGGCTGCGCGGCCCGTCACACACGTCTTTGAAATCAAACCAAACCACATCATCCGCGTGCGCTTGGGCCGGAATCTTACGGCCATTAATTTCCATGCTTTTACTGTGCTTGCCGGCTTCAACCGCCAGCGCTTCAAAACTTTGTCGCAAGCTGGCGTCAGCATCGGCACCCAGCGGCGAGTAATAGAGTTCGGCTTGCTCCAGCGTTCGCAGACGATAGTCTACGCCGCCGTCTACATTCACCACGTCTGTGTATTTATTTACAAGCGCAATGGCTGGCAAGAAGCGCGCCCTTTGCAGCCCATCTTTATATAGGCCATCGGGAATAATATTGGACGTACAAACCAGTGTTACACCCCGCTTGAACAGCCCCTCCATCAGGGTTGCGAGGATCATGGCATCGCCGATATCGGAAACAAAAAACTCATCAAAGCAGATTACACGGACTTCATCGGCAAACTTTTTAGCCACCAAATCCAAGGGGTTTTTTTCGCCTTTAAAGCTTTTCAGCTCTTGATGAACACGCTGCATAAAGCGATGGAAATGCACGCGCATCTTGCGCTTAAACGGGAGGGACTCGTAAAAAGTGTCCATTAAGTAGGTTTTGCCACGGCCTACACCACCCCAGAAGTAAAGGCCTTTAACGGGCTCTTCTTTACCTTTTTTAAACTTGCGCCGCAATTTGGTTACGGGTTTGCTGCGTTCGCTTTCCGCTTCCACCAGTTTGTCGTACAGTGTCTGCAGGCGTTGGACGGCATCGGCTTGTGCAGGGTCTTTGTGAAACTCCGGGCGTTCAAGATCCTTTTGGTAACGCTGCCAAGGTGTCTGGTTTGCAGTGCTTTCAGAAGGCATAGAATCTGTCATCAGGAATTCCCGGGGTCTGATCGTTGATTTTGGCGGCGCATTATCGCGTATTTACGCTTTTTTCGCCACGCTGGCGGGCCACTGGGCAATACGACGATTGGCGCAGCATTCAGGCATGGGCTGATGGGGCTGCGGGCGTTATACTCATTGGTACGGATTAGCTCATTTTTAAGGCAACAGGACGACACAGCATATGACAAACCTGATTCTGGCAGCGATTGCCGCATTGATTGTTGGCATTGTCATCGGAGTGGTTTTTGGCCGTTCGGGACAAGGTTCTTCGCTTCGGCAGCGCCGTGCGGAACAACAGGCAGAAGAGTTGCGTAACGAGTACACCCGCTATCAGGCTCAGGTAAACGAGCATTTTATGGAGTCCGCGGATTTGCTGCGCCGGTTCAATGATGTTTACCGGGATGTGAACCAGCATATGGCTCGCGGGGCTAATCGTCTTTGCAACGATGAAGACTGGATGGCCGAGCTTGCTGAGCAGACTTCCCGCAAGCGCTTGGAGGAAGTCAGTGAAGATGGTCTTGAGCCACCCAGAGATTACGCGCCCAAGACTTCCGGGACGCTTTCTGAGGACTTTGGTTTAAAGAAGGGTGATAAGGCTGCCGAGGCCTGAGTAAGGGCAGCTATCTAAACTGGATTATCGCAGTCGATAAAACGGTGTTTGACTCCAAATTCTTTTTCTAGCGCCTCTCCCAGTGCTTTCACTCCATAGCGCTCTGTGGCGTGATGACCTGCGGCGTAATAATGGATTCCGCACTCGCGGGCAGTATGAGTGGTGGGTTCGGAAATCTCGCCACTGAGATAGGCGTCGAGGTCAGCATCAATGGCTGCATTGATGAAACCTTGAGCAGCGCCGGTGCACCACCCTACCCGTTTAATGTCGGCCTTCCCGGCTCCGACTTTTAGCGGCTCGCGGTGGAGCGCTCGGGCAATATGAAGGGAAAACTTTTCGGGGCTCATAGCTTCCGGCAGCTCGCCTTCCCACACCAGTCCATTTAACGGGCGGGGGTTCTCAATACCGAGGATATCTGCCAATTGGCGGTTGTTGCCATATTCTGGGTGATCATCCAGCGGTAGGTGGTAGGCAACAAGGTTGATGTCGTTGTCCAACAGGCGCTTTAAACGTTCACGCTTCATACCTCGAATTCTTTGATCCTCACCTTTCCAGAAGTAACCGTGGTGAACGATCAGCATGTCGGCATTGGCTGCTATGGCAGCTTCTATAAGATCACGGGAGGCGGTTACGCCGGTGACTATGGTGTTGATCTCACTTTTGCCTTCGACTTGCAGGCCGTTGGGGCAATAGTCCTGAAAGTTCTCAGGCTGCAGCCATTCATTCAGAACCGCAAGAATGCTTTCGCGTGTTGTCATGCGTTTTCTCCGCGTATATCACCGAAATTCAGGCGAGCGGGGCGCAGCGAGGCTTCCGGGAATGCCGGCGGCCAAGGATGGCCGACGACAAGCGCACATGGATGTGCTCGTAGCGGTTCCCGGAAGCCTCGCTGCGCCTCGCTCTTACCGTGAACATTAAGGCTAGGGTAAACGAAGAGCAGAGATCAATGCGTCATTTTGCTCTGAGGTACCAATGGTAATCCGCAAAAACTCGCTGATTCTTGGCTTGTTGAAATGGCGAACAATGATGCCCTGCTCTCGGAGCGCTTTCGCCAGACTTTCACCGGACTTTTCTTTGTGGCGGGCGAACACAAAATTGGCTTTGGAGGGCAACACTTCAAAGTTCAGACTTTCCAGAGCCTTAGTCACGCGCTCCCGCTCGGAGATTACACCTTCGCAGGACTTCTGGAACCACTCTTGATCTTCATAAGCGGCTTTTGCTCCAGCCTGCGCCAGTCTGTCCAACGGATAGCTATTGAAGCTGTCTTTAACGCGATTTAGCGCTTCGATCAGATCCGGGTGACCGATAGCAAACCCAACTCGCAAGCCAGCCAATGAACGGGCTTTGGAAAGCGTTTGGCAAACAAGCAGATTGGGGTATTGATCCACAAGCTTGATGGCGGATTCGCCGCCAAAATCCACATAAGCTTCATCGACCACGACAACACGTTCAGAGTTGGCCCGCAGGATAGTCTCTACATGCTCCAGCCCAAGATAACGGCCCGTGGGCGCATTGGGGTTGGGGAAGATGATCCCACCGTTGGGCTGTTTGTAGTCGTCCGGATTGATTTCGAAGCTGTCTGTGAGGGGCACTTTGGTGCCTTTAATATTATAAAGACCGCAGTACACCGGGTAGAAGCTGTAGGTTACATCCGGGAACAGGATGGGTTGGCCGTGCTGGAAGAGAGCATAAAATATGTGAGCCAGCACTTCGTCTGAGCCGTTGCCGAGAAATACTTGCCCGGGTTTTACGCTGTGATAGTCAGCGATGGTTTGACGCAAGCTTTCGCCTTCGGGATCCGGATAGAGGCGCAGGCTGTCATTGAGCTCGGCTTGAATGGCTTCTATAACTTTCGGTGATGGCCCGTAAGGGTTTTCGTTGGTATTAAGCTTTACCAGATTGGCCATTTTTGGCTGTTCGCCTGGCACATAAGGAACCAGACTTTCCACCATTGGACTCCAGAATTTACTCATCGTTTTTAATCCTGTACTCAGCTGAACGAGCATGGGCAGTAAGCCCCTCACCTCGCGCCAAAACCGACGCAACACGGCCCATCCGGTCAGCGCCCTTGGCGCTGAAACCTATAATAGATGAACGCTTCTGGAAGTCGTATACACCCAGCGGTGAGGAGAACCGGGCTGTTCCGCTGGTGGGCAAAACGTGGTTCGGGCCAGCACAGTAATCGCCCAAAGCTTCAGCAGTGTAACGGCCCATGAAGATAGCGCCAGCGTGACGGATTTCATCCAATAAGGCTTCTGGAGCTTCTACCGACAGCTCCAAGTGTTCGGGAGCGATGCGGTTGGAAACCTTGGCCGCTTCGCTCAGGTCTGCAACCTGTATCAATGCCGCTCGGTCAGTCATGGAGGTGCGGATAATGTCAGCTCGCTCCATGGTGGGTAGCAATTTGTTGATACTGGCTTCGACGGCATCCAAAAAATCGGCGTTCGGGCTGATCAATATGGACTGGGCTTGCTCATCGTGCTCAGCCTGAGAAAACAGATCCATCGCGATCCAATCCGGGTCGGTTTTGCCGTCGCAGATCACAAGAATTTCCGAAGGGCCAGCGATCATGTCGATGCCCACGGTGCCAAAGACCTCCCGCTTCGCTGTGGCAACAAAGATGTTCCCAGGCCCAACGATTTTATCGACAGCAGGGATGGTTTCCGTACCGTAGGCTAGAGCTCCAACAGCCTGCGCACCACCTACGGTGAATACACGATCAACACCTGCGATAGCGGCGGCGGCAAGAACCAAGTCGTTCACCACACCATCCGGAGTGGGCACAACCATAATGACTTCGCCTACCCCGGCCACCTTGGCGGGAATAGCGTTCATCAAAACAGAAGAGGGATAAGCCGCTTTACCACCAGGCACATACAGCCCGGCACGATCCAACGGCGTCACCTTCTGGCCCAGAACAGTGCCGTCTTCGTCTTGATACTG
>Ga0209075_1004700_pt1 | contig 10827 bp, 12 predicted proteins | sample Stecom2011_FD_187523 | JGI IMG/M metagenome (GOLD analysis project Ga0209075, IMG submission 187523) | Agricultural soil microbial communities from Utah to study Nitrogen management - Steer compost 2011 (SPAdes) (version 2) | ecosystem: Environmental > Terrestrial > Soil > Agricultural land...
AAAAAATAGGATTTATGAAAGAAAATGAGAACAAAAAGTCGGTTGTTCGGGTAACCGAGGGTAGCCCGAAAGATACCGCCGATGTACTGCAAAACGGTACGGAGAATAAAACGGAAAAACTCAAAAAACCTTTGATTTTTGGTTTAATGGGAGTTGTTTTCGTAGGCTGTATGTATTTGATTTTTAAACCGTCGGAAGACAAAAAAGAAATCGAAAACATCGGGTTGAACGATGCAGTTCCGCAAGCAACCGGAGCCGGATTGCCTGACAATAAAGGCAAAGCGTATGAATTAGAAATGCTTCAACAGAAAGAGCAGGAAAAACGCAATGCACTTGCCACACTTTCGGACTATTGGAATACCGAAGACAAGGATGAGCCGATTGATGAATTTCCCGAAGAAGACGAAAGCTACGGCTATGGCGGTGGTGGCAGAAATTCAGGAAGAAGCGGAAATACTGCATTAAACAGTTACCGCAATATGCAAAGTACATTAGGTTCATTCTATCAGGACGACAATTCGGAAACAATGGAACTCCGCAGACAGTTGGACGAACTCAAAGAACAATTAGCGGAACAAAATGTACCCAAGCCTGTAACCGTTGATGACCAGCTTGCCCTGATGGAGAAATCCTATGAAATGGCTGCAAAATATCTTCCACAAAATGCGAATACCGGAGAAGCTGCACCTACTGGCAACACAGCTTCAGGGGCATCGACTAATCAGAAAGAGCATTTTGTGGCGTTCACTCCGGCAAGAAAAAGCACCGTATCTGCTTTGTATCGTGAGCCTACGGATACCGAGTTTTTAGCAAATTGGAGCGAAACACGCAACAGAGGTTTTTATACCGCAGGTTCTACCGAACAAGCCGTACAGCCAAAAAACAGTATCAAAGCCTGTGTACACGATGAACAAACGGTCATTGGCGAAACAGGAGTAAGATTACGATTGTTAGAGCCTGCCCGAACGCCAATCCGTACCATCCCACAAGGAGCGATTGTAACTGCTAATGCCAAATTTCAGGGAGGGCGTTTGCAACTCAAAATTACCTCTATTGAATTGGAGGGTAACATCATTCCGGTAGATATAACCATTTACGATTTGGACGGACAACAGGGGCTTTACGTTCCGTATTCTCCCGAAATGAACGCCCTTACCGAAATGGCTGGTAATATGAGCCAGACAGGTGGAACGAGTGTAATGCTTACACAGAATGCCGGACAACAGGTTGCTGCCGATTTAAGTCGTGGCGTGGTACAGGGTATTTCGGGCTATTTCGCCAAGAAAGTACGCACACCAAAAGTTACGCTAAAGGCAGGACATCAAGTATTCCTTGTATCAAAACAATAATGTTGAACTCAAATTTTTAAACAAATGAAAAATCTTTTTAGAACATTTTGGGCTATTGCCCTGACTATCGGCTTTGCCGTATCATCTTTTGCACAGGATAGTGCAAATGCTAAAACGCCACTTGCTTTGGACAAGATAGAACCTTACAAAATGGAAGTAACCTACGATAAGACTTCGCATTTGATTTTCCCGACTGCCATAAGATATGTGGATTTGGGAAGTGAGTATCTGATTGCAGGAAAAGCGGAAGATGCCGAAAACGTGTTGCGTGTAAAAGCAACGGTAAGGGAATTTGAACCCGAAACAAACTTTTCCGTTATCACGAATGACGGACGTTTTTACAGCTTCAACGTGTATTACAGCGGGTATCCCGATGCGTTGAGCTATGACCTGCTGACGATGCAAAAGGCAGTAGATAAAGCCAACGGAAACGATGTGCTTTTCGAGGAATTGGGCAACAATTCTCCGTCTTTGGCAGGCTTGCTGTTGGAAACCATTTACAAGAAAGACAAGCGTGTTGTAAAGCATATCGGGGCAAAGAGTTTCGGAATACAATTTATTCTGAAAGGAATTTATATACACAACGGCAAATATTATTTCCATACGGAATTGAGAAATAAAACAAATGTGCCGTTTGAAATTGACTTTATCAATTTCAAGGTGGTAGATAAAAAGGTCGCAAAACGTACCGTAGTGCAGGAACGTCCTTTGATACCTTTAAGAACTTACAAGCCATTGGAAAACGGAATAAACGGAAAATCTACCGAACAAAATGTATTCCTGTTAGACAAATTCACGATTGCCGATGACAAGGTACTGCTGATTGAGATTTTCGAGAAAAATGGTGGCAGACATCAAACGCTTCAGGTTGAAAATTCGGACTTAATCAAAGCTCGTGTAATCAGTGATATGCACCTGAAATTTTAATAACCCTTTAAAGCAATAACAATGAAAAAGTATATCTATACCGTGATGCTCGTTCTAATGGGTATCACGGTTGCACAGGCACAGCGAATGTTGCCAAAGCAAAAAGGATTGGAAATAAGCACAGGCATACTGTCCGATGATAAAATCGGTAACGATTATTACATCAATATCGGTATGACCGTGAACGGTAAAAACGGCAATTATCAAATATGGGCGTTGGAATATACACATCAGTACCACGATTATAAAACGCTTCAAATACCGCAGGAAACTTATACCGCAGAGGGTGGTTATAGTTTCTTCCTGCTGGGCGATGCCCGTAAGAACATTACGCTGAATGCAGGAATAACGGGCGTTGTCGGTTATGAAAGCATTAACCGTGGCGAAACAATGTTGTATGACGGAGCGAAGATACTGAGCGAGGATAATTTCATCTACGGAGCTGGCGGACGGCTCACATTTGAAACATATTTGTCTGACCGATTTGTACTTGTCCTGCAAGGGCGTACAAAGGTCTTATGGGGAACGGATTTGCGACAATTCCGACCGTCCGCAGGCGTGGGATTAAGGTTTAATTTTTAAAACGTAAAAAACGATGATAGCAATATTCAATAAATTCAGAATAGGATTACTGCCAATATATGTACTCTTAGCAATCCTCACAGCTTCGGTTTCTTTGGTATCTTGTAGCAAAGATGACGAACTCGAAATACAGAACGATTTTCCTTTTGAGGTCAATGTAATGCCCGTACCCAAAGATGTTGCCAACGGGCAGACCGTAGAAATACGCATTACCATACAGCGTACAGGAAATTACAGCAACACACAGTATTTTCTCCGATACTTCCAATTTGACGGGCAAGGTACATTGCGGTATTATGATGAACCGCCGTATCTGCCGAACGATTTGTACCCATTGCCAACGGAGCAATTCAGATTGTATTACACATCGGCATCTACCGTATCACAAGCCTTTGAGGTTTGGATTTCGGACAATTTCGGGAACGAAAAGCAATTGAGCTTTCAGTTTAACAGTAGTGATTAAAGCGATACCGGAATAAAAGCAAAACCGACTTTTGAGGTCGGTTTTTTGCTTTTTAGCTTTCAGTGTGAGATGTTTTTTGTTTAAATTTACTTGAATTATAATCTTAATAGGTATGGATACGGTTACGGCTCAATTGGTGTTTGGTATTGTTCTTCTCGTTATCGGGATTGGGCTTATCTACTGGATAAACCGCAGGAAGTTTTACAGGCGTAATGGAATGGGTGCAGAGGGCTTTTCGAGCTTTGAAGCCTCGGTATTTACCCGTTTTATAGAACGTATCGGGAAATGGATTGCCTATATTCTGATTATTGTAGGTGTTGTCTGTAATCTGGACTTACAGCCAAATGAAAAAGGATAAGGAAAAACAAAACGTGGAGATACAAAAGGTGAAATAAACATCTATTAGCCTCCAAAACAATAAGAAGAAATTATAAGTGATAAGAAATATGCATACATTAAGCTATCCAGAGGACATAAAAGAACAATACAGATATGCAATTGAAAAAGCACGTGAAGACCGTGACAGGTACTTTAATTGGATTAAGAATGAAATTGAAACTGCAATAAAATTAATAAACAAGTTTGATAAAATCTATGTTCTTGGTGGTCTTGGTTCTAAACTTATAAAAGCCACACCAACATTTTACAATCAATTCTTAGCGACATATATTGAAACAGGCAAAGAGGAAATTCAAGAGGAAGAGCTAATTCAAGATGACGATGAAATTGAAGTGCTTTTAGAATATGCAATGAGCATTGCTACTGCAACGCCTAATGCAAATAAAAATATTATTCCAACTCAAAACGACATTGACGAAATACACGAACAGCTTTCCAAAATAAAGGTCAATATCAATTTTTGGGAACTTTCAGCAGATAATCCTGTTGGTGGCAACGAATTTGACCATTGGTTGAGAACAAATATAATGCAAGATACAATCAATGTTAGAGGAGACGGATACCATACGCACATTCAAGAGGTTTATAAAGAGGTTTTCGCCCCTTTTGATGGTTTTCTTCAACAATATTATGGTTTTAATTCAAGTGACATTTTCAACACTATTCTAAAACTCGACAGCTTGGTTTATTCTAAAATAGGTAATCCATTAGGTGCAACCCAATCCCATAAACGACTAAAAGAATGGATGGATGAAGTCGGACAAGAAACCATTATGGATACAATGATGGAAACTGGAAAACATTTTATCGCTCAATTTGCTGAAGCAAATCCAGACTTGCACGACCCTGAAGCACCTGAAAACATCATTATGCACCATCTTGATAATGTCGAAAGTTTCAATAAAATATTTTGGGTCATTCCTAAAACAGATATAGAGAAACTGATATTTGAAAGATTATCAATCGAGTTTGGTACTAATGAAATTTTTTATCAACCACCAAAGTTCAAAGCATTTCCACTAAATGATACTTTAACCAATCTTAAACCACTAATAAAAGAAGACAATAAATATTATCACTTTTCATTAAACCTTGCTTTTAGAAATATTTTCAAAATAACAGAGGAACTAATAAAATCGGCTGACACTGTTTACTATGAAAATTCTTTTAAAGGAAATAGTAACTCTAATTCCAGAGATAATTACATTGAGCATAAGACAAAACAACAATTTGAGCGATTAATACCAACAGCCAAATTTTATCATTCATTAGAATATAGTATTGTAGAAAATGGACAAAATAAAAAAACGGAACTTGACATTCTTGGGGTTTCTGATGATACTATTTATATCATTGAAGTAAAAGCTGGCGAACTAAACACAAAGCATAGAAGAGGGGCTATAAAAGGTCTGAAAGACCGACTTAAAGAAACTATTAATGAGGGGTCATACCAATGCCACAGGGCTTTGAAATATATTCAAGAGAACGACAATCCGACTTTTGAATATATTGAAGCAGGAACAAAAAAAACTTTGATAATTGATAAGACACAAATCCAGTCATATTTCAAAATATCAGTAACGTTTGAACATTTTTCGTCTATTTCTGCAAACTTGAAATATTTGATTAATTCAGGTGTATTAAGTCCTGATTTCAAATGGACTTGGATTGTTTCTCTTTATGACCTAATGATATTCGCTGACCTAATACAAAGTGAAGCCGAATTTAAAGAGTATCTATCAAACAGAATTGCATTGTATGATAGAAATGATATTCAATTTTCTGATGAAATAGATATTCTTGGATTTTATTTTCAAAACCACTTTCCATTAGGACAAGAAAAAGAAGATGAAATGATGCACATCGTAAACTTCAAAGATGAAATAGAAGATTATTATACAAGAACCGGCGTTGGTATGCCATTTATTGACAAGCCAAAGAAAAGAAATGATTAAAAACTTACATCTCATATTGGGATAAATTTCAAACAAAATCGGATAACCTTTTGGGCTATCCGATTTTTCATTTTTGGCAAACGTAAACCGCCAAACACTGCCTTTCAACGCCAATCAATACAACCTTTCTCAGCCCTGTAACAAGCCTTAATATCTTCGACTTCCACAGAAAAATTGAGCAAACTATGGAAGTTATCGCAATACAAAAATCCGCATTGGACGGAATGACAAATGAACTGAAAGCACTTTTGGAATTGACCGAAAATGCCACTCGGAAATATACCCCGATTTTCAAAGGAGAGCAATGGCTCGATAACCAGGAAGTCTGTTTGATGATGAACATTACCAAACGGACTTTGCAGACCTACAAGGATAAAGGGCTATTGCCATATTCCAAGCTGAACCGTAAGAATTATTACAAACGCTCGGACGTACAGGCTTTACTCGAAGCCGGACAACCGTATAATATCAATGACAATGGATTTACTGACGAATGAAGCCGAAGAAATCATCCAACAACAGGAGATGATAACACAGTTACGAAGCCGTATCAAAGAAATACTGAAAAATTACCGTCCCGTAATGAACGGAGAAATTTACCTATCGGGCGAAGATGTGTGCAAGCTGTTACACATCAGCAAACGCACATTACAGCAATACCGTGATGATAATATTCTGCCGTATATTCAGATAGGGGGCAAGATTATTTATAAGGAGAGTGATATTCTAACCGTCTTGGAACAAAACTATGTTGCAAATGACAGACACTTTTTGTAATTAATTTTGTTCTGGCTATGTTTCTATCGGAACGACTTTAGTATCTTTGTTCTTGAAAATATAGAAATACTTAAAGTGTTTTTGCTTTAAGTCCCACATTGAAAACTGGTAATTTTTAAGACAACGGGACAGATAAGTAGGAATGCTCACGTTATAGGCGTGGGCACTCGCTTATTCGTTGTCGGGCGTACCAGTGCCTCAATGTGTCTAAGTGTGGTCGCCTACGCTTTCTTTTTTGTGTAGGGCTTCCACTAACTTTAAAAAAGTAATGTTATGGAAACTGGTACAACCCAACAAAAAATTACCCTCGCCTTTATCAACGATAAAAGCCCGATTGTAGATATTATTTGCAATGACCTCGCTAATTCGGGAACGGAGATATTGTTCCGTTCGGAAAATATTGAGGACGGAATAACTCAATTATCTGCATTAAAATCACTTCCCGAAGTTTGTATTATTGACCTCGATTTTTACGATAAGAATATATTGGCAGAGCTTCAGGAACTACGGACAAAATATCCAAGCATCAAACTGATTGCCCATAGCGATATTGATACCGAAAAAGCCATAAAACCACTTTTGGAAATAGGTTTTGATAGTTATTTGCTTATCGGCAGTGATGCGGACGATTTTAAAAAAGCTATTGAGGGAGTTTCAAATGGCGGAGGATATTTTAGTGTGGGAGTAGCGAAAATTGCACAGGAATATTTTGGCAATAAATAGCTGTCCAATCCTAAAAGCGTAAAAAATATCTGTCCTAATTAAGCGACGTTCTTTTGCTTCTTTTCTTTGGTCGCTGTGTGAAAAGAAAAGAAGTCAATTCTTCCAAAACCAATCTTTGGGATAATGAATATCCCACGCAAAAATGTCGTAACCTGTTTGGTAAAATGTAAGGAAAGGGAATGTGCGGAGCGGTGCATTTTGACAAAGGGGTTGCACCTATTCAAACCGCAAAAATGCGTTTCCGACCGTAGCGAGGAATTGCATTTTTGCCACCGATTTTGGCGTTTAGGCGACTTTAATCGGGTGGGTACGATAATCTTTCAGATTGTGGAAAAATCCCTTATACGGTGTCATTCCGTAACGAAACAAGTCCCACAATAAGGAGCAACCCATTTGTGTCAATGATGAATTGATAAATAAATCCTGCTTTTCCAATGCTTCGGCAAGTGAGCAACTAGGCGTGTTGTCTTCCTGTTCAGATTGCTTCAGCAATTCGCCAAACTCATCGGTAACAAAAGGCAGGTTTCCAATCGTTTCGTATTTCTCTGAATTGGGTTGCTGTATCTCTCCAATGGTAGATAATATAACCTGCCCTGTGTGTTGGCTGTTGCCAAAATCCAACCAATATTTAGGGTGGTTTTGGTAGTGTTGTCTGTGGTAGCTGACTTCTTTCAGAATTTCCGCAACATCAAACCTCGCCTGTACATTGTCCACACAAGTAATGGTAATAATTGCCCTTGCTTCTTCGGGTATTCTGCCCAAATTGTCCTTTTCAAATTTTCGGGTTTCGGCTTTCCAATTCGTACCGATACAACGATTTACCCGATTGATTAACGCAACGGATTTGTACAATCCTGTTTCACACTCAAAAAAACGCTGTCTGCCCAAATTGGCACTCGTGATAATATCATTATCCCACAAACGCACCTGCAACCCTGCGTGTTCTAACGCAATTAAACTTTCGTTTATTTCCATTAAAGCGGTCAGTACTTTTGAACCTGTTCCACCTGCTCCGATAAGGTTTACCGAAATTGGGTTGGTGGGATTGAGTAGATAACTATCCGTAAAATGTACGGCTGTCTTTGTTGTTTGCTGTGTATTCATCGCAATTTATTTTTTAGGGTTTTGTTGCTTTTCTTTAATGCTTCAATCGGAAAAGGTTTATCTGTGCCAATAAGGTCTTTCCATAGGTTTACGATATTTGTTTTGGTCAAGTTTGCAGATAAGGAATGACTGAAATAACTGTTGAAAAAATAGTTTTCCCAAGCCTGTATAAATTCTTCAACCGAAGTCGAATTTTTAATTTCGATATTGACAGTCCCCATACACACATTACCCTTTTCATAAATGTTGAAAAATGGTGCATAATGCAATGGTGTTTTTTCCGTGGGTCTGCGATTGGTCGAAAGGGCAAAAACTGTAAGATTATTTTTGTCTGCTATCCAAAGCATAGGCGGTACTTGTGCCATTCCGCTCGGTATGCCCAAACTCTCTACAAAATACAATTGCCTTTTTTGTGCTTTGGTGTACCATATTACCGCACCTTTTTCGCTCGGATTGATGTGTAGAATGTTGGTTGGTAAAATTCCTTTTGGCTTTAAAAACGCTTTGCTTTTTTCTTCATCGGTCTGTAAAGCCTTTGCCAATATTTCGGCTTCTTTTACGGTCAATGGGTGGGCATTTATGGGCGTTCCGTTCTCGTCCACATCAAAATGCTCTACATACATATCCGTTTCCGTTCCTTTGGTTTCATAAAACACCAAAGCGGATTTTGGATAGTATAATGTCCCGAAATTGTTGGTTATATCTTCCATACTATATCTGTTCTTGTCGTTCGTAATCATATAATAATCCGCATAAATCGTTCAACACATTGAACAAGCGATTTTCAAAATCAAGGTCTGTCTGATTGAGTTCACTCCCGTCAAATGTTTTACAAATGATTGGCTCATCTATTTTTCCGTACTCTTTAAATTCATTGTTGATACAATCGGTAACACTCTCGTATAACCAACCTTTACTCTCGGCACAAAAAGAAATGTATTTTTCCATTCCGATTGATTGATTTTCGCAATCGTTTTCATAAGGGTCTTGCTCGGAAAATGGTGTATTTCTGAATACAAGTTCATTGGGATATTTTTTATAAAGTGCAAACGTATCACAAGCCAAAAGCCAACATTTGTGGTCGAATATGTTGCTACTTTTAAAACCTTTTAAACGTTGGTCAAATACCTTTAAATTGATAAGGTTAAACAGTTTTTGTTCTATTTTATCACCAATTTGTTCCGCTTTTCTCAATTCACTTTTTTGCATTTCGTTTTCTTCCGTTTCGCAATCGTCTTCAATCCAGTCGTTGTGCATTTCATAAATCCAATACAAATAACTGTTTTCCTGTCGGTAGTAAGGAATGTCTGCAATATGGTATAGATAACTGCAAACGGATAATAATAGCTGTGCGGTTTTTTTACGTTTTTTGTCGTGCAACATTCGGTATAATGGCACAATGGGAATGTAATACAAAGTTGTTCCTGTATCATATCTTTCCTCACTTTGCAAAATGGTTTTCTTACTGTCCTGTAACAAATGTAAACTATCCCAATTCCTATGAATACTTTTCATTTTGGTATCTATATCCCACATACCTAATACAATATTGTAAGGGAATTGATATAGCTGTGTCGTAATTGGCTCAATGCTGTAATGCTCGACAAGTTTGAAAAGGGACTTATAAAAATTCCTTTCCGTTTTCTGACAAGCCTGTACGGAATGTGCTGTTTGCAGTTTTGGTAGAAACATACATCTTAAAATACCATTGGTAGCATTGCCATTGGTACGGATTTCTGCTTGTCTTTCTGTACTTGGTTTGTGTCCTTTGGTCTTTGTAGCCAATTTGCGAACTCGCCTAATTGTCGGTGCAACTGCTTTTGCCTGTTCTTTTCGGGTATGCTGATTGTTCCCGATATGATATGTTTGTGCATAATTCATCGTTTTACATTTTTGTCCTCCCCAAACCCCTCCAAAGAAGAAACTGAAAGAGGAAGTTATTATTATCCTTTTGTACCCATTACGCTCTCAAGTCTGTACTCAACTGCATCATCTTTTATTTGCGGTGCAGATGCTTTGGCAGTAGTCAGAATGGGGTACATATTGGCGTAATAATTCATTACGGCTTCCACGCTCCAACGTGGTTCGGGGTCGGTCAGTTTGATGTCCTGTCCCTTTTCTTTGAGTATAAAAACTCTATCTAATGGCGTTGCTAATAACATACTGTTCGTTTTTAATGGTTAATATTCTTCGTCTTCGGTTTCCATTTCTACCTCGACCTTATCCACTTGGTATGGTGGATAAAGTGCATCGGGGTTGGTTTCCTGCTCTATTTTCTTAGGCTCTTCCTTTTCAGCGGTAGCAAACAAATCGGGTTCAAACTTTGCAGATAAGGCGGTTTTACGTTTGCGTAGCTCGTCCGCCTTTTCAGGATATTCCGCTATATCGGGTACTTTAATCCACGCTTCACGGAATTTTCCCTCTTTTTCCAATTCGTCCACCTTATCCATAGCCTGTTTGAACTTCTTGTCTTTGGCTTCCTGCTCTTTTTTCTCTTTCTCGGTTTTGGCTTTCTCAATAGCCGATTGTGCTTTGGCTTCGTCCAATT
>Ga0209075_1004701_pt1 | contig 10827 bp, 6 predicted proteins | sample Stecom2011_FD_187523 | JGI IMG/M metagenome (GOLD analysis project Ga0209075, IMG submission 187523) | Agricultural soil microbial communities from Utah to study Nitrogen management - Steer compost 2011 (SPAdes) (version 2) | ecosystem: Environmental > Terrestrial > Soil > Agricultural land...
GGAATAATGCTAGGCGTTGCAAGGCTTCCTCTGACAGTTGCTCGGTCGGGCCGAGTGGCTCAAAGATCTCCACCGGCTCGTCTTTGCCTTTCACCTGCACGCGGTCCAGCTCCAGAAAGCTGTGGTCTGGCACTCTGGCTTTGGTGAACTCGCTGACAATAATGTCGACCCCGTATTGCTTGGTCAGACTCTCTAAACGCGAACCTAAGTTAACCGCGTCACCCATTACCGTGTAGGCCATGCGGAACTCCGAGCCCATGTTGCCGACACTCATCAAGCCGCTGTTTAAGCCCACACCAATATTGATTTCTGGCCAGCCTTTAGCGCGAAAGCGTTGATTGATTTGTGGCAGTGCTTCAATCATTTTTAAGCCGGCTTCCAGAGCATGGCGGGCATGATCTTTATCTTTTAATGGTGCGCCCCAGAAGGCCATCACCGCGTCACCCATATATTTATCAATAGTGCCACGGTGGTGATGAATGACATGGGTCATGGGTGTCAGCATTTCATTCATCAGTTGGGTTAAGGCCTGTGGATCCAAACCTTCCGAAATCGTAGTAAAACCACGTACGTCCGAGAACAGCACAGTCATGTCGCGGCTTTCACCACTGACGCTGATTTTTTCAGGGCTGGCGGCCATTTCCTCCACCAGCTCAGGTGGAATGTATTGGCCAAACAGCTGCGCCAACATGCGCTTGCCGCGCGCTTCGACAAAAAAGCCCCACAGCGTTTGAAAGGCAAAAATAAATAAAATCAAACCGATGGGCGCGGCTAATGGCAGCACCAAGCCGTTAGACCAAGCGAACATATTGCTGCCGATCACTGCCGCGAGTGCCGCCAGGGTCACCAGTAAGCTACGCAGTGGTTCTAGCCGAGCATTGATGACACCAAGGACGATACTGATTAACAGCAGTAGGAAGAACTCCACCGCCATGACCCAGCCTGGTTGTTGCTTGATGTTGTTATCCAGCAGGCCGGCGATCAGGTTGGCATGTACTTCAACCCCAGGGTAGGTGGTTTCTAGCGGCGTGGTACGTTGGTCTTTTAGGCCTGGTGCCGAGCTACCCACTAAAACAATGCGATCCTTTAGCGCCTCCAGCGGTATTTTTTTCTCCATCAGGTCGCTAATGGAGTAATAAGGAAAGCTGTTTGCGCCGCCACGGTAAGGCACTAATACGCTCGCCATCGGCGCCAGTGGAATTACTTGCTCGCCAAGGCGCAGAGCATCAACAAAAGGGTAGTTACTGTTGCTGTCGACTATTAGCTCGATGCTGGGATCATCCAGCGTTGCCCGCACTACGCTAAGGGCCAGCGAGCCATACAGCTTGCCATCCATTTCTTGCAGCAGCGGCACGCGGCGAAAAACACCGTCGATATCAATCATTGGGTTATCAAAAAAACCGCCGCCCCAAGCACTGTTCTGCAGCACTTCTAAGTTGCCAGAAAAGCCTTTTGGTTTAAGCAGCTGCAAGGTGCCGGCGAAAGCTTCAGGTAGCTCGGCGGCCGGCGGCGGCAGCACATTTAGTTTGCTGTCTTGACCGAGGGCAAAAACGTAACCCAGCACCACTTTACGATCGACAAAGCTGTCGGCGAAACGTTGGTCATAATCTAGCGATGGGCTGATCTGTTTCCACAGCCGTTGGAACTGCTGATTGGATTTAAGCTCTTTACCGGCCAAGCCACGCAAGGTTTGTACGCCAGCATCAAGGTTGGGTTCAGCGAACAGCACGTCATAGCCCAGTGTGCGCACTTGATAGTGGTCAAACATGACGTCCATAAACTGTGCCAACGTGCCACGATCCCAAGGCCAGTGACCCAGTGCGGTCAGGCTTTTTTCATCGATATCAGCAATGATAATACGATCATCAACGCCGCCAGGGACGGTCATGCGTAAACGGATGTCGTAGCTGGCACGCTCGAGTGTATCGAGCATCGGCAGTCTAGGCAGGTAGACGCTGTGTAGCACAAAGAGCCCGCAAATGAGCACCAATAGACTGGTGCGCAGCCATTTCCCTGGAGACATTTAATACTCCTTAAGCGTGTTCGCTTGTACTCAGTATGGTCGTGTTTATAACACAGCGCTTAGTGCTTGCCGATGTGGCTACGGATCTTCTTGTCCGGGCAGTTCATGGCCACAGCGTTGGCAGTAGAGGGCGCCTTCATCATGTTCATGTAGGTGACAATGATTGCACTCGCGCTCAAAGCGGCGGCGAATCATGGCCTGAGAAATCTCGGCGGTGACAATGCCAGTCGGCACGGCAATGATGGCGTAACCGGTGAGCATCGCCAGTGAGGCAATGGCTTGCCCCAGCGGTGTCGACGGAGTGATGTCACCGTAGCCGACGGTGGTGACAGTCACGATGGCCCAGTAAATGCTGCGAGGAATACTGGTGAAGCCATAAGCGGGGCCTTCCACCACATACATAACGCTGCCAAAGATCAGCATGACAATCAGTACAGCAAATAAAAACACGCCAATTTTTCGCCGCGCGCGCATTAAGGCACTGAGCAGAAAGCCGGCTTCATTCATCAGTGTGACCAGCTTCATTACCCGGAACAGACGCAAGATCCGCAGGGCGCGCATGGTCAGTAGGTAGTGGGCACCGGGAACAAACAGGCTGATATAGGTGGGCAGGATGGCGAGCAGATCGACGATGCCAAAGAAGCTGCGGGCGTAATGAGCAGGGCGCGCGCTGATCCATAAGCGCAGGATATATTCGATGGTAAATAAAATGGTAAAGAACCATTCCAGCAGGCGTAATTCACGGCCAAATAGCTCGCTGATTGAAGCGACACTTTCCAGAATGACAGTAGCGACACTGGTAAGAATGGCGACCAGCAAAAGCTGATCAAAACGCCGGCCAACCGTGGTGTCGGTACCAAAAATAATGTGTCGCCAGCGAATCCGCCAACTTTGCTGTTCCTGCTCCATAACGGCCCAGGTAGTTAAGATGGTTTTATTGTCGCTTGTCCATGGGGAAATGACCACTTAGTCTTAGTGCACATTATGTAGCGGTGTCGTTATGCAGCAGACGTTGGCAGATATTACGGAAGTTCATCCAGCCATTAGTTGGCAGGGCCGCCTGGTGGCCAACACCTTGCGCACTTTTATTAAGCCGGTGGCGGGAAAAATACGCTTAAGCCGTCGCGTGATGAAGTTTTCTCAGCTTGGTTTTGACACGGTCACGTTGGCGTTGCCGGTGCATCCGGATGTCCATATTGCCCCAGCCAATGTCGGTGGTGTGCCTGGTGAGTGGTTGATGGCTGGGCGCAAGGTGTTGTCCGGTCGAGTGCTGTTGTACTTACACGGTGGTGGTTATTTTTTTGGCTCACCACGGTCGCATCGAGCGGTAACTTGGCGTTTGAGCCGCGCCTGTCGCGCCAAGGTGCTGGCACTGGATTATCGCCAGCCACCGGATTGGCATTACCCGGCGCCACTAACTGATGCAGTATCAGCCTATCGCTCGCTTTTAGAGCAAGGCTATAAAGCAGAAAATATTGTTATTGCAGGGGATTCAGCAGGCGGTAATTTGACTCTGGTGACTTTGCTGGCATTGCGTGAAAAGGGCTTACCACTGCCTGCTGCTGGGGTGCTGATTAGCCCTTGGGGGGATTTGACCTGCGGCGGCGAAAGCATGACCAGCAATGCTCAAGATGAGCCGCTGATTCCGATCAAGATGCTGCGTTTCTTAGCCCGCTTTTATAGCAAGGGCCATGACCCTGCTTCGCCAATGCTGTCGCCTGTTTATGCCGACCTGAGTGGCTTGCCGCCGTTAATGATTCAAGTTGGCAGTACCGAGGTATTGCTGAGTGATGCCCGCCGTATAGCTGAGAATGCGTTAGCGGCGGGAGTTAGCTGTCGACTGCAAGAATGGCAAGACATGATCCATGTGTTTCAGGTACTGGCCAGCTGGGTGCCGGAAGCAGCCTTAGCAGTGCAGGAAATTGGTGCTTTTGTGAATGAGCAAATACGGATGGCGGGTGGTGAGAGTCAAGTGCGCCACTGCGCTAAAGTTGTCACTGGGCGTGGCTAGTCTTACAAGGCATGGCGTAGAGGGAAGAGGGCAGTTAGAGTTTGAGCGATATTCTTCCGTAGCTACCGGCTTTGTGATTAAAGCCCTATAGAAGAATATCGCTCAGTTTTTCTTAGCTGTTGCGCTTAGGCAGCACGTCACGCAGTTTGTCGGCCATCTCGCGGATCGACTTTTCAGTTGTCTCCCAGTTGATGCAGCCATCGGTTACCGACACGCCATACTCAAGCTGACTCAGGTCAGCAGGCACTTTCTGGCTGCCAAACTTCAGGTGTGACTCCACCATCATGCCGATAATCGACTTGTTGCCATCGAGAATCTGGTTGGTGACGTTTTCCATTACCAGCGTTTGCAGGGCTGGATCTTTGTTCGAGTTGGCGTGGCTGGCATCAACCATGATGTTGGTAGACACCTTAGCTTTGATCAGCTCTTTCTCTGCCAGCGCCACAGAAACGGAATCGTAGTTTGGCTTACCGCCGCCGCCACGTAACACCACGTGGGCATATTGGTTGCCACGGGTTTCAGTGATCGCCGCCTTACCATCGATATCGATACCGAGGAAACGGTGCGGGCTGCGCACGCTGAGCATGGCGTTGGTGGCCACTTCTAGGCCACCATCGGTGCCATTTTTAAAACCAACTGGAGAAGACAAGCCCGAGGACATTTCTCTGTGGGTTTGTGACTCTGTAGTGCGCGCGCCAATCGCCGACCAGCTGATCAGGTCCTGCAGGTATTGCGGGGTGATCGGGTCCAGTGCTTCTGTAGATGCAGGCAGACCAAGCTCGGCCACGTCCAGTAGCAGACTGCGGGCAATATGTAAGCCATCTTCAATCTTGAAGCTGTCATTCATGTACGGGTCGTTAATCAGACCTTTCCAGCCCACTGTGGTGCGCGGCTTTTCAAAATAGACGCGCAGCACCAGAAAGATGGTGTCGCTGACTTCGTCTGCCAATGCTTTTAGCTTTTCGGCATATTCTTTCGCCGCTTTAACATCATGAATAGAGCAGGGGCCGATGACGATAAAGATGCGGTGATCTTTACGGTCAAGAATATTGCGAATGACTTCGCGGCCGTTGGCGACAGTGGCACGGGCCTTGTCGGTCAGTGGCAACTTGGCTTTCAGCTCACGCGGGGTGATGAGCGAGGTCTGCGAAGCAATATTGAGATCATCTACCTGTGTCTGGGTCATGTTTGGTCTTCGATAGTCCGTCGAGAAAGAGGATTGAGTCTAGCCGAATCCACTGATTGAAGAAACACAGCAACATGTATGGCGCTGATAGGGAAACGTTATCTTGCCAACAGGCTGGGTTATCGTGCCAAGGCACGACCATCACTACGCTCCTCCGAGGTGACCGCTGCGCTCAGTCACTCTCCGGACATAGTGATGTTCGTGCCTCATCATAGGACCACTGCGCCGCCAGTGACTTATTTTTGTAGCAGTTCTTCCACCAACTTTGGTACTTCTACTGTCGCCGGACCTTGGCGGTGTTGGTGAAACGCCTCGCTAATCATGCTGCTGGCTAGATTCACTTCGATGCACTGCGCACCCACTTGCCGCGCCATACGGACAAAGTTAGCGGCGGGGTAGACGTTGCCCGATGTGCCGATGCTGATAAACAGTTGGCAGTCGAACAGCGCGTTTTCGATCCGTTCCATGTGCAGTGGTATTTCACCAAACCAGACCACATCGGGACGTAACACTCCGGGTGGCTGGCAGCAGTCGCAGGGTTCGTGAGCGGCCAAGTCATCATGCCAGCGACGTCTTTTCTGGCTTTTGGTGCAAAACACACTGAGCAGTTCGCCATGCATGTGAATGGGGCTTTCTGAGCCGGCGCGGTCGTGCAGGTCGTCAATGTTTTGCGTTACTAAGGTGACCTTACCGGGGTGTTCCTGCTGTAAGCGGGCAAGGGCCAGATGAGCGGCATTGGGCTGAATGTCGCCTTGCTGTAGCTGCTGTCGTCGCTCGTTATAAAAGCGCTGCACCAGAGCCGGATCACGGGCGAAGGCTTCTGGGGTGGCGACTTCTTCAAGGCGGTGATTCTCCCAGAGGCCGTCGTCGCCACGGAAGACACGAATACCAGATTCTGCGGAAATACCAGCGCCGGTGAGAATAACAATGTTCATAGGACCCTCTTTTTTTACTCGCCAGTTAGCGTCTGCAGCGAAACATGACCTGTATCTGAGTAAGCGGCAGGCTATAATGCGGCATGACTGACATGATCGTAGCCCATCAAGAAATTATCGACAGCGTAGCAAGTCCAGCGTCGTTGCTACACTTCCATCACGGCCAAGTATTGCGTATTGGTTACGACGCGGTGGCACTGTATCGCGATCGCTCCTGTGTGGACGACCCGCTGGGCAACGGTGTCATTGGTCACGAGCTTATTCCGCCGGCGTTATGCCCAGATTTTTTTGCCGAAAGCGGTTTTGTCCACGAACAAAAAGCCGGCTTTATTAGTCTGCATGGCGGCGCTGTACTGTTTATTCGTCCCGATGGCATTGCTCTTTATGATGATGCACAAAGTGCCTTACAAAATCGTCATCCTCATTGGCTGATGCCACTTAGCAAAACTTATTAATTCTGGAGACCCCATGGCTGAGGAAACAACCAAACTTCGTCTACGTACCCTGACGATGGATGACTACCCACAGTTAGCGCGGCTAATGAACATGGTATACCCAGATATTGGTGGTACGTGGCCGAAAAAAACCTTGGCAGCACTTACCGGCAAGTTTCCCGAAGGGCAGCTCTGTATTGAAGACCATGATGAGCTGGTGGCCGTGGCACTGACCATCAAAGTCAGTTACGACCGTTTTTCTAACCCGCATCGTTATGATGACTTACTTACCGAAAATCAAATCCATTTACATAACCAAGCCGGTGACGCTCTATATGGGCTGGATGTGTTAGTGCATCCGGAGTTTCGCGGTTATCGCCTTGGCCGACGTTTGTATGAGGCACGCAAAGATTTGTGCCGCGAACAAAATCTGCGCGCCATTCTGGCTGGCGGTCGTTTGCCAGGTTATGCCGACCATGCTGAGCAGATGACGGTGACGGAATACATCGATCAGGTCGAGCGGCAAAAGCTGTATGACCCTATTTTGTCATTCCAGTTATCTAATGGTTTTGATGTTAAGCGGCTGCTAACACGTTACTTGCCAGAGGATGCCAGCTCCGGTGGTTATGCCACTTTGCTGGAGTGGGACAACATCCTCTATGAGCCGCCTGCAACCAGCGACTATGTCAGCAAGGCAGTGGCGCGCATTGGTGTGGTGCAGCGGCGGATGCGAGCGGCACGATCCGTTGAAGACTTGCTCAGCCAAGTAGAGTTTTTTGTTGATGCTTTATCGGACTATCGATCAGATTTTTGTGTGCTACCTGAGTTTTTTAGTGCGCCCTTAATGGGCTTGGACGCCGACCTTAGCTCACTGGATGCGATTCGTTTTCTAGCGACCTTTAGCGAGGAAATCACCACTGCGCTGTCAGATATGGCAGTGAGCTATAACATCAATATTATTGCCGGCTCTATGCCAGTGGTGGAGGATGGCGAAGTTTATAACATCGCTTATCTGTGCCGCCGTGATGGCACTCGAGAAGAGCAGCGTAAGATTCATATCACTCCCAGTGAGCGCCGAGATTGGGGTATTGAAGGCGGCGATGAGATTAGGGTGTTTGAAACCGATGCTGGGCGAGTGGGTATTCTGATTTGTTATGACGTCGAGTTCCCCGAGCTGTCACGGTTGTTAGCTGAAGAAGGTATGGAAATTTTGTTTGTGCCGTTCTGGACTGACACCAAAAACGGCTATCTGCGTGTGCGCCACTGTGCCCAAGCCCGAGCGATTGAAAACGAATGTTATGTGGCTATTGCGGGTAGCGTCGGCAACTTGCCGCGGGTGGATAACGTCGATATTCAATACGCCCAGTCAGGGGTGTTTACACCGTCAGATTTCTACTTTCCGCACGATGGCATCATCACTGAAGCGGTCGCTAATACAGAAATGTTGTTGTTCGCCGATGTCGACTTAGAAAAACTGAAGCTGCTACACACGGAAGGCTCGGTGACCAACCTAAAGGATCGCCGTACTGACCTTTACACCCTGATTCATAAAAAGCGCCATAAAAAATAAACAGGTACTGCGATTTTTCTGCGGAAGGTTTTATTTTTACCAGCAGCCGAGGCTAAGGCTGCTGGTAAATATCGTCGTTATTACAGCAACTGCTTGAGTTGATACAGCGCTTCGAGTGCCTCTTTTGGGGTCATGCTGTCCGGGTCTAGCGTGGTCAACTGCAGCTCTGCTGCGGATGGCGCACTACTAAACATGTCGGCTTGTGCTGGTGCTTGGGTCGTTGCCGTGGTGGCATGGGCGGCAAGTGCTGGTCCTTGTGTTGGCTCTATCGCTTGCGCCTGTTCTAACTCTGCCAGCTTAGCCCGTGCCGCAATAATTACACTGGCTGGTACACCCGCTAACTGGGCTACCTGTAAACCATAACTGCGACTGGCCGGGCCCTCTTGTACGCGATGTAAGAAGACAATGGCATCGCCGTGCTCGCTGGCGGTGAGGTGAGCGTTGCGCACTGTGGGTAATTCTTCTGGCAACTTGGTCAGTTCAAAATAGTGTGTAGCGAATAGAGTGAAAGCTTTTTGTTCGTTAGCCAAGCGCGTGGCCGCTGCCCAGGCCAGCGCCAGGCCGTCAAAGGTGCTGGTGCCGCGACCAATCTCATCCATTAACACCAAGGATTTATCACTGGCGTTGTTAAGAATGTTGGCGGTTTCGGTCATCTCCACCATAAAGGTAGAGCGGCCACCGGCAAGGTCATCGGCTGAACCAATGCGAGTAAAAATACGATCGATCGGACCGATAGTGGCGCTGCTGGCGGGCACGCAGCAGCCGATATGGGCGAGCAGCACGATCAGTGCGGTTTGCCGCATATAAGTAGATTTACCACCCATGTTTGGGCCGGTAATAATGAGCATGCGCCGCGCGTTATCGAGCACCAAGCTGTTCGGCACAAAGGCCTCTTCCAGCACCTGTTCGACCACCGGATGGCGGCCATCAATAATTTCTACAACCGGCTCATCAACTAAGGATGCCGGCACCAAATTAAGTGCTTCGGCACGCTCGGCAAAACAGGCCAGTACATCCAGTTCGGCCAGCGCGGCGGCGCTAGCTTGCAAGGCGACAAGCTGTTCGTTGAGATGATCAAGCAGGTCTTCGTATAAAGACTTTTCCAGCGCTAAAGCTTTACTGGAGGCAGACAGCGCTTTGTCTTCGAAGGTTTTTAGTTCAGGAGTAATGAAACGCTCGGTATTTTTCATTGTCTGGCGGCGCACATAGTCTGCCGGAGCTTGCTCGGCATCACGGCGTGACAGCTCAATAAAGTAACCGTGCACGCGATTGTATTTGACCCGCAAAGTAGCGAGTTTGGTGCGCGCCCGTTCACGCTCTTCAATATCAACCAAGATGCTGCCGGCATCGGCACTGATGGCGCGCAGCTCATCCAGATCGGCGTTGTAGCCCTCGGCAATAACGCCACCGTCACGAATCAGCATCGGTGGGTTGTCGATAATGGCCGTTTGTAGCAGTGCCAGCTGTTCAGGAAAGCTGCCGAGCTGCGCACGCAAAGTCGCTAGCGGTTTGCTGCTGGCTAATGTTTCTTGCAGACCGGGTAGCGCGGCAAGGCTGCGGGCCAAACGGGTCAGGTCACGTGGTCGCGCCGAGCGCAGGGCGACGCGGCCAAGAATGCGCTCCATGTCACCGATGTGATCTAGCTGGTCGCGAATATTTTCAAATAGCCACGCTTGGCGCAGCTCAGCCACCCGTTGGCTGCGCTCATTAAGCGGCCCTTTTTTACGTAGCGGTTGATGCAGCCAGCGGCGTAATAGACGGCCACCCATGGCAGTAATGGTGCTGTCCAACACCCACGCTAATGTGTGTGTATCGCGGCCATCCAGTGTGCGCGTTAGCTCAAGGTTACGCCGTGTCGCCGCATCCATTTGCACGCCATCATCATGGGCTTCGATAGCCATGCTATTGAGATGGGGCAGGGCGCTACGCTGAGTTTCGCGGGCGTAGCCGAGCAAGCTGCCGGCAGCGGCAATTTCCAGCGCTGATGGATTACCAAAACCGGCCAGATCATGAGTGGCAAACTGTTTGCACAGCAAACGCTCGGCGGTGTCTGGGTCAAACTCCCAGATTGGCCGCGCGCGGGCACCGGTACGTTTACGCAGGGACTCAGGCATCGCCGCGCTTTCGTCATACAGCAGCTCGGCCGGTTGCCAGCGCTCAATTAAAGCCAGCAGGGCTTCGCGACTATCAACGTGGGTGACCAGCAATCGGCCCGCGGCCAAGTCCAGCGTGGCGGCACCGTAATGGTCGCCCTGTGCGGAAACCGCGCACAGCAAGGTATCGCGGCGCTCATCCAGCAGCGCTTCATCACTCACCGTGCCGGGCGTAACAATGCGCGCCACACCTCGTTCTACCGGGCCTTTACTAGTAGCCGGATCGCCGAATTGTTCGCAGATCACCACGGACTCACCGAGGCGCACCAAGCGGCCCAGATAGCCTTCGGCGGCATGGTGAGGAATGCCGGCCATAGGAATGGGGCGGCCACCACTTTGTCCGCGCGAGGTCAGGGTGATGTCGAGTAGCCGCGCCGCCTTTTCTGCATCGCCATAAAACAGCTCATAAAAATCACCCATGCGGTAAAAAATCATCTGCTCTGGGTAGTCGGCTTTGATGCGTAAAAATTGCTGCATCATCGGCGTATGTGACGAGAAATCGTCCTTTTTCATGC
>Ga0209075_1004702_pt1 | contig 10824 bp, 11 predicted proteins | sample Stecom2011_FD_187523 | JGI IMG/M metagenome (GOLD analysis project Ga0209075, IMG submission 187523) | Agricultural soil microbial communities from Utah to study Nitrogen management - Steer compost 2011 (SPAdes) (version 2) | ecosystem: Environmental > Terrestrial > Soil > Agricultural land...
GCTAAACGATATGTTGGCTTCATTTGTTGCAAGCAATCAAGTGGGGGAGCAAATAAAAATGCAAAATGAAGAGAGAAAAAGATTAACTCAAAATAAGAAAAAAGAAGAATAGACTCTTTGTAATCTTTATCTATAAAACACAAACAACCGCTTTAGAAGCTTCTAAAGCGGTTGTTTGTGTTTTGCGCATGTAGTGTGTCAATATCTACGATATCGCCACGTACGAACAAGATTAAGTGCTACATCTATGGCTTTTTCCGTCAAGGTTCGTCGAACATATCCAGAAAAGAAAGATCCAACCATTTCTGCAGGTTTAAATGCATTCTTGGTTTTTTGTGTTACCAATCGGATTTCTTCTTTGCATATATCTGCTTGGAGATCTAATAGCATTAAATCACGATCTAAATCTTCGAAACTTCTATATCTTTTATTAATTTTCATAGTTTAATCTCTTTTACTCTTGTAATCGTCATTTATAAACCATTCCGATGTTTTATATAAAATTCTTCGTTCTAGAATCTTTCTACCGAAAGCCATCGTTAGCAATAATACAAGAATATAGAACCCTCCCATAATTAAAAATCCATAGGCAATATTTCCTAAAGCTTCACCGATAAGATGTGCTAATCCAAAAGAAATAAAGATAAAAATAAGTAATAAAACAGCGCCAAATAGCAGAGCAAAAAATATAGACCGCGCCATTTTCATGACGATTTTATACACAAGTAACTTGTAGTAGTCTAGTTTATACTCACCAAATTCTAATATTTTATCCCCTATTTTATGTAGGTTATCTCCGAAGTTTCGATACGGCATAAACTCTATTTTTTATTAGCTACGTTACTACCTAATTTTGCATTTTGTTTGCGAAGATCTTCTAACTTATCTTCCAAAGCTAATAAAATATCGTCTGCTTTATGACTAGTGGTTTCTAAAGTTTCCGCTAATTTCTTTTCGAAATTAGAGCGTGTTTTCTGCGCTTTCTTAGAAAGATTTGAAGCGGTTTCCTCAACGCCTTCACGTATACGATCCCCAGCTTTATGTGCTTCCTCACCAATCATTTTTCTGGTTTCGCTACCTTTAGCAGGTGCATATAAAATACCAATTCCAGCACCTACAATAGCACCGGTTAATAAAGCTAAAATTGTTTCTCCTGTATTTGATCTCATCTGTTTGTTTGTTTTAAGTTTAGTTGAATAAATTAATTAGTACCAAAACTATCGATAATAGATGGTAAACCTTGTTAATTAACGGTTAACTTAATAATAAATATATACTTATTTTTAATTAAGTATATATTCTTATTCCTTTAGTTTTTCCCATGAATCTCGAAGGGCCACCGTTCTATTGAACACCAGTTTATCTTCCGTTGTATCTCTATCTACAACAAAATAACCGATACGTTGAAATTGCACTTTATCTTCTACTTCTAAATCTTTTAAGCTTGGTTCTACATATCCAGTAATAATTTCTAAAGAGTTTGGATTTATATGTTCGATAAAATCTACCTCCTTATCACCTTCTGGATCAGCTACGGAGAACAATCGATCGTATAAACGTACTTCTGCTTCTAAGGCATGAGGAATAGACACCCAATGCAAGGTTCCTTTTACTCGTCTTTTTGAAGCTTCTGTTCCGCTACCGCTTTTAGAATCAGGATCGTATGTACAATGGATTTCTAAAATATTGCCATCTTCATCTTTTACTACCGACTCTCCTTTTATGATATATGCATTCTTTAAACGCACTTCTTTTCCAAGAGTCAATCTAAAGAACCTTCTATTTGCTTCTTCTTTAAAATCACTGCGTTCTATATAAATTTCACGGCTAAATGGTATTTTTCTATACCCAGCTGTTTCATCTTCTGGATTGTTTTCGGAATCCAACCACTCTTCTTTCCCTTTTGGATAATTGGTAATCACCAATTTCACAGGATCTAGCACCGCCATTACACGGTTTGCTTTTTTATTTAAGTCATCGCGTATGAAAAATTCTAAATGCGATACATCGATTAAGTTTTCACGCTTTCCAACTCCAATGCTTTTAGCGAAGTTTACAATGGATTCTGGTGTATATCCACGTCTACGCAATCCGGAAATGGTAGGCATTCTAGGATCATCCCATCCGTTTACAATTCCTTTTTCCACCAAACGCAATAATTTACGTTTACTTACAATAGTATGACTTAGATTTCGACGTGCAAATTCCCGCTGAATAGGTCTTATTTTTTTATCGTCATATAAATGATCTAAAAACCAATCGTATAGTTCGCGATGCGGTAAAAACTCTAAGGTACAGAATGAATGAGAAATCTGCTCTATATAATCACTTTCTCCATGCGTCCAGTCGTACATTGGATATATTTTCCATTCCTCGCCTGTTCTATAATGTGGCGCATCTACAATACGATACATTATAGGATCTCGCATAAGCATGTTTGGCGAATCCATATCTATTTTTGCACGCAAAACATACGCTCCCTCTTCAAATTCTCCTTTACGCATACGTTCTAGCAAGTCTAGATTTTCCTCTACACTTCTATCGCGAAAAGGACTTGGAGTACCAGGCGTGGTAGGCGTTCCTTTTTGCTCCGCAATCTCCTCGGAAGTTTGTTGATCTACATACGCTAAGCCTTTTTTCACTAAGACTACCGCCCAGTCATATAACTGCTGGAAATAATCCGAAGCATACAATTCCTCAGCCCATTCAAAGCCCAGCCACTCTACGTCGCGCTTTATAGCGTCCACATATTCCTGCTTTTCACTCAATGGATTGGTATCATCAAAACGCATATTAACCGGTGCATTGTACTTTTCTCCTAATCCGAAATTAAGACAGATAGAAGAGGCATGACCGATATGTAAATATCCGTTTGGCTCTGGTGGAAACCTAAAGCGTAATTGATCTTTAGTATATTTTTCTTTTAAATCCTTTTCTATTATTTGTTCTAGAAAATTAAGGCTTGTCGTTTCTTTTTCCATTATATATAAAGTATAAAACAAAGATATTAAAACTATCTTTGCAAAAAGCATTAAAGATGGGAGTGATTCATTTAAAAGATATTCGTGTATATAGTTATCATGGCTGTTTGATGGAAGAAGCTGCAATAGGCTCGGAATACCTTGTAAATCTTAAAGTTTGGACAAATCTTATGCCGTCTGCTTTAAGCGATGAGTTGACCGATACGGTGGATTATGTTTTGCTAAATAGAATCGTAAAAGAAGAAATGGCAGTGCGTTCTAAGCTTTTAGAACATGTAAATAAGCGCATCATTGATCGGGTTTTAAAAGAAGCCAAACCAGTAAATAAAATATGGGTATCGGTTGCTAAAGTAAATCCTCCTATTGGAGGCGATGTAGCAGAAGTAAGTGTTTCTATGGAAGTAGAAAGATAACCTTGTAAAAAACTAATCCCTTCAAGATATTGGCTTATTAAATTATTTTTAATTAAGTTTGCGCTTGTCCTACAAAAGGCATCGTGGCCGAGTGGCTAGGCAGAGCTCTGCAAAAGCTTGTACAGCGGTTCGAATCCGCTCGATGCCTCAAAAAAAAAAGCTATTTCTACATTTAGAGATAGCTTTTTTTGTTTTTCTATTCGCTTATACTAGTTATTCTCTCGTTACTAGGAAGTAAATTCAAATCTGGTGTAAACTTATTAAAAAAGATTCCCTGCAAGAGTAACAACACACCAAATGCCATAATAAGAATACTAATCCAGCGCTTGGTACTGATAATAAAACGCGGTGTCATTCTACTTTTTAATTTTTTGGCAAGAAGTATTTTTAATAAATCTATAGAGAAGAAGGTTACTAAAACTATGGTAAGAAATAGGTACATGTGTTGTGTACTGCCAGTGCTAGTTGTAGCTATAATCAGAATACCAATCCAACCTGCCAAGACGCCAAAGTTTACAAAATTCAATAAAAATCCTTTTAAGAATAGGCTTCCTAAGTTTTTCTTGACTACCACTGCATAGTGTTCCCGCACTATTTTAAATATCGAACGACTTGTTTGTACATAGGTTATAATGCCATAGGCTAGCATAAGAACTCCTCCAAAAATATATAATGCTGGATCGTCTTTTAATTTATCTAAGATTTTGGAAGTACTAAAAATAGCTATTAATAAAAAGATAATATCGGCAAACATAGCACCTAAATCAAAAGATAAACCAGCCCTAAATCCCTTGGTTATACTGGTTTCTATTAAAGTAAAGAAAACAGGTCCAAAGGAAAAAGCTAATATTAATCCGTAAATAGGTGCGTATAGGAGTCCACTATCCATAAATACCAAAAATACAATTTATTTTACTTAGGTGATTTAGCACCTTTGTGTCCAAGTAATATAAAATCTAAATGCTTGCGAACCAAATCTGCTTGTTTTACCCGAACAATTACTTCATCACCTAATTGATAAGTGTATTTTGTTTTTTGTCCCTGAACGGCATAATCCTCTTTATTAAACACATAAAAGTCACCAGGTATATCTTGCAATCGAACCATTCCCTCGCATTTATTTTCGACTATTTCTACATATACTCCCCACTCTGTTACACCAGAAATAACGCCTAAGAACTCTTCGTCTTCGTGGTCTTTCATGTATTTCACTTGCATATATTTAATGCTATCTCGTTCGGCATTAACTGCAAGCATTTCCATTTCGCTACAATGCGAAGCCATTTCTTCTATATCCTCTTCCTTAACACTTTTACCATCTTCTAAATAATGCATCAGTAAACGATGTGCTATTATATCCGGGTAACGGCGAATAGGTGAAGTAAAGTGTGAGTAATAATCGAAGGCCAAACCGTAATGCCCAATATTTTGGGTAGTATAGGCCGCCTTGCTCATGGTACGAATAGTGAGCGTGTCTATTAAATTCTGTTCTTTTTTTCCATGAACATCTTTCAAAAGCTTGTTTAAAGATTTAGAGAGCATTCCTTTCTCTTGCGTGTTGATACGATATCCAAAACGTTTTATAATGTTCTGTAATGCCTCTAACTTGTCGCTGTTTGGCTGATCATGTATTCTATAAATGAAAGTTTTCTTAGGATTTGCTTTTCCAATAAACTCCGATACGTGTTTATTGCTAAGCAACATAAACTCTTCTATAAGCTTATTTGCATCTTTACTTTCGGTAAAGTAAACGCCAGTAGGTTCATTATCTTCGTCCAAAATGAATTTCACTTCTATCTTATCAAAAGATATAGCACCATTATTCATTCTATTTTTACGAAGTATTTTTGCTAATCTATCCATAGAAAGAATAGCATTTACAATATCTTTTGGTAATTGGTATTCCTTATCGTCTCCTGCTAATCTTTTTGGAATGTTGCAAGCTTCATCATCCGAAGCATTTTCTATTACGTGTTGTGCTTCTTCGTAAGCCAATCGCGCATCGCTACGAATTACTGTTTTACCAAACCACTGATTTACAACTTTTGCTTTTTTATCGAGTTCAAATAGTACAGAGAAAGTATATTTATCTTCATTTGGACGTAAAGAACAAGCTTCGTTGGACAATACTTCTGGGAGCATTGGAACTACCCTATCTACTAAATAAACAGAAGTTGCTCTTATAAAAGCTTCTTGATCTAATATTGATCCAGGTTTTACATAGTGCGATACGTCGGCAATATGCACCCCAATTTCTGTATTTCCATTTTCTAAAACGCGATGAGACAATGCATCATCAAAATCTTTAGCATCTGCTGGGTCAATAGTAAAGGTTAATAAATCGCGTAGATCTTTTCTTTTCTTTACTTCGTTTTCATCGATTCGAGTATCTATACTATTGGCAAAATCTTCTACTTCTTTTGGGAAGACATCTGGCAGACCATACTCGGCAAGAATAGCATGTATTTCTGTATCGTGTTTCCCCGGGTATCCAAGTATTTTAACTACCGTTCCGTACGGAGATTCAGCTTTATCGGGCCAGTCATCTAATGCTACCAATACCACTTGCCCGTTTTGTGCATCTTTAATTCGTCCTTTTGGAACGAAAACATCGGTATACATTTTATGGTCGGAGGTACGTACAAACGAGAAATTCTCGTGTATATCTATCACTCCTACAAATTCGTTTTTCTTACGTTCTATAATTTCCACTACTTCGCCTTCTACCTTTCCTCTATTCTTGCGTGGAAATGTAGATACACGAACTATATCTCCATCTAAGGATTTATTCAAATTTTTATTAGTGATAAAAATATCCTCTTCCAATCCTTCTACAATAACGTAGCCCTTTCCAGAACTGGTTATATCCATTTTACCAGTGAAAAATTCTTTGGAAGTATTCAATACATATCTTCCTCTCGCAATTTCTTCTATTTGTCCAGTGGCTAATAAAGCCTTTAATACTTTTTGTATACTTTTTCTATCTTGCGTTTTGGTCATCCCTATACTCACGCCAATCTGTTTGTGATTCATAGGAGTTTTTCCTGCCTTGCGCAAAGCCTCCATCACTTTTTCATTGATTCCTTCTTTTCGTTGCTCTCTGAACGAATTTATTTTCTTCGACATAAATCTATTTTAATTATTGTAAATGTACTATTTCTTCTTCAGCTACTGCCTCTTTCGCTTTACAAATACGTTTTTCAATATTCTAAAGTTTTTCAGTTTTTCACCTTTGTCCACATTACTATTCATATTATTTTTTCTTTTTAAAAATTTAAATAAAAACTATTGCATATTATGGCGTGTGGATAATAGGGATAAGTTTTTATCGTATTATTAGGTATAAAACTTATGCTTTCCTTGTACACTGACTACTAACAAATAATAAACAATATAAATTGCTGATTACTAATATGCTAAGTAGTTTGTTCACAAAGTATGAAATAGTTTGTCCACAGCTGTTTTTTGATAAGTTATTTTGGATATACCTGTTGGTAAGCAATGGTAAACTGTAGATTTCGATGGGATAACTAAAGAAGAACATTATTTTGGAAACTCATTTTTTAAACCTAATGGATAATAAATCTATGCAAATCAAACAAACTTATTAGGTAGCTATCCACACTTATCCACAAGTTGTACACAGCTGTTTTAAGCTCTAAATACGTCTAAAATTTATAAAAAAATAACACTATAATTAGGGTAGAACAGCTTCTTAAAATAGAATTAAAAAGAGTGTAAAAACCTATTAAAAGCAATAAATTTTCTCTTTTAATAGCTTCTAAAAAATCAAATTAAGCGGTATGATATTGTATATTTGTATAAAATATTACTTATGAAAATAGCAATTGGCAACGATCATGCTGGAACAGAATACAAAAAAAGTATTCTTAAAATGCTCAAAAGCGAAGGACATGAAGTTATTAATTACGGTACAGATAGTGCCGATAGTGTAGATTATCCTGATTTTATTCATCCTGTAGCCGAAGCTGTTTCCAAGCAAAAAGTAGACTATGGTATCATTATTTGTGGTAGTGGCAATGGAGCCAATATGACGGCAAATAAACACGTTGGTGTTCGTTCTGCTTTGTGTTGGTCCAAAGAAATAGCCAACTTAGCTAGACAGCATAATAATGCTAATATATTAAGTATCCCAGCCAGATACACAGCACTAGAACAAGCAAAAGAAATGGTACATGTGTTTTTTGAAACGTCATTTGATGGTGGTAGACATGAAAAAAGAGTCAATAAAATAGACCTATAGCAGTCTTCTTATATAGTATATATGCAATTTACTTTTGCTCCTTTTAATGCGTTATCCGTTTCCGACTTGTATGCTATTTTACAACTTAGGGAGCAGGTATTCATATTGGAACAAACTTGTTTGTATGCAGATATCGATGGAAAAGATGCACAAGCATATCATGCCATGCTTAAATTAGATAATGAATTAGTAGCCTATGGTAGGTTCTTTATAAAAGGTGATTTTCATTCGGATTATGCTTCTATAGGAAGGGTTTTAGTGCATCCTAACTATAGAAAGAAGCAATTAGGACACGAATTGTTGAAGCGAATTTTAGAGGAAATAGAGGGTAAATTCGAAAAATCGGGAATTAAAATCTCTGCGCAGACCTACTTATTAAGGTTCTACGAGCAGTACGGGTTTAAAAAAATATGTGCGGAATACCTAGAAGATGGTATTCCGCACATAGACATGCTTAAAGCTTAATGTAATCTTTTTGTAGATTCAATGAATCTAACATTTCTTCTGTAAACTTAAAGTGTCCACGTTTTGTAAAAACATTAAAACGTTGTTCGCGCATGCTAGTAATCGTTTCAAAAAACTTCCACTTCGATCTAAGAAGCTCTTCGTTTTCTGTTTTTAAGCTCATGTTGAAGTAATGTTTTACTCCAGCTCTTTCTCCCACGATATGTGGAGCAATTACTAATTCGCTGTTTTGCTCTTGAAAACCTTTAGGTGACTCATACCCATCAATTTCTGCCTTGATGTTAGTATAACCACGGTTTTCTAAATACTTGATTGAATCCTTGATCAATTCAAGTTTCTCCTGTTGTTGTTTCTCATTTTGTGCCATAGCATAGCAATGTACGAAGAATATAATTAATCAGCAAAATAGACCTGTTAAAATGGTAATAATGACTGTTAAAGCGCTATTTTATCATTAATACATTTTGGTATTCTTTTTTATTATTTAATATATCTTTTGCCATTAATACCGTTTCGTTGTGTTCTACAGCGTAATTATAAGCAGCGTTTTGATAATGTGTTCTACGAATCAATATATCTGTTAAATTATCTTCTATAGTCTTTCTATGTGCATCTAGCTTTTGATTTAATGCGCTAGCTAATTGATTTTTAAAATCGCTCTCTAAACTTTTCAAGGAGGTTTCTATTCCTTCTTCTTTAGCAACTATTTCTAGATTTTCCCATGCTTTATTTGTTTTGGTAAACGCTTCTTTATCCTTCATAAATTGCTTGAAATTCTGCCAATCTTTGTTGTTTAAAGCAAACTTATTTAAGTCGGTTATTTTATTGCTTTTTAAATATTCAGAAGCAAAGTCAAAGAGGTATAATTTGCTATTCAGCATTTTAATAAAATCCTGATCCAGATTGCTTTCTAGCATTTTATCTGGCATAACGCCTCCTCCTCCATATACCTTTCGTTTATTTTTGGTGTAAAACACTTGGTCTTTTCCTTGAATATTTCGTTTTTCTACCAAATCGGTATCGTAATCCAATTTTTGTATGCTTCTTCCGCTAGGTGTAAAGTATCTAGAAATAGTAACCTTAAGTTGTGTACTATAACTCAAGGGCATTTCTCGTTGTACCAAACCTTTTCCAAAACTTTGATTTCCTAGTATAACTGCCCTATCCAAATCCTGTAAACTTCCCGAGATAATTTCACTCGCCGATGCACTGCGTTCATTAATGAGAATTGCTAGTGGAATTTCGGTGTCTATCGGTTCGTCTCTAGTAACGTAGCTAGTATTATATTTGCTGATTACCGATTCGGTGTAGGTAACCTGAACACCTTTATCTATAAAGAAGTTGACTATTTTTATAGATTCATTTAGCAATCCTCCAGGGTTATTACGCAAATCCAAGATTATTTTTTCTGCACCTTTTTGTTTTAAATCTAGCAATGCACTCTTTGTTTGGGAAGCTGCTTTTTGATTGAATGCTTCCAATACTATATAGCCTATATTATTGTCCAAAAGCTTGTAATAAGGAACCGCATCGCGTTCTATACGTGCTCTAGTCAGTGTAGTTTTATGTTCTTTACCATCTCTTAGGTAGGTCATAGATATCTCACTTCCCGATTCCCCAGAAAGTAAGTTATGCTGTAAATCGGTAGTTATTTCAGAAATTTTAGATCCGTTAAAAACAATAATCTCGTCTCCAGCCTCTAATCCTGCTTTTGCAGCTGGTGCGTTTTCATAGCATTCCAAAAGTTTGATTTTATCTCCCGAAAAATGAACAGTAGCACCAATTCCAGCATATTGTCCGGAATGATTTATTCTAGCATCTATAATTTGCTGTTCGTTTCTAAATACCGTGTACGGATCTAATTCATTCAATACGCCTTGAATGGCTTTTTCCATTACTTGAGATGGAACTAAATCATCTACATAGTTGGTGTTGAGCTCTTTGTATAAGTCAATGAAGATTTCTAACTGCTTTGAAATCTCAAAGAAATTATTTTTATAACTAGTAAAAGATAGAAAACCTATACTGATACATACAATAGCGAGTAGGCTTATCCAAATTCGTTTCATAGGGTGGAAAGATTATATCTTGGAAAAGATACAAAAATGTTTGATAGCGAATACTTAATTTTTTATCACTAAAAATTTAATTAGGCATCCTTTTCAAAAAAAATCAGCAAATAAAAACTGTTTTGTACTGTCTGTTATCTTGTAAGTACTTAGTAATCTTTTTTATACCTTTGCACATTCTATAAGAAGCAATTATGATAAAATCCATGACAGGTTACGGTAAGCAAGTATTGCAATTACCAACCAAAAAGATTACGATTGAAGCTCGTACTCTAAATAGTAAAGGAATTGATATTCGTGTTCGTATTCCATCCCAATATCGAGAGATGGAGATGGATTTTCGAAAGGTTACAGCAGAAATGCTAGAGAGAGGAAAAATAGATGTAAATATTTATTTAGAACATACTGGTGGAGAAACTCCCACTAAAATCAATAAACCAGTAATAGAAACTTATTTAAAGGAATTAGCTTCTATCTACGACAATCCAAATAGCGATCTACTTAGCATTGCTATGCGATTGCCAGATGCCATTTTAAGCGACATGGACAGTGCAGAGGAAGAGGAAATAGAAGCAGTGAAAAATGCTTTAATCGAAACCTTAAAAGAAGTAGAAGCTTTTAGAGCACAGGAA
>Ga0209075_1004705_pt1 | contig 10819 bp, 10 predicted proteins | sample Stecom2011_FD_187523 | JGI IMG/M metagenome (GOLD analysis project Ga0209075, IMG submission 187523) | Agricultural soil microbial communities from Utah to study Nitrogen management - Steer compost 2011 (SPAdes) (version 2) | ecosystem: Environmental > Terrestrial > Soil > Agricultural land...
TCCTAAGCCTTCCATTTGGTGTACCATTTCTCCTTTTTTGTCGAAAACGCTAATGATGTTTGAATGTGAAAAATCGATGGGAGTGATGCGTTTATAGCTCACGGCCAACACGGCTGCAAACTCTCTCGTGTCTTCCTCACTACCGCGTAGAAACAACCACTCATCACTGTCCATTTTGTTTTCAATGGCGAATGCCTTCAATCGTTCTGGCGTATCTACTTCAGGATCGATACTCACAAAAACATATTGTATCTGATCTTTCTTGTCTTCGGGAATTTGCTGTTCGATATTGCGCATATCGGCGACCAATCTTGGACAAGCTGCTTGACAAGACGTGTAAATCATCACCATCGCTAGAACTTTTCCTTGAAGGTCTTTTAATTCCATATCCTCGCCATCTTGTGTCGTCCAATTTGAAGGTAGATTAAATATCGACATATCCGAGAATGTGTCCGTAGTTGCAACATCCCTTAAATCGGTAGCATCTTTGGCTTTTTGGGAATCGTTTTTACAAGAAACCGCAAGTATTGCTAAGCTTAAAAAAATATATTTGAAAAACTTCATGAATTATAGTGTTTGATTATTCGAGGTCTTTAGCGCACCTAAAGCCAAGATTGTTATTGGTGTAATTTCCTTTTATGCTTGCTCTATAAGCATAGCGCATAAAAGCGGCGTAGTTCATTAAGTCTGAAGCTCCAACGGCGGCGGCACTACAAAATAAATTAGGGTCGTTTCCGCCTGTTCTCGATTCCGAAGCGATCATAATCGAATTGAAATCCTGCGTCCATTCCCAAACCAGTCCGTGTAGGTCATACACGCCCCAATAGTTTTTAAAGGTACTTCCAACAGGTTGGCCGTGAACCTTAGGTTTTTCATACCAACTGAGAATGAATTGGTTATAGCTCTTCTTTTCGCGTGCATCTGCATCGCGTTGATCGGCCATAGCTACGTATTCCCATTCATCAATCGTAGGCAGTCGTTTTCCGACAAATTTACAGTAATTCGATGCGGCAAACCACGATACTTGTGTAACGGGTTCGTTTGGGCTTAGCGTGCCAGAGTCGCGATCGTCTGCCCAGTTTTTTAAATACCCTTCATCGGCAAAGAGCTTTTTTACAGTCGAGCGTTCCCATTGCGGGTTGCTCGCCAGAAACTTTTTATAATCCGATACCGTCACAGGAATGGTGTCGATTAGAAATGATTTCACTTGGACACGGGAAGAATCTGTGCCGTATAGTGGAATATAGGAACCCGATTTAATGAGTGCCATTTCAGAATTTTGGGCTGAAACAGAAACCGTTACAGCCCAAAATATTATTAATAAGATGTTTATTCTTTTTCTTTGCAAAATATATTATTTGGAACGAACTTCACTGACCATTTCTGGGGTCACTTCAGTTCCGTTGTTATCCCAATTGTTATAAACATAGGTTAACACATTGGCAGTTTGCTCATCGCTTAGACCTTGGGAAGTCATCACACTGTTATACTTCGTTCCGTTAACGGTGATTTCTCCAGATAAACCATTCAGTACGATATCAATAGCGCGATCTACGTCGGCATTCAAATAGTCGGCCTTAGCCAAAGGAGGGAAAACATTAGCAACTCCTTGTCCTTGCGAACCGTGGCAAGCAAAACACGTTGAGTTATAAATGGTCTTACCTAACGCCATGCGATCTTCTTTTGTTAGAACTGCAGTACTTTCGGTTTTATCTTTGGCAGTACGTTCTAGGTCAATTGGCATTTTCTGGATGGCACCACCTTCTGGCGCATAGATTCCTTCTTCAATTTTACCTTTAAAGACTCTTTCGTTTTTATCTCCATAAACCATTAATTCTGCCATGGCACCTTTATTGAAAGCTCGGAAAATACTGTGGTCCACAAGCAAATATTCACCTGGGGCATCTACTTTAAATTCGATCATTGCTGCACCTCCCGCTGCGATGAGTGTAGTCTGGACATTCTCGTTGACCAGGGATCCGCCTTCAACCCAAACCCTGTCGAAGATTTCCCCAATGACGTGGAAAGACGACACGAGGTTTGGACCTCCGTTTCCAACAAAAAGACGAACGGTTTCACCTACATTGGCTTCAAGTGCGCGATCGCCAAGCATGGCACCTACGTGTCCGTTAAAAACCACATAATCTGCTTGTTCATCAATCGCTTTCTGCATATCGAAAGGTTGAAGGCCTTTTTCACCATATTTTCCTTCGGTATAAAAATCACCCTGCATCACGTAATACTCACGATCTACCGGAGGAAGTCCGCCTTCGGGTTCAACCAAGATCAGACCGTACATTCCGTTGGCAATGTGCATTCCAACTGGAGCCGTAGCACAGTGGTAAACAAAAATACCAGGATTCAATACTTTAAACGAAAATACAGTTTCGTGTCCTGGCGCAACTAAAGAAGAAGCGGCACCACCACCCGGTCCATTGACCGCGTGAAGGTCGATGTTGTGCGGCAATTTGTTGTCGGGATGGTTTTTAAGATGAAATTCAATTTCATCGCCCACGCGAGCCCTAATAAAACTTCCAGGGACCGTACCGTCGAAAGTCCAATATAGATAAGTTACACCATCGGTCATAGTTCCTTCTAATTCCACAATCTCCATATCGACAATCAGTTTTTTGGCCTTTCGTTTTCCAACAGGAGTGGGTACATGAGGAGGAGGAGTCAATTCGGCCTGCATTTCTTGATATACAGGAATGTCTATGGCATCTTCATAGGTTTTGCCACCTTGTTTGTTGACGCAGGAAGACAAGGCAACAACAGCTAAAAGCGCTATTATTGATACCTGCGTTTGTTTTAAGATTTTTTTCATTGGGTTGATTTTTTTCATTGGTTGATTTAGTGATTTTTAAAAATATAGAGAAATAATGTCAGTGTCATTAAGGGGTAGGACGTTAATTTCTCAAAGATATTTAATGACGAAAATAGTAAATGCATAAAGATTTTCAAAACATATACTGTGCTATTGTTTTGAAAATCAATTGCATTATTGACCTTTTATTTGATTAAATGATATAACGGTATGAAACTCAGTAATTTGATGAAAAGTCATAAAACCTATTGAAAAACTAAAAGTTGTTTTTAATCACAATCGCATTTATGACTTGGGCTGAGACATCTATTGAATGTCAAACATTGGTGGATTGGGAATTATCCAGTTGAGCTATCTAATCTTTTTAATTGACATTTACGATTGTGTTTTCACAATATCTAATAGACAACCAACTAGATGATTCTGTGGATTTCTTGATGAATATATCGGTAGAATTTGGTTATCCGATAAAATAAACGATTAAAAAGTCGAAATTTTTTAATTTTTGCCCTGTGGATATGCTTAGTTTTGTCGCATTATTTATATGAAATTTTAATTCTATTGAAGTTAATTCATTCCGAGCTATGGCAAAACTGAAGAAGTTGAATGTTTTTAGAAGGAAACTGATGCGTTTGCTGACGCGCAATGTCGGACCGTCTAAAACGTATATAAAAGGAGATTCGGAAATAGCCATTAATCGAATTTTAATCAACCGTCCCAATGGTCGACTAGGGAATCTTTTGCTTATTACGCCTTTAGTTAAAGAAGTTTCAGAAACATTTCCTAACAGTAAAATCGATTTGTTTGTCAAAGGAAATCTTGCGCCCATACTATTCGAGAATTACGAGAATGTAGATCGCTACATCAAACTTCCTGGGAAACCATTTAAAAACTTATTTCAATACGCGGCAACGTGGATTCGACTGAAAAAGAACTCCTACGATCTCGTCATCAATGTGATTCCAACTTCCTCCTCAGGAAGATTGTCCACCAAGGCGGCACGTGCCAAGAACAAGTCGTTTGGCGATTTACCACAAACTTTCAAAGATCAATACGACGACTACGCACATATTGCAAAATATCCAGTGTATTCTTTTCGGAAGTATTTGAACTTTCTCGGATTGGAAACCAAAGACAAACCCGTGTATGCATTAGATTTAAATATGAATCCTTCAGAAATAGAAGTAGGGAAGAGGATTTTAGATGATTTGGTAAAAAACGATAAAAAAACCATCTGCATTTTTACTTATGCTACAGGAGAAAAAAGGCTTACAGAAGTTTGGTGGACAGAAATGTATGAAAAGTTGCAGAGCACTTTTCCAGATTATAATATCGTCGAAGTTTTGCCAAAAGAAAACGTGTCTCAAATAGCGTTTAAAGCCCCCACTTATTACAGTCGTGAAATTAGAGAGATCGGTGCTTTTATCCACAATTCCGCCGTATTTATTGGAGCCGACTGTGGGATGATGCACCTTGCAAGTGCTGCTGGCACGTCCACTGTTGGACTTTTTTCGATTACAAACCACGAGGTTTATGCTCCTTATAATGGGAATAGCATTGCAATAAATACCACCTCTTGCACTACTGAGGAATGTGTTTTGAAAATTAAAAACGTTTTGGATCAAGCCTAAAAATATCCTCGTTTTCCTTTAGTACTTAGTTGAAAAAATCTCAGAAATTCAATCTGCGATCTTGATTTTAAACTGATTTTCCACTTGGGTCGTAGATAACAATTTTCCGTTTTATAGCTCAAATCAATAATAAATCATTGTTAAGAAAGGAACTTGGGAAACCAAATTTGCTTATGTTTCTATATCATAAAACAGAAACATATTTTTTAATTTGGTTTCTACGTTGTTTAAATTTTGCAATGAAAGACACATTTACAGTCATAACAGGTGCCAGTCAAGGATTGGGGAAGGCATTCGCGGAAGAATTGGCACGCGACAAGAAAAATTTATTGCTCGTCAGTCTTCCTGACGAAGAGTTGCCAAGATTATGTAAACATTTCCAAAAAGAATATGGGATTCAGGCAGAATTCTACGAAACAGATTTGGGCAAAAAGGAAAACATTCTTGGTCTAGCAACATGGATCAATAAAAATTTTGACATAGATACGCTTATAAACAACGCCGGTATTGGGGGAACCAAAAAATTCGATGAAGTGTCTGCATCTTACATCGAAAATATGATCTGTTTGAATGTGATGGCAACCTCTATTCTCACACATCAGCTTCTGCCGAATTTAAAATCCCAAAAACGATCTTATGTTCTCAATATATGCAGTTTGGCTGCTTTTTCGCCTATGGCATATAAAACCGTTTATCCGGCATCCAAAGCGTTTATTTATTCTTTCTCAAGAAGTCTTAATGAGGAATTAAAAAATACGAATATAACGGTAAGTGTTGTAAGTCCTGGGCCGATGAAAACAAATGGAAATACCACGAAGCGAATTAACAAACAAGGAATTTTCACCAAAATGGCATTGCAGGAACCATCGGCAGTGGCGAAATACAGTATTGAGAAAATGAGAAAAGGAAAAGCTGTTATCGTTCCAAATCGATTGAGCTGGTTGGTGATCAACTTTTTTCCTTCTTGGATTATGATACCGATTATGACCAAAAAGTTTAAGAAAGAATTGAATGTTCAAAAATGAAACGGGTTTTCATGACAGGAATAACGGGATTGCTTGGCACGAATTTGGCGAATGCTTTATTGGAATCCAATTTTTACGTCACTGCTATTGTGAGAGATCCAAAAAGGTATGTTGGCAAGCGAACAGCGAATCTTAACTTGATAGAGATGGGCTTGTTCGACGATTATGATATCTATTTAAATGAAATCGATTATGTGGTCCATATCGCTGCGATAACAGCCGTCAATAATATTCATTATAGCGATTTTGAAAAGGTAAACTATGCGGCTACTGCCCGATTATTTGACAAAGCAAAAGCCCATAATGTTTCAGGATTTATATTTATAAGTTCGGCAAACACCATAGGGTACGGAAATCTAAAAAACTTGGGATCGGAGGGCGACTCAATTAAAAAACCGTTCACCAAACATTACTACGCCCAAACAAAATTAAAAGCGGAACGCTATTTATTGGAAAACAACAAAAACAATGAGGTGGATCTAAAGATTTTAAATCCCACGTTTATGATCGGCCCAAATGATAGCAAACCGAGTTCCGGAAAAATTATCCGGGATGTGCTGCACACAAAGTTTGTCTTTTATCCCCCTGGGGGGAAAAACTTTGTCCCAGTAAAAGACGTGGTACAGGCCATAATTAACAGTTTTACGCTCGGCGATTCGAGTAATAAATTCCTTATCGCAGGGGGAAATATGACGTATAAAGATTTTTATAAACGGGTGGGGCGGATAACCAACCAGAATCAAATTTTAATTCCTGTTCCAAAATTCATACTACTGCTTTTAGGATATTTAGGTTCTATGATGCGTTTTTTTGGAATTAAAACCAGGTTGAGTTTATCGAATCTCCAAGCGCTTTGCGTAAAAACCTATTACGGCAATCAAAAATCAAAAGATGCTTTACAGCTTTCCTATAGTAATATCGACGATGCTATAGCGGAAAGCGTATCCTATTTTCGTGCAATTGAAAAATAATATGCTTCTCCGATTTATTTTTTTTAAATACCTATATAAATCTCTTCATATATGTAGCTATGCGATACCACGAAAGTTTTCAGAACAAGTCATTTCAAAAATCGATACCTTTATCCCAGCAATAGTGATTGCTTGTTGATTGTATTGCTACTACAATTCCAGCAAATAGAACAGTTACATTATTATTTTTCGTATCTTCTCGACCCTAAACTAAAATCAACAAATATGAGATTACTATTACTTTCAACGTCTGTGTTATTTCTAATTTCTTGTGGTGAAAACCAAACCGTTCAAGGCGAATGGATCAAAGGGTCCAAAGAAGATCAAATGGAAATAATTGAAGAACAATTTGGCGGATTTAGTCAAGCCATGACAGAAATTGCCTACCGATACCAAGAACTCTATTGGGCGGGGCAAGATGAAAATTGGGAATTTGCCGATTATCAATTAGAACACATCGACGAAGCCCTAGAAGCTGGATTGGTACGCAGACCGGAAAGAGCCCAAGCAGCTGAACACTTCATTTCCTTTTCAATTCCTCAAATGGAAGAAGCTATTGAGAGTGAAGATTTGGAAACATTCAATCAGAGTTTTGAGCAACTACGTATAGACTGCCGAAATTGTCACTTTGCCGAAAAAGTACCTTTTATCGAAGTATCAATTCCCAAACTACGAATTACACCGAATTATATTGAAAAGGAAGATGAGTGAATTCAACTGGTAAACAGCTTTTAAGATCACTTAACCTAAAAGACGCTGTAGGCATTGGTCTTGGCGCTATAATCGGGGCAGGGATTTTTGTGGTCACAGGTGTGGCGGCAGGGGTTTCGGGCCCCGCTTTTATTATTGGCCTTTTAGTCGCTGGAATTATCGCCACGTTTAACGCGCTGAGTTCGGCTCAGTTAGCCTCTGTATATCCGCAATCCGGAGGAACGTACGAATACGGTTATCGATTGCTAAACCCCAGCTTTGGTTTTTCTGCAGGATGGATGTTTCTAATCAGTAAACTTGCTGCGGCAGGGGTGGTTGCCATAGGATTTGGAAGTTATTTTCATCAATTATTTCCTGTAACATCACCGATGACATTTTCAGTTGCAGCCGTCGTATTGCTCACAGTAGCCAATTATTTTGGCATTAAAAAAGCGGGGTTACTAAACCTTGTGATCGTAACCATAACGATCCTTTCTCTTTTATACCTGATATTTAGCGGAATTCCAGAAGTTAAATCAGCAAATTTCAAACCTTTTGCGCCTTTTGGAATTGCGGGAATAGCGGAAGCAGCGGCCTTGCTGTTTTTTGCATTTACGGGTTATGGCAGAATTGCTACCCTTGCAGAAGAAGTAGCAAACCCCAAAAAAACCATTCCGAAAGCCATTATTATAACCATCGTATCAGCGATTCTACTGTACGTAGCTATTGCTGTCGTTGCTATTGGCGTAATTGGAGCTAATGCTATGGCAAGTAGTAAATCGCCGTTGCAGGTAGTTGCCGATGTGTTGGCAACTCCTGGAATAAGCTCAGTCATTACCATTGGAGCATCAACCGCCATGCTGGGCGTTTTGTTAAGTCAGATTTTGGGTATTAGTCGCATGATGTTGGCGATGGGAAGAAGACGTGATTTGCCGCCTGTTTTCCAGAAAATTCATCACCGTTATCGCGTGCCCCATATAGGAATATTAATTACCGGCATCATCATTTTGCTACTCACCCTGCTCGGTTCGTTTGAGTTTATCGTACGAGCAGCCACGTTTACTATTCTGCTATATTACAGTATCACGAATATTTCTGCCTTAAAACAACCCAAATCCGATCGATTATACGGAAAAGTAGTTCCTGTGTTGGGACTCATCGGCTGTTTGGCAATGTCAGTTTCGCTTCCGTTAAACGTCATTATTTCTGGTGTTGGTTTGCTTCTTATTGGTTTTGTGATCCGATTCGTGTTTCACAAAATATGGATTTGATAAAAACTATTAAAATCAGTAGAAAAGTAATAAGTCGGATACATCGGAAAAATTGAAAGATCCCATTTCAGCGTATGTTTCACGATTCAAAACAGACAATACTATTATATTGAATATTCAGGGAAACTATTGTCGATACGTAGCGGAGTAGTATACTGAATGAGTAGTGAAATACATATTTTTAAATACAGAAGATTAAAGACAAATAGCACCTTGCGAATACAAATTTATTTAAACGAAAAATTATGAGTTTTTTAAAAGCCGAGTGGCGTAAAATAGCCATTGCCAACTATGTTGTCGATCCTGAATTTCTTTCCGAATATGTTCCGCACGGAACAGAACTCGATTTGTGGGAAGGGAAATGCTTCATCAGTTTGGTCGGATTTATGTTTAAGGACACAAAACTGATGGGAATTCGGTTTCCATTCCACACCAACTTCGAGGAAGTGAATTTACGTTTTTACGTCAAACGATTTGAGGATGGCGGGTGGAAGCGGGGTGTGGTTTTTATCAAAGAAATCGTCCCGAAACCTGCCATTAGCTTTGTTGCCAATTTGATGTATAAGGAGAGCTATGCAACCCTACCGATGCGTCATCAATGGGAGGAAACCCAAAATGAAAGGAAGGTGACCTACCAATGGAAAAAGAATAAAAAATGGCAAACCTTCACCGTCACTGCCGATCTGGAATCTTCAGGCATTCCGATTAACAGTGAAACCGAATTTATCACCGAACACTATTGGGGCTATGCCAAGGTGAACGATACAAGTACGAACGAATATGAAGTTACGCACCCCAGATGGCGACATTACAACGTGAATAGCTTTGAATTGACTGTCGATTATGAAGCTGTTTATGGAAAGGATTTTGCGTTTTTAGACAAAATAGAACCTCACTCCGTGATGCTTGCGGAAGGTTCGGAAATAACGGTGGAAAAGAAAAGGACGATACGGTAGTTTTTTATTTGTTAAAATATTCTTAATATTGGTAACGAAAGCAACCTAGAAATCATACCAATGAAAAGAATAGTTTTTATCGTACTGTTTGTTCTCTCTATTACGCCTTGTTTGGGGCAAGAAGAAATTTATTTAAAGTTTAAACCTGTACCCAATCTACGGTACACCCAAACGGAAGAAAGTACTTCTGCATTTCAACTGGACTATATCGGTTCTGAAGAGATTTTGTTGGAATTGGAAAATAATAATGTTAAAAATCCAGCATTCGTTGAAGACTCAAGCCGCACGCAAAGTCTTGTTACTACTGGAGACCTTATCGGAAACCAATTTCCAATCGATATTGAATTACTGGAAACCAATAATCCGGCATTGCCAAGTGGCACAAAGTTTTTCGGTAAATCCATTGATGGCAGGGTTGTAATAGATTCCATAAGTTCATCTGCATTGAATGCGCAGGAGAAGGAGTTGATTCTTAATTCAATGGAGTCTATTTTAAATCAAGTTCAACTTCCAGAAAGATTGGTGAAGATTGGGGAAAGCTTTGAACAAATCCTCCCAATGGCTTTTCCAATTGGTCCTATGGTGTTGGACATGGAAATTATTAATAATTACACCCTGACTAAAATTGCCAATGGACTGGGGTATTTCGACCTTATACAGGAAATGGTATTAAAATCGAATTTTGAAGATGCTGAAATGCGACTAGATGGAAGTGGTGAAGGACACATGGAGTACGATATAAAAAATCAGTTTTTTACAAAATACGCAGTAGAAATGGAGATGAATATGACAATGGAGTTAGAGGAGTTTACAATGGAATTGCAAGGTGTAACCACTATGCTTCAAACATCGGAAGTGGGGAAGGCTGTGCGATAGGATTAAAATAGAACTCTTTACGCTACCGCTTTTTTATTCCGACTATTGTAGCGATTTGCTGTTTTTTTCTTCACGCTAATGAATGGGAAATACTAATATGGAATAAATGCAAACTTCCCATTATAAGAGAAGCTTATTTTTAATTTTTTGAAAATTTTCCATTTACAGTTAGCACTGTCCGTATTCGAGATTGAGGGACACACTATAAGAACTGAATTTATTAATTACACCAATAGAATTTGTAACTTTGAATAAAAAGATGGGACATAAAGCAATAAAATTAGAATTAATTGAATGGCTTGAAAAATTAAATGATATTGATACCCTCAATTATTTAAAAGCTGTCAAAGATTCAAGTTTTGGTAATAAGGATTGGTGGAATGACCTTACGGAAGAACAAAGACTTGGAATTCAAAGAGGCATACAAGATATTGATGAAAACAGAATTGTTTCACATACTGAAGTAAAGAAAAAGTATGGATTATAAAGTCTTCTGGACAGAGGAGGCAATTAGAAACCTTGAAGAAATAATTGATTATCTTTATGCTAGGTGGACTCAGAGAGAAGTGGATAAT
>Ga0209075_1004706_pt1 | contig 10816 bp, 10 predicted proteins | sample Stecom2011_FD_187523 | JGI IMG/M metagenome (GOLD analysis project Ga0209075, IMG submission 187523) | Agricultural soil microbial communities from Utah to study Nitrogen management - Steer compost 2011 (SPAdes) (version 2) | ecosystem: Environmental > Terrestrial > Soil > Agricultural land...
GCATAACGATTGGTTTCTTCTACGCTAAATTGTTGTGCTGAAATGACTGCCATTTCATTGTTCAGCTCTCCAACTTTCTTACCTACGATATTTATTTCTTCTGTTGTTAAAACATCTTCATGAAGTCGGATATTCACAACACTTTCTTTCCCCGAGTTTACGATTACAGTTTGTGAACTGCTGAGATAAGAGTTATAACTAGCGGTCAGTGAGTACTTTCCTATTGGTACATTAGCGAAGCTATATAAACCATCAACATCGGAAGTGTTGTTTAAAATACTTGTTGAATCATCTGATACGAGCATCAATCTTACCCCAATTAATGGGAATTGGGATTCGGAATCAATAACACTTCCTTTAACAGTTTGTGATATTTGTCCCCAAATAGAAAAAGAGAACAAGCTCAGCACAAAAAATAAATATCTCATCATAGGGCTTTATTTATAACGACAAAGAAACAATATTTTATTTTTTAGGACGCTCTTCCCATTCTTTTTTTGTCCATTCTTTTATGTATACTTCTTTAAACACATAGTGATTCATCTCGTTTATGTGCAAGTTTCTCACTTTAGAATAGGCCACTTTAATTGTTTCTTCATACCAAAGAATGATAAATGGGGCATCATCCATTAGGATTTTCTCTGCTTCTGCAAAATACTTATACCGCTCTACAATATCAGAAGAACTTCTGCCTTTCTCAAAAGCAATGTCAAAATCATCGTTTTTATAACGCGAATGATTTGTTGTCGATGGTTGAGACGGATCTTCTGGAACTCTTTTACCATATCCATTCATTAAAAAGCTTTCAGGGCTGTAATAGTCTGCATACCATGAAGTTCTAAAAAGTTGACCATTGGCATTCTCTTGATCTCTCAATCTGTCTTGGAATTCCATTCCATCGAGATTAACATTGATGTTTAACACCTTTTTTAATTGCTTGGCAACTTCGTCGGCTACCGCAGAATGATTAGATCCAAGGTTGAACTTTAAATTGATGTTTGGAAAACCTTCTCCATTTGGATATCCAGCTTCTGCAAAAAGAGCTTTAGCTTTTATTGGATTGTATGAATAAGAATGCTTTTTGACCATTTTTGAATCATATCCTCCAAATGCAGTGGGAGGGACAATTCCACCATCGCCTTTGCTGAAGGCTTGGTTGTTCAAAATGTTCTTTACAATTGCATCGCGATTAACCGCATAATTTATAGCTTTTCTCACGCGAACATCTTGAAACTCTTCTCTCAATAAATTAAAGTGATAATATTGAGTTGCTAATAAAGGCTTTCTAATCAACATTAATTTTGGAGGCGTACTGTTAAATTCATCTATTTTCCCCTCTCCTAACATCATTGATATTCTACTTGGTGGTAATCCATCAATAAGTAAGATTTCCTCATTTTCAAACATTTCTAATTGTCTAAGGTTCCTAGATTCAATTTTTAGAATAAGACTATCTAAATATGGAAGTTGATTTCCTTGAGCATCTTTGTCATGGTAAAACTCATTTTTAACAAGAACAATCTCTGTTTTACCATCAATCTCTCTATATCCTTTAAATTTAAAAGGTCCAGTTCCAATTAAATCTATTTCTAAATCGGCTTCAATGATTTTTTTAGAAATAATAGAGGCTGTCGTTTGTGCAAGTTTGTTTAAGAAGTTAATGTCCCGTTCATATAACTCAAATGTAACCGTCTTTCCACTTGCTTTTAAGCCTTCGATTTTATCTGTTTTCCCTTGATAGTAATCGTCCGCACCTTTTAAAGTCCCCTTGTATATCGCAGTGTAAGCATAACTTTCTTTACTGTCGATAGGAGTACAAGCCATCTCTATTGAAGAAATTACATCTTCAGAAGTGAATTTTAACCTTTCTTTAAAATTTGGGTGTTCGTGGAAATATACATCGTCTCTCAACATAAACTGAATGGTTTTCCCATCTTTAGAAATCGTCCAGCTTTTTGCCAATGAAGGCGCTATTTCTAAGCTAACAGGGTCAAAAGAAACAAGACCCTCATATATCTGACTTAAGAAAGTAGCAGAATACAGCTCACCAACATTTCTTGCTAAAAATGTTGTTGGTTCATTTCCTAAGGCGAAATTAAATGTTCCACCAGCAAATTCAAATTGTTTGTTTTCCCCAAGATCAGAACAGGAACTAATCGTTACTATTGTGAAAAGTAGTAATGCATATTTTGTTTGAAACAACATTTTTCTAAAGTAAGTCTGTATTAGCATAGTCTTGTAGTGTTTTAACTGAAAAACTAATTTAATAATAATTATTGCATAAAGTGATTTTTATCTTTGCTTTTTTTTAGTTCGTGTGGTTTAATTGCACATTAAAAGAAAATAATAGTCAAACTAATTGTTTTTTTAATAAATACCTATTAATATTGCACTTGAAAAACTATCATACAACTAAATAAATGAGAGCATTACTATTTTCAATCGCTACACTTCTTACAGTATTTAATTCAAATGCGGATTTATCCATTGAAGGCAGCTATCAGGGGAAGAACTTATATGTTCAAAACCCAGCATCTGAAGACGGATTTGGATTTTGTGTTACTAAAGTTACGATCAACAACAATATTATGCCTGGAGGTGTAGGTCGAAGCGCTTTTGAAATTGACTTTTCACTTTTCAACATTAATGTTGGTGACGATGTATTCATCGTTATTGAACATGGCGATGGCTGTACTCCTAAGATTCTAAATCCTGAAGTCCTATTGCCAAGATCTACTTTTGAGGTAGCAGACATGACTGTTGGTAAAAATGGTGATTTGAAATGGACAACTACTGGAGAGCAAGGTGAGTTGCCTTTCATAATTGAACAATACCGATGGAGTAAATGGGTGAGCGCTGGAGAAGTTGATGGAACAGGTAAAGAAGGACCAAACACATATGAATTTAATGTAATCCCTCATTCTGGTGAAAATAAAATTCGTATTGTACAAAAAGATCATTCGGGTACAAAGCGTAAATCTCCAGAAAAATCATTTGAATCTGAAGTTGAAGAAGTGAAAATGTCTCCAACTAAAGTAAAAACTGAAATTAAGTTCACAGCAAATGGTGAACCAGCTGAAACGAAGTACGAGATTTATGATGCTTATGGAAACATCGTTAAAAAAGGATTCTCTACTAAAGTGAATTGTGAAAATTTACGTAAAGGAGCTTATTATATTAATTTCGATAATAAAAACGAAAAGTTCATCAAAGGTTAAGCTGAACTAAAAAATATTGTCCTGCTACAGCATATGTAGCAGGATTTTTTTTACCCAAAAACGAAGGAAGACATGAATAAGATAGAGCACATTGGGATAGCTGTAAATAATATTAAGGAGGCTATAATGGTATATGAAAAGCTACTCAACACCAAGTGCTATAAAATTGAAGAGGTGGCTTCTGAAGGTGTGAAAACAGCGTTCTTTAGCGTTGGAGATTCTAAAATAGAATTACTAGAAGCAACAAATCCAGATAGTCCGATTGCAAAGTTTATTCAAAAGAGAGGAACAGGAATGCATCACATTGCTTTTGATGTGAACGATATTTCGAAAGAAATTGATCGCCTTGAAAAAGAAGGCTTCCAATTGATTCAAAGATCACCAAAAAACGGTGCTGATAATAAGCTGATTGCTTTTCTCCACCCTAAATCTACTGAAGGTGTTCTTGTCGAATTATGCCAAGAGCGTATTTAATAAGCTGATCACGTTATTTGTTTTAATATCTAAATGGTAGGCTTGTAATCCAGCTGCTTTCGCTCCTTCTACATGCTGAATCGAATCATCAATAAACAAGGTCTCTGAGGGATTAAACCCTTCACGTTGACACACTTCAAGAAAGATCTCTGGGTCGGGTTTGCGCATCCCCATATCGCAACTAAAGTAGGTTCGTTTGAAATAGTCATTAAGAGAGTCTAATCCATATACTTCCTTTAGTTGATTGTGGAAAAAGTCTAAATGAAGAGCATTGGTGTTGCTCAATAACACGGTGTTATAACGATTTTTCAGTTGTAACAAAAAATCTAAACGCTCTTTTGGGAAATCTAATAGCATCGCATTCCAAGCATTGATTATGTCTTGTTGCTGGATGGAAGAGGGGAGGTGTTTTGTTAATCCATCAATAAAATGATGAGCTTCAGTGTCTCCTTTTTCAAAAAGATCGAAGACATCACTTTGATTGGCTTGGGTATAAAGTTCATCGAAATTCGTAATGCCTAAATCTTTGAATGCATTAATTGTTAAATGATAATCGATATTAAGAAGAACACCACCAAGATCTAAGATAATGTTTTTTATAAGCATAGTTTTTAGATAAAAAAAGGCGAACATAAAAATGTCCGCCCTAATAATATACAATATTATCTAAAATAAATTATTTTTTATCCAATTTTACATTTAGAACAAAAGTAACTTCTGAAGATACACTACCATTTTCTGGAGCTTCTGGATCTTCCTGTAGTCCTGGCATTGTTGCTTTAGGTAACTCTAAAGAAAATTCTCCCGCTAAAATTACATGATCTGCAGTAATAGTAGCTTTAATTGGAGCTCCTTGTTTAAAAGCCATATCAAAAGCACTGATTACCAAATATGCTTTGTCAGTACCTTCTGCTTCAATCTTTACTTTTGTTGTTGGGAACTTTTCAGTGTTCAAGAAGTCATCAGACTTTAAGTGACCGACTAGTTTACCATTGTATGTCTCATCTTCTATGTCTGTGTTTATGATAGAGTTCATATCAATTACAAAGTTTCCTTCATAAGTATCTCCATCAACTACAATACTACCTTCAGTGATGCTAATTGTTCCTGTATGTGTTTTTCCATCAGATTCTCCACCTGTCCAGCTTCCTGTCCAAGTTAAGTCATTTTCTTTTGGGCTTAAAACATACTCTCCGCCTGCTACAGCTACTTCTGCAGTTTCTTCTTTTGCTTCATCATTTCCACATGCTGTGAATGTTAATACAGCAAATGCTAGTACTCCGTAAATTGTTTTTTTCATTGTTTTTCTCTTTAAATTATTATTGCAAACAAAGATAATTAAATATGTTTACCAAGGTAGTTAATTTTAATTAAGATTTTCTAAAATATTCTTGTTAAATTCGTGGTTCAAATGGGAAAAGAAATAGAAAAATATAGCAGAAGAGGCCTGCAGTCAGGTTACCTTTCAGTGGTGGTTGGAATTTCACTGGTGCTATTTATGCTTGGACTAGTCTTAGGCGCTTATTTTGGACTTGAGCATACACAAAACGCAGCCAAAGAAAATATTGAGATCGATTTGTTTTTTAATCCAGAATTGAATGATTCGGATATTAAAATGATTGAGCAAGAATTGAAAAGTTGGGAAGAAATAAAATCTGTTTGGTTTGTTTCTCCAGAACGTGCGCTCGAAGTTTTCCAATCCAATGAAGCGGAAGCAGCAGAGATTAAAGCGATTTTTAATGACAGAAGCCCTTTTCCACCATCGGTGTCATTTAACCCGATTGGAAAAATTGTGAATAAAGAAGGTTTAGCCATTATAAAAGATAAAATCTTGGCTGCTTACCCAGAACAAGTTGCAGAAGTAAATTACGATGAAAACAGAGTGAGTCAGGTTAATCTCGGCTTTCTCCAATGGATTTATTTGTTTGTTGCAATAGGTGGTTTGCTGACTATAATTGCTTTTGCAATGATTAATAACACCATTCGTTTGGCACTATATTCTAAAAGATTTACAATTAAGACAATGCAATTAGTAGGTGCGAAATCGGGCTTTATTCGTAAACCATTTTTGATTAACTCTATAATTCAAGGCTTTCTTTCTGCAATTATTGGAGTTGCACTTTTACTCGGAGTATTCTTTGCTTTAAAAAGATACATGGATATTATTGCGTCGACTTACGATTTAAAAACATTTCTAATTCTATTTGGTGTACTTGTTTTGTTAGGCGTTTTAATTAGCTTACTTTCGACATGGTTTGCATTAAATAAGTATTTAAGAAAAAGACTTGATAATTTATATTAGAATTTATTCATTATGATAGAAAAAGATAACAAAGCTTTCCTTTTTAATAAATCAAATTACACCTATTTAATAATTGGTGTTGTACTCAATGTGGTTGGGTTTTTATTGATGATTGGTGGTGCAGCTGAAAACCTTGATGATTTCAATGCTGATGAGTTGTTTTCTACCGTGAGAATTACTGTAGCTCCAATCTTAATTCTTTTGGGTTATGTTGTGATCATTTACAGCATCATGAAAAAACCAAAAAGTTCAAAAAAAGATGATCATCTAATTGAGGAGTAAAGTTTACAAAAACTTACATGGATAAGCTCAATTACGAATTTCGAAATGGGGAAGTTATTTTGGTGGATAAACCACTTAACTGGACTTCTTTTGATGTAGTCAATAAACTGCGTTGGCGACTCAGTAAAAAGTATGGCATTAAACGGTTCAAAGTTGGTCACGCTGGAACATTGGATCCCTTAGCAACCGGGCTTTTAATTATTTGTACAGGAAAAAGCACTAAATTAAGTGAGTCTTTAACTTCTGAAGATAAAACCTACACTGGAACGTTTTTGTTGGGAAAAACAACCCCTAGTTACGATTTAGAAACAGAGTTTAATCAGACTTTTGATACAGATCATATTACAGAGGAACAGATATTTGCATTGGCTAAATCATCTGAAGGCCCTCAAAAACAAATGCCCCCAATTTTCTCTGCAAAGAAAGTAAATGGTAGAAGAGCTTATAAATCCGCCAGAGAAGGAGTAGCAGTGGAGTTAAAAGAAAATGATATTGTTATTAACTCCTTTACGATTGAAGCAATTCGCTTCCCTGAGGTAGATTTTAAAATCACATGTTCGAAAGGAACTTATATTCGATCAATTGCAGATGATTTTGGCAAGGGTCTTAATTCTGGCGCGACACTCATAGCATTGCGGAGAATAGCATCTGGAGACCTTTTGATTGAAGATGCAAAGTCAGTTGAAGAATGGATTGAAATAATTGATTCGAAAGAGGTACTGGAGGAGCCATAAACATTTATTTAAAATGGAAGAAACTACTACAAGGCGTGTCTTAATTTTAGCAGATTTAGAAGTCCTAGACAAAGAACACGATAAAACAAAAACGTTTCTTAATGAAAACTGTTCAGCTGTTCTGGATGTGAACACCTTTGATATAAATCAGTTTTCAGTAGATGATAGGGTTTTTCTTTTCCTTAGCGATGAAAAAATCAAACAATTACTTCTGAAATTAGCTAAAGCTGAGTGCTCAATTGGCTTTTTACCACATCCTGAAGCAAAACAAACACGTTCAGGATATCAAGTTCCTAAAGATACAAAAGAAGCCTTTAAGGAATTGTTAGATAGTGAACGTGAAGTAGAGACAGGAATTCTCAATTGCAATGGTGAGGTCATTCTAAATCATGTTGTAATTGGTGAAATGGTTACTTTTTTAACCAAGAAATCTTCCCATAAAAATATTTTTTATAGGATATATAGATTTTTCAGATACCTTAAACGCTTAGTTAATATTAAGGCCTTGCCTTTTACAATCAAAGCAGAAGATAAAGACCCAATAGATACGGCTGCAACAGATATTTTAATCGTTCAATATGCACACAACTCTGTTGTCTCAAGAATTTTCGCCTCAAAGGAATTATCAAGTGAAAAATTGTTTCACACCTTTATTTTCACACCAAGAAGTGTCCTACAACTTACTAGGGCATACATTGTAAAGCTTTTACTTGGAACAGGTCAAAAGAACAAAGCATTTAAGTTTTTAAGCAGGTTAAAAACTGAAGATCTCACCATTTCTTCTTCCCAACCTTTTAAATGTAATATTGACGGAAGATATACTTTAGAATCTGAATTGGTATTTACTTTTGAAAATAACTTTAAGCAAACCCCTAGCGATTCAATTCAGTATGAAATTGAAACCAAAGATAAAAACAGCTCTAAGACTTTTCATGTTAAAAACCTTCCGAAAGGTGAATCAAGAACTGAAATGGTGAAAAAGCGTCTTCCGTTTATTACCCATGCTTCTTCAGACGAATACAAAGATTTGTTTACGCAATTAAGAGAGAATGCGAGGCCGAGTCAAAATTATGTAATACTCATGATTTTATCTGTGGTTCTTGCAACCCTAGGAGTTTTTGCTAATTCTTCGCCAGTCATAATAGGAGCAATGATTTTAGCTCCCTTAATGTCGCCTATTATTTCTTTTTCAATGGGTGTCCTACGTCAGGATAAGGATTTGATAAAAAACAGTTTCATTACTATTTTAGTCGGTATCGGTGTAGGTTATTTATTTGCGATAATTTTTACATTAATCACCCCAATTAATGAGATCAACGCTGAAATTACCTCTAGGATTAAGCCCAATATTATTGACTTGGGGATAGCTGTTGTTTCAGGTGCTGCAGGTGCCTACGCATTTTCTAAAGAAGAAATAGCGAAAACTTTAGCCGGAGTTGCAATTGCCGTAGCTCTTGTCCCTCCTCTGGCAGTCTCAGGAATTGGTTTGGCTTGGTGGAACTTTGAAATTTTCTTAGGCGCGTTTCTATTATTGATTACCAACCTTACAGGAATGGTCTTGGCTGCATCCTTTACCTTTTTAATGACGGGTTATAGCCCTTTTCGATTGGCGAAAAAAGGCCTGCTTATATCATTAGTAGTGGTTCTCTCAATAAGTATCCCTTTAGGGTATGGGTTTTTTAAAGTAGTTGAAGAAAACAAAATTATTCGATCTCTTAATGAATGCGAAATCAATGGGGTTAAACTTGAAAATGTAATTTTAGAAAAAGGAGATCCTATTGTTATTTCTTTGGATATTATTATCGGTCATAGCCCAAATGACATTGAAATCGATATGATAAAAAAGGAAATCGAACAAATCGTGGGTGAAGATGTTACACTAAAAGCCGCGATTAGATTAAAAAGGTAGGCTACATATTTAATCTTTAAGGCTAAATGTTAAAAGTGATTGTGATTGCTTTTACAGATTGACGTGATTCACAGATATATTTCCTATCTTTGTAGCCCTTAAAAAAAGATGCCGATTTGAATAAAATGAAACTTTCAGAGTTTGACTTCGAATTGCCCGAAGAACTCATTGCAAAATATCCTGTTGAAAACCGGGACGAATCTCGAATGATGGTGATAAACCGTGAAACAGGAGAGATTAAACATGAACTGTTTAAAGATGTTATCAATTACTTTGATGAAGGTGATGTCATGGTTCGAAATAACACCAAGGTTTTCCCTGCTCGTTTATACGGGAATAAAGAGAAAACTGGTGCTAAAATAGAAGTTTTCTTATTGCGTGAGCTCAACAGAGAATCATTGCTTTGGGATGTGTTGGTAGATCCAGCTAGAAAAATACGTATTGGAAACAAACTGTATTTTGGTGAGGATGAATCATTGGTAGCAGAAGTTATCGACAATACAACATCACGTGGAAGAACCTTGCGTTTTCTATTTGATGGAACATACGAAGAGTTTAAAGCTAAGATCGAAACTTTAGGTGAAACTCCTCTTCCAAAGTATATTGATCGAGAGGTTGAGCCAAGTGATGCGGAACGCTACCAAACTATTTATGCTAAAAAAGAAGGTGCTGTTGCAGCTCCAACTGCAGGAATGCACTTTTCAAAGCAATTGCTGAAAAGGCTAGAACTGAAAGGTGTTGAATTTGCAGAAGTTACATTACACGTCGGATTAGGAACATTTAGGGAAGTTGAGGTTGAAGACCTTACTAAACATAAAATGGATTCAGAGCAAGCTTTTATCACACAAAAAGCAGCCGACATCGTAAATAAAGCCAAAGAAAATAAAAAACGAGTATGTGCTATCGGTACTACTTCAATGCGAACAATTGAAACTTCTGTATCTACAGATGGAATGTTAAAACCTTACGAAGGCTGGACAAATAAATTTATTTTCCCTCCGTATGGTTTTAGTATAGCAGATAGTATGATTACAAACTTTCATACACCTTCTTCAACTTTGTTGATGATGGTTTCAGCATTTCTAGGTCATGAATTAATGATCAAAGCATACAAAGAAGCAATTAAAGAAAAGTATAGATTCTTCTCTTATGGAGATGTAATGTTGATTGTTTAATCAGTACTTAAAATATATTAAGTCGCTATTCGTATTCGAATAGCGACTTTTTCTTTTTATTTTCGTTTTATGAAGTTAACTGTAATTATCACAGCTGGTGGTGTTGGAAAAAGAATGGAGGCCCAACTTCCTAAACAATTCCTTTTGTTGAATGATAGGCCACTAATGATGCATACCATTGAACGGTTCTTTGATTATAATCCCAAATTTGAAATTCTTATTTCTTTACCTGCTGAATTTATCCAGTTTTGGAAAGATTTATGTGAAAAACATTCCTTCCTTATTCATCATCAAATTTTAGAAGGAGGTAAGGAAAGATACCATTCCATTAAAAATGCACTTCAAATTGCGACAGGAGATTTGATTTTTGTACATGATGCTGTTCGACCTTTGGTAAGTAAACAAACGATAAAAGCCGCAGAGGAATGTGCGATATTAAATAATTCAGCAATACCTGTTTTACCGTTAAAAGATTCTTTAAGGAAAGGAAATATGAATGAAAGCCAACACCTTGATCGGTCACAATACTGGATTGTTCAAACTCCGCAAGTGTTTAAAAAAGAAATATTAACGGAAGCATATAAACTGCCTTATTCCGATGAAATTACAGATGACGCTAGTTTAGTAGAGAAACTTAGAGAAAAAGTGTATTTATCAGTAGGCAATGAAGAGAATTTTAAAATCACTACGCCATTCGATATGGAAATAGCCAATTTCCTATT
>Ga0209075_1004707_pt1 | contig 10812 bp, 7 predicted proteins | sample Stecom2011_FD_187523 | JGI IMG/M metagenome (GOLD analysis project Ga0209075, IMG submission 187523) | Agricultural soil microbial communities from Utah to study Nitrogen management - Steer compost 2011 (SPAdes) (version 2) | ecosystem: Environmental > Terrestrial > Soil > Agricultural land...
TTTAGCCCAGAGCTTTCTGCAAACGCTCAATGGCCTTCTGCAGATTATCCATGCTGGTGGCAAAGCTTAAACGCATATGCCCCGGGCTGCCAAAGGCTGAACCCGGAACCAGTGCAACGCCCGCCTCAGTCAGCAGTTTTTCGGCAAATTCAACATCCGTGCTCACGCCATCGGTCGCATCAATAGCGGCCTGAAAGCTCGGGAATACATAGAAAGTGCCGTCGCCGTAGGGGCACTCAACGCCCGGCAGCTTATTCAGGGCATCGACCAGCCAGTCGTGACGCTCTTTGAACGCTGTGACCATCTCGCCCACGCAAGCCTGGTCTCCGTCCAGCGCTGCCGCAGCCGCTGCCTGGGAGATGGAGCAGGGGTTTGAGGTGCTCTGGGACTGGATTTTCTTCATGGCGCCGATGATTTTCGCCGGGCCAGCTGCGTAACCGATACGCCAGCCTGTCATCGAGTAGGCCTTGGATACACCGTTCAGTACGAAGGTGCGATCGTACAGTTCCGGACAGGCGTTCAGGATGTTGCAGAACGGCTTGCCGGTCCACAGGATGGGCTCGTACATGTCGTCGGTGGCGATCATCACGTTCGGATATTTCTTCAGCACGTCACCGATTGCCTGCAGCTCTTCGAGTGAGTACGCCATGCCGCTCGGGTTGGACGGGCTGTTGATCACGAACAGACGGGTACGCTCGGTGATGGCGTTTTCCAGCTGCTCGGGAGTGATCTTGAAACGGGTGTCTACCGTGGTTTCGATGATGACTGGCTTGCCTTCGGCAACCAGTACCATATCCGGGTAGGATACCCAGTAAGGCGCCGGAATGATGGCTTCGTCGCCTTCGTTCAGTGTGGCCAGAGCCAGGTTGAAAAAGCTTTGTTTGCCACCACTACTGACCAATATCTGATTGGCTTCGTATTCCAGGCCGTTGTCACGTTTGAACTTCGCAATAATCGCTTTTTTCAGAGCGGGCGTACCATCTACGGCAGTGTATTTGGTCTGGCCGTTGTTGATGGCCTCAATCGCTGCCTGTTTGATATGTGCGGGGGTGTCGAAGTCCGGCTCGCCAGCACCGAGGCCAATAATATCCTGGCCTGCAGCGCGAAGTTCGGCTGCTTTGTTGGTGACTGCGAGGGTGGGGGAAGGCTTGATCGCCTGTACTCGGCTGGAAAGTTGAAGGTCCAAACTTGAGCTCCTTAAAGCTACGTCTTATGGGCGGCGATCGGCAGGGCAGGAGCCAGACATCCTGGCTGATTTTTCACCCAGCCGTCGATCGCACAGATGGTATCATGAAGCAGCGTTATCGCTAAATTTCTTGTAGGTACTGTCCGAAACGGGCCAGTACCGCCCCTCGGAGGTTAGTCGCCAGCTATGGTCAGTAAAACAACCAGTGCCGCCAAAGAAGGCGTGTTCCGCGTTGACTCCCCCTACCAGCCGGCGGGTGATCAGCCGAAGGCGATTGCCGGGCTGGTGGATGGCATTCATTCGGGCCTGGCGCACCAGACGCTGCTGGGGGTGACTGGTTCCGGTAAAACCTTCACCATTGCCAATGTTATTCAGCAAGTTCAGCGTCCCACGATTGTCATGGCTCATAACAAGACTCTGGCGGCGCAGCTCTACGGCGAGTTCAAGGAGTTCTTCCCGGACAATGCCGTGGAGTATTTCGTGTCTTACTACGATTACTATCAACCCGAAGCCTATGTGCCTTCGTCCGATACGTTTATCGAGAAAGATGCCTCCATTAATGAACACATTGAGCAGATGCGGCTATCGGCCACCAAAGCATTGTTGGAGCGGCCAGATGCGATCATCGTGGCGTCTGTATCGTCTATTTACGGCCTGGGTGACCCCCAGTCCTATATGAAAATGATGCTGCACCTGGACCGGGGTGATCCGGTGGATCAGCGGGCCATTCTCCGAAGGCTGGCTGAACTGCAATACACCCGCAATGATATCGAGTTCCACCGGGCCAACTATCGGGTGCGGGGCGATGTGATTGATGTGTTCCCGGCGGAATCCGAACGCGAAGCGGTTCGTATCGAATTGTTTGATGACGAGGTGGAGCAGCTGAGTTTCTTTGACCCGCTTACCGGCGAAGTGCTGCGCCGGGTTCCCCGGGTGACCATTTATCCCAAGTCTCACTACGTAACCCCGAGGCAGAAGGTGCTGGATGCCGTAGAGCACATCAAGGTGGAGCTGGATGAACGCCTTAAAATCCTGCGTGACAACCACCGTTTGGTAGAAGCGCAAAGGCTGGAAGAACGCACCCGCTATGACATTGAAATGATGTTGGAACTGGGTTACTGCAACGGCATCGAAAACTATTCCCGCTATCTGTCAGGTCGCACACCGGGCGAGCCACCACCCACCTTGTTTGATTATCTGCCGCCCAACGCCTTGTTGGTCGTGGATGAGTCCCACGTGACCATTTCCCAGATTGGCGCGATGTATAAGGGTGACCGCTCGAGAAAGGAAACCCTGGTGGAATATGGGTTCCGGCTGCCGTCGGCACTGGATAACCGGCCAATGCGGTTTGAGGAATGGGAGCGCATTGCGCCGCAGATGATCTTCGTGTCCGCTACCCCGGGTAACTACGAGGCGGAGCATTCCGGCCAGATTGTAGAACAGGTTGTCAGACCAACTGGCTTATTGGATCCCGTCATTGAAGTCCGGCCTGCGTCAACTCAAGTGGACGATCTGCTTTCTGAGATTCACAGCCGGGTAGCCGTCAAGGAGCGAGTGCTGGTAACGACGCTGACCAAGCGCATGGCAGAAGACCTGACAGACTTTCTGATGGAGCACGACATCCGGGTGCGTTACTTGCACTCCGACATTGATACCGTAGAGCGGGTGGAGATCATCCGCGATCTGCGCAGGGGTGAGTTCGATGTTCTGGTGGGCATTAACTTGCTGCGGGAAGGCCTCGATATGCCGGAGGTGTCACTGGTGGCGATTCTGGATGCTGACAAGGAAGGCTTCCTGCGCAGCGAACGGTCTCTGATTCAGACGATCGGCCGGGCAGCCCGGAACGTCAATGGTAAGGCGATCCTTTATGGCGACCGGATTACCGGCTCAATGCAGCGGGCTCTGGATGAAACCGAGCGGCGCCGGGCCAAGCAACAGGCTCACAATGAAGAACACGGCATTACCCCGACCGGCCTGAACAAGAAAATCGCTGATATTATGGAAGGTGCGACCGGTGGTGGTCGTGGTCGTCGCAAGGCAGACAAGCCGGGCCAGAAAGCAGCAGAAGAAGCGGAGGATTATCTGGTCAAAGCGCGTCAGCGTTCGCCGCAGGATTTGCTCAAGGAGGTGGCCCGCCTGGAAGACGATATGTACAAGGCGGCTGCCGACCTGGATTTCGAGAGGGCCGCCAGGCTACGGGACCAGATTTCCGAATTGAAGGAAGCCGCCATTCGGACCGGCTGATCAGGCTCGCTTGGGGCCGACAATCACTGCCGCCTGCAGGGGCTGGTTGCGGCCATAACTGGAGATTTTGCCAAATACCCGTTTGTCGATGGGCAGGTACTGTTTGTCGGCAACGGTTTCGCCTTCGTCTGTGTCAATCTCCGGGTCGTGCAGGTACACAAAATCTTCGTCTATTGCGCACACCGTCACCCAGTGTGGGACGCGACTGCGATTCAATTGCCAGGTGCTGATCAGTATTACCGGTATCTGGCCCTTGTGCAGGGCTGCCTCCATGGCTTCCAGCGTCAGCGGGTCATGATGCAACTGAATGCCTGTTTGGCCGATGTCGTGCAGGAAACCTTCATGCACCAGCTCCAGTACCCGCTTTTTGTCGTCATTGCGCACAGTATCTTTGAATAAAGCGCCTTCCTGACTGATCCAGATGCTGGCGTCGAATCCCCGGTGCCAGGCCGATAGTGCAAGCCCATGGGGACCGCAACCTCCATGGCCGGCGAGCATGAAGATGGTGGTGGCCTCGCGCCAGATTTTCAGCTCTTCCAGAGTGTTGAGCTGTTGCTGTTCATCCAGAGCCGCCATCGCCATGATCAGAGCCGAGGGGCCGCAGGTGAATTCAGTGGTTTGGGGGTAGTAGGGAACCGGAAGATACTCACGGGACGGCTCGTAATACAGAATCCGGCGCTCAAAACGCAGGGCAGTTCCGTGGTCTTCGTAGTAGTCCCGATAGGTGCCAAATTGGCGATAGCCCAGGCGCCGATACAGATTAATGGCGCCTGCATTATCCTCACGTACTTCCAGGCGCATGATGATCCGGTCTGCGTCGACCGCTTCTCTTTCGGCTTCCTTGACCAGCTTCTCACCCACGCCCTGTCCGCGCACGGATGGTGAAACCGCGATGGAGTAGATTCGGGCCAGGCGGGTAGCCGCGTTCATCAGCACCAGGCAATAGCCCACCAGTTCGGAGTCCAGTTCGGCAACGATCAAGCGGTCTCGGGGCATTTCGAGAAAACGCCGGAAACTCCGGCGCGAAATTCGGTCTTCGGAAAAGCAGCGGTTTTCCAGATGCACCAGGGGATTCAGATCTTCGGCGACAGCTTGGCGAAGCAGTACATCAGGCATAGCGATCAGACCCTGGCGTTTAGAAAAGACGGGGAAGCTGGCGGGCAGTTCCTCCGCAGCTATTATGGTAGAGACCGATGGGTTTCGATAGCTCGCAATGATGCGTAAAAGCACGCATCAGCAGTGGATTGTGGAGAGCGCTGCAGCGGCGTATTGTTGCGCCATTAACCGGCTGAACCTTCAGGGAGGAATGCCATACATGTCCCGTTTGTTGATTGTTGTGGACCGTGCCAAAGATTGGGCCCCCTATTACCCTAGTGAAGACGTTCTGACCTTTGATGAGTATCTGAAATTTACCGCACCGGCCAACAGCCGGGTGCGAGTGATCAACCTGTGTCAAAGCGCGAAGTACCTGAGCCGTGGTTACTACTGCTCGCTGCTGGCGGAAGCTCGGGGCCACCACGTGGTGCCCTCGGTAATGACGCTCAATGACCTGGGCCGGAAGGGGTTGTTCTCGCTGGAGCTGGAAGAGTTGGATCACAGCGTCATCCAGTGGCTGGAAAAGGAAGCCCAGGAGATTGACCCGTCCACCGATGACCGGGACGCAACCCATGAGGTGCGGATTCGCACCTATTTCGGCCAGGCCGAGCACCCGGATCTCAAGCCAGTAGCCCGGGCGCTGTTCGAGCGCTTTCCTTGTCCACTTCTGGAGGTGGTGTTCCGGCATCGCAAGCAGTGGCAGATTGAATCCATGAAGCCGGCCAGCCCGGCCGATCTGGACGAGCGTGAGCAGGACCTGTTTGCCGCGGCGTTCGACCGATTCAGCAGTATGGTCTGGCGTAAGCCGCGAACTCGCCGGCGCTACCGCTTTGATCTGGCCATGCTGGTAAACCCGGAAGAGGAAATGCCGCCCAGTGACGAGGCAGCTCTCAAGCGCTTCGAGCGGGCAGGGCGCAAACTCGGCATCAATGTCGAACGCATTACCCGCCGGGATTACATGCGATTGCCGGAATACGATGGCCTGTTCATTCGCGAGACCACCGCTATTGACCACCATACCTATCGCTTTGCCCGTAAGGCGGAGGCCGAAGGTCTGGTGGTGATCGATGATCCGGTCTCTATCCTGCGTTGCACCAATAAGGTGTTCCTGGCGGATCTGCTGAAGAACAACAAGGTGCCGACCCCGAAAACGTTGATTCTGTCGAAAGACCAGAAAGATGCCGTGGAACAGGTGGCGAACGAGCTGGGCTTTCCGGTGGTAATCAAGATTCCGGACGGTGCGTTTTCACGGGGCGTCGCCAAGGCCAAAGATGAAAAAGAGCTCAAAGCAGGCTTGAAAGAACTGTTCAAGCAGTCAGCGCTTGTGCTGGCTCAGGAATATTTCTACACGGATTACGACTGGCGCATCGGCGTGCTGGGCGGGCGGGCAATCTACGCCTGTAAATACCTGATGGTGAAAGGCCACTGGCAGATATACCAGCATGGTGGTGCGGCCATAGAGAGTGGCGGGTTCGAAACCATGCCCACCTACGAAGTGCCGAGGAATGTTATTCAGGCCGCGCTCAATTCCACCCGGCTGATCGGCAACGGGTTGTATGGTGTGGACATCAAGCAGGCCGGTAACCGGGTGGCGGTGATCGAGGTGAATGACAACCCCAGTATTGATCAGGGCGTTGAGGATAAATTCCTCGGCGGAGAGTTGTATACCCTGGTCATGCAGGAGTTCCTTTCCCGCATGGAGGAAAAACGGAGCCGGTAATTCGGTGGCTATCTATCAGGTAGCGGAAACCCATACCCTGACACTGCCAAACCAGGGGAACTGGGCCAAAGCCTCCCGCACCTGATCGTTGGTCAGGTCGGGGCCTGTGTGGCCTTCGTCCAGAAAGATTTCCAGGTGTACACGATTTTTCAGGTAATGCAGTCGCAGTCGGCTGTGCGGTGGTAGCTCACCCAGCACCTCTGAAATCTGTGAGCGGACCTCCTCCCGGGAGGGCAGGTCCGGTTCGGTAGGGTGTGGGTACTTCTCATCGTTTTCGGCATCGATGTGGAAATTGATGTCCCGAATATTGCCCAGAGCATCTCGCATTCCTGCCACCACCTTCATGCCGATCTGATGCCCCTCGGATACACTGATTTCCGGGCGAACCACCAGGTGGATGTCCAGAAGAATGTCGTGCCCCATGCGCCGGCTCCTGAGCTCGTGCACGTTGCGAACACCATCAGTGGCCATGGCAATCGTTTTGAGCATGTTGGTATCTTCCTCGGAGAGGCCGGTATCGACCAGCTCCTTGACGCTGTCCCAGGTGAATTTCCAGCCAATGTGGATAATGATCAGTGCGATGACAACGGCGGCAACGACGTCCAGCCACACCAGTCCGAGCATGGCGCCGATGGTGGAAACCAGCACGACAACCGAGGAAAACGCATCGGTGCGGCTGTGCCAGGCATTGGCGATGATCAGGTCGGAGCGAATGCGAATACCCACGCGGCGGGTGTAGCGATAGATCCATTCTTTGCCAATCACGGAAACGGCCGCTGCCACTAGCACAGGCCAGCCTGGCACCTTGAGATCTTCTCCTGCCATCAGCCGAAGAATGTTTTCCCAGGCCAGCGCCGCACCCACGGCAATCAGTATGCTACCCAGCAAAAGCGTGCCGAGAGTTTCTATTCGTTGGTGTCCGTATGGGTGATCGGCGTCTGGCTCTTTGCGCGACAAGCGCATAACCGCCAGTACGACCCAATCTGAGGCAACGTCGGTAAATGAGTGGATACCATCCACCAGCAACGCCTGGGAGTTAAAAAGAGTGCCTCCAATGACTTTTATAATGCCCAGGAAGGCGTCCAGGAACATGCCGATAAAGGTGACACGGGTGGCTGCTTTTTTCTCCTTGTCCAGATCTGGCTTGGGACTGTGGTGTTGTGTCGATGGCTGTTCCATGTGGCAATGCTCCGGGCGTTTTGCTGTAGAGGAAGTATAACGTCAACGGGAATGCAATAGGGGTTGATTAATCAAGAATGCCTGAGTGATTTATGCACATGATGACAAAGCCGTTACCAGCTAGCATTTTGTTACAATCACCGTCAATTCTTATTTTAGTCTTTATAACTTATTGAAAATAAAGAACAAAAAGACTGGTTAAAAAATGATCAATCTGTAGGCCGGCGCAGTTATCAAGGGGTAGAAACGTTTGCCCCGACCTTTTCAACAGGGTTATCCACAGATTCCGTGGAAAAGCCTCGCCAGCCTTCTGAACATGGGGTCTCAGGATACATTTGCTTGTTCGGGAGGATGGTGTGGAAAACTTCCGGTATACTCGCGCCACCCTCTGGCAAGGAGTTCTATGATGTACGGCGTTCTGCGAAATCTGCTGTTTCGGCTACCTCCCGAGCAGGCTCACAACGTTGCTCTAAGCAGCCTGGATATTGCTCAGAAACTGGGCATGTTGAATATATTTTCAAAACATCCGGCTCCTTGCCCGGTGAATGTGATGGGACTTCAGTTTCCCAATCCAGTCGGGCTTGCCGCAGGATTGGATAAAAATGCCGACCATCTGGATGCATTAGGGGCTCTGGGATTCGGGTTTATTGAAGTAGGTACTGTTACTCCGCTGCCCCAGCCAGGAAACCCGAAACCACGGATGTTCCGCTTGCCGGAGCACGAAGCCATCATCAACCGCATGGGCTTTAATAATGAAGGCCTTGGGCATCTGGTCAGAAACGTTGAAAACCGGCGCTATAAAGGTGTGCTGGGCATTAATGTTGGTAAGAACAAGGACACGCCTAATGAAGAGTCGGAACAGGACTACCGTAAGGGCATATCCGGGGTGTACTCCCATGCTGACTACATCACGGTAAACGTGTCCTCACCCAACACGCCGGGATTGAGAGATCTGCAGTTCGGTGATTCCCTGAAACAGTTGCTCTATGGCATCAAAGACGAGCAGGTGCGTTGCCAGAAGGCTTTTGGGCGTTACGTTCCCATCGCGGTAAAAATTGCTCCGGACATGGACGATGAAGGGATTCGCTTCGTTGCCTCGGCACTGCTGGAGGCAGGATTGGATGGTGTAATTGCCACCAACACCACGATCAGCCGCGCGGCGGTGAAAGGGCACAGGTATGAGCAGGAGGCCGGGGGGCTGAGTGGCAGGCCCGTTCGGGGCGCGTCAGTGCGTGTCATCGAAGGATTATACGCCGAGCTTGGCGACCGGCTGCCGATCATCGGTGTGGGTGGTATCACCGATGGGGAAAGCGCGGCGGAGAAAATTCGCGCGGGGGCAAAGCTGGTTCAGATCTACACCGGCTTTATTTACAAAGGTCCGGCATTGGTCAATGAAGCGGTTGAGGCAATCAGGAAAGAACTGAAGGGCTAAAACGAAGGTGGGCCCGCTGAGCGGGCCCTTGCGGGGAACGAACCCCGTAGCGCTTCTTCGCATGGTCCGGGGCGGGAGGCCCCGTTTCGGTTGCTCGGAATACTGCTCAAGTTGTCGTGAAAAAGTGAAAAAAACAGATCAAGTTAAACGGGGTAGGCCAACACCGCGGTTATGTTGCGGTTACGTTGGCTAACTTGTGGATGCCGGAGACGCCGGTCATACCCTCCCAGTTATCTGTGCGGCCTTCTCGCCACCCGGTCAACCATTCCTGGCGCGCTTCTGGTTGATCAATTGGGCAGCTGTCTTTGGATTTGCCGGACACGCCAGCGAGATATCCCCGCTTGAATGCTCGAGCGTACATGTCTCTTTTCTGTCTTTTCATGCCGTTCCTCACTGATGGATTAACAGAACAAGCGTGTACACATCTGCAGTGACCATGGCATGTGGAACCCCTCCGGGATAACCCACTATTGCCAGCTCCGGCCAGAGCAGTCAGGATCCTGTTAACGGAAGCACGGTGTTTTGGCTTCCAGAACGACGCGTCAAGTACAAGGTAAGACGAACCTTGAGCGGATGTACACTATTTATTTCGTCTATGTGAAGCTTTTTTTATAGGTTTGTGAAATAACGATGACAGACCTACTATGGGTTTTGCTGCTATTCCGGCGGCTTACCGGCTATATCCAGAAAACCAGGAGTTGACTTTGTCCAAGCATGTCTTTTTCGTAACCTGCCCGAAGGGCGTTGAGTATCTTCTGGGCGATGAACTGGAGAGCTTTGGCCTGACTCAGGTGCGCAATGCGCCGGCGGGCGTCTGGGTAGAGGGAGAGCTGGAAGCCGGTTATCGGGCCTGCATGTGGTCGCGACTGGCCAACCGGGTGATCCTGCACATTGCTGAAGTCGACGCGCGCAGTGCCGAGGAGCTCTATGAGGGTGTTGTGGCCCTGGATTGGCAGGCCCATATTCCTGTCGGCGGCAGTTTCCGGGTGAACTTTCTTGGGCAGAACGAAGAATTGCGCAACACCCAGTTTGGTGCTCAGAAAGTCAAAGACGGGATCGTAGACAGCATTCGCGGTGCAGGGGCCGCCAGGCCAGCGGTTGCGCAGAAAGATCCGGACGTGACCATTTCTGCACGCCTTAACCGCGGCCGCCTGGCTGTTGGCCTCGATCTAAGTGGCCATAGCCTGCATATGCGTGGATACCGTACAGAGCAAGGGCTGGCGCCCTTGAAGGAAAACCTCGCAGCGGCACTGTTGATGCGTGCCGGTTGGCCGGACATTGCTGCGGCCGGCGGCGACTTCGTTGATCCGATGTGTGGCTCCGGCACCTTGCTGATTGAGGCAGCCATGATGGCGCTGGATATGGCACCCGGGCGCAAACAGGATCATTTCGGATTTGAAAAATGGCCAGGCCATCAGCCGGAACTCTGGCTTGGTCTGCGTCAGGAGGCCGAGCGGCGTGCCCACGAGGGCCGGCAGGGACGTATGCCGGTGTTTGCTGGCTTTGATCAGGACAGTCGGGTACTCGACACCGCCTGGCGTAATATTCAGCGAGCGGGACTCGATGGAGTTGTCACCGTGGAAGCCCGCCCATTGACCGAGTTCGCCCGTCTGGAAAACTGGGCGGAGCAAGGCCTGGTACTGACCAACCCTCCCTACGGTGAACGCCTGAGCGAGCGTAAAGAGCTCGCAGGCCTCTACCAGAGTCTGGGGGAAGTGGTGATCAGAGAGCTGTCGGGCTGGCGCCTGGGCGTCTTTACTGGTGCACCGGAATTCGGCAAGTCGGTGGGTCTGCGCAGTTTCAAACAGTACAACCTGTTCAACGGAAAGCTGCCAGCCCAGTTATTGTTGTTTGATGTACGCGCTGAAAATGCCATGGTGCCAAGAGATCCGGCGGCCGCCGGCCAGATCATGCCCCGAATTGCTAACCCCGAGCGGGCGGATATGTTGCGGAACC
>Ga0209075_1004708_pt1 | contig 10810 bp, 8 predicted proteins | sample Stecom2011_FD_187523 | JGI IMG/M metagenome (GOLD analysis project Ga0209075, IMG submission 187523) | Agricultural soil microbial communities from Utah to study Nitrogen management - Steer compost 2011 (SPAdes) (version 2) | ecosystem: Environmental > Terrestrial > Soil > Agricultural land...
GCAGATTGTGCAGGGAGATGACCGCCTCTCCCCTGTTAATCTTGTTGCCGGTATGGGCGGCCACATTCCCCAGTTTCACAATATATTTGATTAAGGGAAAAAGCTTGGGCTCAATAACCGCCTTGAAAGTGGGCTCGTGAATCAGGCTGGAGAGGTTGTCCTGGTACGGGACCTTAAGATCCCGGTCATAACTGTAAACCCACTTCACCGCCAGCTCCAAAGCACGCCGGGCAAGAATGGCGGTGGTCGCCGGGCTGACCGCTATACTCCGCTCCGCTTCCGAACAGGCGCCGGAGAAACTATTGTATTGTGGGTTTTTTCCCAGAAAAGAGAAATTAGATGCCATATGATCACCCTCAGTTGAATAGTTCCCCGCGGAAGGCTTTCTGCGCAATGCCGTTAAAGAGAGTCTCCATTGCCGACAGGCTCTTTTCCATCAGTTCCTTTTGTTTTTCGGTTTTTTCGACGAGGGCGGCGAATTTGTTTTGGAGGTCGAGGGGTGGAAGAATTATATGTTGATTATAAATATCACTGTTCTTGACTGCAGGATAATTTGCTCCTGTGGTAATTTTAATTAAAATATTTGTAAAGGAGTCAAGTTTAACGAGTTGAAACAAAAACCTATTGTTTATTGATTCATTGGTTCTGAGAACACAAAACCCTGTAGAAGCTATAAGGTTATCATAATCATACTCAATAAGAGCTACATTTTTTAAATTTGGTCTAACTGTGGAAATTAGAATATCTCCATAATTGACGATTTGCTGTGCTCTACTCGGTGCAGTTTCGCCTGTATGTTTAATATACCCGGTAATTTTATTTCTGACGTTATCAATAGATGATATATCGATGTATCTTATTTTTTCATTGGGATAATTCTTCATGTTTTTTTTCTTCACAGGTTTAACGCAATTCATAATTAAATTTGTCGTCCATCCTTTATTATTCCTCACCGGATCCCCAAACATTTCTAAAAACACACCCTTGACAAACTCATCCCACTTTTCTATTTGCTTCTTTCTTAATGTAATAAATTTTTGTATGTTATCTAAGATGTCTGCTATTTTCTTTTGGGTTTCCAGTGGGGGGAGGGGGATTATAATTGATTCAACAATTTTTTTAGATATTTCTTTGAAAGTAGCACCTCGACCCAAATTATTTAGAAATTCTGTTTTGCTTCGAAGATAATAATATAGATATTCATTGTTTACTTGTTCGGAACAGATAATATTTTTAAAGCCTTGATTTGTACATAACTCTTTCCCAGCTATTGCTATTTTTCCAATAGGAGCTCTACTAGTTAGTAAGACCGTTCCTTTAGGGACTAGCTTTAAACTTGTACTTTTTATAGCCTTTTCAGTGATCCTACGTGCGCCATTGAAAATATACTTTCTCCCGTTTTTTAAATCTAAAGGTGTTAACCATGTAATATTTCCGTCCCAAAACTCCTTAACTTTAGTTTTTGGCGTAGAACCAGAAATAACGGTTCCTATTTTACTTATTTCCATATATTGTAGATTTTTATTCCCGCTCATCCCAACATCCTTTCCATCTCCCCCAACCCCTCTTCTATCTCCTTCTCCATCTTCCTGATCTTGACCAGGATCTCGCGGGGCGGATCATACTCCACTTCTTCATACTCAATCTCTTTGTACCTGTTGATCGAGAGGTCGTAATCGTTGGCCACGATCTCTTCCTTGGACACGAAGAAGGATTGGTCGGTTCGTTTCCTTTGCTCCTCGTCTTTCAGGTTGTTATACCTGGCGACAATATCCGGGATGTCGTTCTTGTCAACGGGCGTTCTTTTGTCGTCCAGGGAATAGCCGTCGGCTTTCATGTCGTAAAACCATACTTTATCGGTCCCGCCGGCGCCTGTTTTGGTAAAGACCATGACGGCGGTGGATACCCCGGCGTAGGGTTTAAAGATCCCGCTTGGCATGGAGATCACGGCTTCGAGTTTGTGGTTTTCTATGATTTCCCGGCGGATCTGTTTGTGCGCCTTGGAACTGCCGAAAAGGACACCGTCGGGAACAATGGAAGCGCACCTTCCACCCGGCTGAAGAATCCTTAAGAAGAGGGCCAAAAAAAGAAGTTCTGTCTTTTTGGTCTTGCTTATTTGCAGCAAATCCTTGGCGACGGATTCGTAGTCCAGGGACCCTTTAAACGGCGGATTGGCCAAGACCAGGGTGTATTTGTTGGTGTCGGTGTTTGCTTCGGAGAGAGAATCCCTGTATTCGATCTTGGGGTTTTCCACTCCGTGGAGCATCATGTTCATGGCGCCGATGCGCAGCATGGTGCTGTCAAAATCATAACCGTAAAACATGGTGCTATTGAAGTGGTCTCTAAGATCTTTATCGAAAAATAACTCATGGTGATGCCTGCGTAAATATTCGCCGGCCATGACCAGGAAACCCGCGGAACCGGCGGCCGGGTCAACAATCTTGTCTTTCGGCGATGGTTTGGTGAGTTCAACCATCATTTTAATAATCTGCCTCGGGGTACGGAACTGGCCGTTCTTTCCCGATTGCTGCAATTTTGACAGAAGATATTCGTAGAGATCGCCCTTGGCGTCCCGGTCTTCCATGGGGACTGCGGAAAGACCGGTCACCACTTTTTCCAGGACCTGCGGCGTGGGAATGATAAAAGTGGCATCCGCCATGTACCTGCTGTAGGCGGACTCTTTATCTTCATGCAGGGATTTTATAAAAGGAAAGACTTCGGTTGAGACCACCTTGAACATCTTCTGTGCGGGGAAGTTTTTGAACTTGCTCCATCTCAGGTGTTGCCGGTCTTCGGGGAAAATCTTCTTGTGCTCAATCCCCAAGACAACCGCTTCTTTTTCTCTTTTGGTATCCGCTTCATCCAGACCCCTGATAAAGAGCAAATAGGTAATCTGCTCGATAACCGACAGGGGATTGGTGACACCACCGGTCCAAAATATCTCCCAGATTTTATCGATCTTGTTCTTCAGCTCTCCGGTAATCATTGTTGCCTCCTCGTGTTGTCGTAAACTTACAACCGTTTTTTTATGTTACAGGGATATTGCCTAGTGTAAAATCATTCCATATATTTACCATATTATCTTTCATTTCGACATTTTCAGCAAAACTCCTATAAATAAATTACCCCACAGTCATTTTACCATACCGGGGGTGACAACAGTATGTCATGGAACAGGAGTTTGGGTAGTGGGATAAAACAGCCTAACGCCAAGTATGAGCGGCGTCCCAGCCTGCATCTCACGGCGTCCGCTCGAATTCTGCGCCTGAAGCTGGACCCGGCCATTTCATTTGGAGAGGAGTTCACCAACTGGGAACTAATCTTGACGTCCGTTGGATAGCTGTTTTGGTGTAAAAAAAATCTCCCTAACAATGTTAGGGAGACCAGTGATTTAGAAAAATATAAACAGCTTAAAAAGTTTCAAGTGGTACAGACAACTCATTAATTCTTGATCCGTCCTTGGCGCTTATTTCAAATAAAACCAGCGTGACTGTAGCGTATTCAGGTAAGTCTTCTTCAGGAATTTGAATGTCAATTTTGAATATTCCCCAACCGGGAGCCCCTTCACTGGCAGTTGCAGAGCCTTCCTGTAAGATGAAATGTCCATCTTCCACCTCATAATGCAGATGGCCTTCGAAGACGCGTGCTTCTCCTGCTATTGTATAGACGCCTTGAGAACCACTTACTAAAATATTTCGGAATGCTTCGTTTGCCAAAGTTCTGGTTACGCTTGCTATCATGGTGGTGTCATCCCAATGTGTTTTCATCCCTAAATCATTTAGAGTGGCCAGGGGGATATACAAATAAGGGTACGGCGCACCGTCCGGCCGGTAATTTAAGACCGGATACAAGCCGTCATTTATATTTTTCCCTTCGATATACACAGGCTTGTCTGCTCTAAATACATCCGTTACAGCGGTATAATCCCATCCTGATGCAAATACTGCAAAACAAGATGTTAGCATAGCTCCCAGTAAAAAACCACATACAGCTCTTTTCATCTCTCAGCATCCTTTCTTTTAATTAACTTCAACTTCAAATAAAACTATATTACATTTATTATTGTATGAATAGCTGTAAATTATGGCGTATGAGGGTAAGAACACCACTGGGAGCGGGCATATATGCGCGTCAATTTATCCCGGTTTTCCCGCAGCGTCCTGTCAATTCCCAAAGGAGCTTACGTCAATATCTCTCCCTACAGACCATAGAGCGTTAGGTACACCAATCCGGTTTCGAGGCGGCAACCCTCAACGGGTAATTGTTCGACGGCGGATAATCTCAACCATTTTCGGTCACCTCTCTGTCTTCACAGTTTCCAGCCCGGTTGACCGGGTATAAGCCGGCAACTTCTAACTTCCCCAACTTTAGTAAGCCAAGCAAATCCATATATCGCAATGCCATAACCGATAAGGATCACCAAATACTTACCATTCCCAAATTTCCATCCCAGTTTTTTTATAGGCAACCATCTCCGTGATTAATACTACATCATAAGCGGCTTTTCATTGTAGATTATCCCGTTTGAAATTACAGGCCGTGCATTCATCGCGATAACTATTGGGGGTATCAATTACCTGTATCTATATTCTTTCATATTTACCTTCATCCACTATAAATAGTAATTTCGTTTTCTCCGTCTCCAACCATTTTTGTTCCGAAACCCATCTAACATCATAGACAAGTGTTTCACCAACAAGATCTTGAACACCAATTTAGAAAGTATTGAAGGTATAGGCTTTGCACCTGATTTTTGGCTCCGTCCCTCCCAAGCCATTGACCGGGTATGGGAGTTCATTGAACGGTACGATTTGAAAACTATAAAAAACTAAATAAGTATATGCAGGGTTGCAAGCAAACCTCAGGACCCTGATACAACCCGGCGAGGATCCGCAATACCTTGTCGATCTTCGGGGGGTCTATTAGAAAAGCTACCTGGAAAAACTACCCAGGTCGGTGACCCGGCCCTTCTCCACCCTGACATCCTGTTTAAGGATATGTCCTCCCCGGGCGTCGATTTCGTAAATCCCCTCGGGTACAGCAATCATAAAACCGCCGTCCGGATTAACATCGGCAATAACCGTATCCTTAGGCCCTCTGGTAATGTAAAGCTCATTACCGGAACCCAGATTGCTGACTTTACCCTTAAGGATTCCCATTTCAGAATCAAGGATGTAAACTTGATTACTGTCAATTTTCATTTCCATCCTTAACTCTATGGTATTATCGGGTTTGATTCTGCAATGTGAACCGGTATAAGTCCCGGTATAATAGTTTTCTTCGCTGAAGCCAAGGTAAAATCTTATGTGGTACACTCCAGGAGGTACAGCAATGGAATAAAAGCCGTTTTCATCCACTATATCTTCATATAAAGGATGGAATACACTTATATAATTCTGTATTTTGTTGGAATTCCTTCAAAATCGCCCTTTTTTCTTACTGCAGGCAGGAATCGAAGAAGTTTTTATACTGAAAGAAGATGACGACAAAAAAAAGCCCCGGCTCAACCCATAACTGCCGTCGCCGGCAGTGAGGAGGCCCGGAACACATTTTTCAACCCCTATCTTTGATTGCCTGCCCTGACTTGTTCTTCCCCTGTTGCATCGTCAAACACTGAACCTTTCCCCCTGTTTGACTTTTCCCACAGGCGTTCAGCTACGGGCGCCCATTTTTTTGCCGCCGGTCTGGTCTTTGCACATAGATCCTGAACATCCTCCGGCGCTTCCATCTCTGTGGATTTAGCCGCTGATTCCTTTACCATGGCGCAGAGCATTTCCGGGTTATCCAATAATGGACAGGGGCGCAGGTGGTTCTCGTTGAACGGCTGTCTTTTCCGGTAGGCCATAAAAAGCGGCGAGCGCAATGCCTCCAAGAGGGTTGCCTCATGGATATTGACATTTGCGTAATGAATAAAGGCACAGGGTTCCACATCCCCGTTGGCATTAATATGCAAATAAGAACGTCCCCCCGCTATGCAGCCGTTGCAGAATTCCCCGTCATTCCAAAAATCCAAAGCAAAAATCGGCTTGGTCTGACGAATTTCCCGAACCCGCCTGTACATATATGCACGCTGTTCCGGGGTGGCCAGTAGATTTGTGTCCGCTTTTTTCCCTACGGGCATATAGGTGAAGTTCCAAACAAACCGGCACCCGCGGGCAACCATCTCGTCAACAAATTCATCCGACCCGACACTTTCCGTATTTTTCCGGTGGTAACAGGTGGAATAACCAAACAGCAGCTTATACCTGCGCATACGGTCCATTGCCGCGACTACTTTTTGGTAAGTGCCTTTGCCGCGCCGCATATCAGTGGCTTCCTCGTTCCCCTCAATCGAAAAGGCCAGAGTAAAATTGCCTACGCGCAGCATCTCGCGGCACAATTCCTCATCAACCAGTGTTCCGTTGGTAAAAGCAAAGAAATAACAGTCTTGGTGGGCCTCACAGAGCCGGATAATATCTTTCTTGCGTACCAGCGGTTCGCCGCCGGATAGAATATAAAAGTATGTACCTAATTTCTTCCCCTGCCGGCAGATGGAATCAAGGGTTTCATAAGAAAGGTTGTGTTTCTTCCCATACTGCGCGGCCCAGCAACCGATGCAGTTAAGGTTACAGTCACTGGTTGGATCCATCAAAATCGCCCAGGGGATGTTGCAGTCATATTCACGCTCAGCAGCACGGGCGCGGGCCGCTCCTTCCAAATTGGCATTAACGAAAAAGGATTCCATCACTTTTCGTATGATCTTCATGTCTACCTCGGCAAAAAGTTTTTTGACCATTAGATACCAATTACTGTTCTCATCCGACAAAGCCTTCTTTATTATCTGGATCTGTGAATCATGCAGATTATCCCGGTCCAATTTTTCAGCCAGTACAAATATCTTGGACAGCCTTCTCATGGGGTCACTTGATAAATACCGCAACAGCAAACCAACCATAGCCTTTCGCACCATTCTCATAATTGATTCCTCCTTTACAGCTTATTTTATTCATGATCATATTACCAGGCAATCGTTGACTAACCATTTGGTCAAATTATATGTAAAAAAACCCCTATCCAACCTGCGTCATGTGTATGAGGGCTGTGTTTTTCCCTTCGGCAACAGAATATCTCTCCCGGAAACCATGGCATGCAGAACAATCTGACTCGAACGCAAAAAAGAAGCGCGAAGTTCTTCATCATTTAAGTCGTTTTGGTTTTTATAGTCATCGTAATATACGGCAAAGCTCACCAGGGGAATAATGGAGAAAAAAAACTTGATGCAAACCAAATCGTCGGAAGAAGTAAAATCTTTATCCGCTTCCACAATGGTTTTATATATCGGATTCTCCTCATCCCCTTTTATTATATCCATCGCCCGGAATATGCCGTTCCGGTATTTGCCTTCTTTAAGCGATTCAAGCATCAGAATCCGGAGGATACTCCTGTTTTCCAAGATAAAATCCAGTACCACTTCATAATAATCGTATGTATTCTGCAAAAAATTCCTTATTGCTTCTTCGTTGGTAAAATGAAACCGGTCCGGTTCAATATCCAATTTTCCGTCTTTAATCATGCGGACAATATTGGTATGGACAAAATCCATCACCAGTGCAGTAAAATCTTCAAATAATATTTGTAGCAGATAATCTAAGATCTCTTCTTTACTCTTAAAATAGTAATAAATCAGTCCTTTAGTGACATTTGCCGTCTCCGCAATCTCATTGACACGCGTTGCATCATAGCCCTTTTTCGAAAATAATTGCGTTGCGGCATCGAGAATTCGTTTTTTTGCCCCGTTCTCTTGTGCGGGCGTATGATTGGGTTTCATTAATTATTCCGCCTTTCTTGACTGACCGGTTATTCAATTTCTATTATATCTTAAATTTTAATTTTTTGTCAAGCATTAACAATCATACAAGCTATTCCTACAGTGTTAACAATGAGCACCCCATCTAACAGTTCAAGCAGTCTCACCGGTTTTTCCGGTATCAAAAGCCAAATCAACTTTGACCATAACATACGTTTGTCTTTTTCTTGTCCTGGGTGGTTTTAGTGTTTTGGAATTTTCTTATCTGTACAAGCCGGTATGTACAACTGCAAAACTGGGGGTTACTGTCATTTTGGCTTCTGAATAAAGCTGTTTCCAGTCAGAAGGCTTCCACTCCCGGGGGTAGGCTGTTCGAAATTTACCGGCGAATCCTACCGGATCCGTATGCAAATCCTGCAGTTTGGCCAGTAATTTTTCGCTCTCTTCCTTTACCATCCTTTCGGCTTTTCTTTCGATCTCTTGTTTTTCCTCCCAGCCGATCTCCCGGTGGGGAAAACTCTCCACCAACCCCCCTGTAATTTCTACGTCCAGATTAAACGCAAGGGTCTGGTCCGCCGGAGAGAAATGGGGTGTTATCTTCGTCTTGGAGCGGACCCGCGCAAAACCAAAGGCTGCGTGTTGGTTTTCCCCAAGGTGTACTGTTAGGTAGCCCACGTCCGTCCCTCTGATTAAGGCCAAAATTTCCGTCTCGCTCTTACTTAACTCCCCGAACATTCGGTTTTGGTTAAACAGGGCTGTTCCCGCTATCCTATACATCTGCTGGTACTCTTCAAATAAGGGGATAAAGGGGTCGCTTGTTTTTTGGTCTAAAACGGAATTAACCCGCCACAATTCCATGGGAATGGCCAGTGACCTTATGGGCGGGGACTGGAAATAGAAATCAATATAGTTTCCGGGCGTGTAGTTATCTCTGTTCGGCATGGCCAAAAGTTTTTCCGGTTCGTCTTTGGCGATTAAAACATGGATATTAGGCGGAAGCAACGGAATCCGGCCAATAAAATCCAAAAGGTCGTTAATATTTTCCTCTGCGGCCAATTCCTCAGATAAAACAACGACTCTGGTCTGACCAAAGAAGATATCCCGCACCGTGGCGGCCTGCACTTCACTCCAGGCTGCCACCATTGAGTCGCCTTCCCCGGTAATCACATAATGCCGGTGCTCAAATTGCTGGGTGGTTCCAACAATGGGGGGGATTTCCGTGCCGGGAGTCCCCAAAACGACACCGGTCTTAAAACGACCGGTGTCCCCGGTGTCAAAAAATACTACGTTGGCGATTCCCCGCCGGTTAATATCCTCCATATCCCAACACCCGGGTAAAACGAGCATTCCGATGATGAAGAAAAAAACCGTGACTTTAGGAAGCATTTTCCGGATTACCCCCTCGCCTTAGGATGGCAACGACGAATAATAACAGAACCAGTCCCACTGTAAAGAGAAAACCGCCCACCCTTAGATAGGGAAAGATTATTCGCATCTCAATAACGCCGAAAGGGAGCATGATTAAAAAAAAGATTAGTGGAAAGAGGATCAGCGTAAACCATTTGTAGTTTAAGACCCGTAACCATTGGGCCACCCCTTCCGACAAGAGAAAGTAAAAAAAGCCGGTGGCGACTAACGCTTGACTCAACCAGGTGGCGCCGAAAAACAGACCAAAGGTTTGCAGTAAAAATGGAAGGTTGGCTTTTCTGGTCAGTTCTAAAACCGGATAACTGTACCGTAAAATTCCGTCCGCGCCGTAGTTGCCGATGCCGCTTACAATGGCCAGTAAGATTAGGAAAAAGGCCAGGGCGGCGGCGCCGGTCATGACTTTGAAGCCCTTTTTTTTCTTTGTCAGATAAGGATTTATCATCAAGGCCGTTAAAAGCGCCAAAAAGGGATAGAAGAGGTGGACGACGCCGTTGCCAACGGCCAAGCCGTTCTCGAAAAAAAAGACCGGACGGATGTTATCCAGTTCAAAATTTTGCAGAGAAAAAAGGATGGCCAAAAAGCTTAAGACAAAAGTCAAGGGAAAGACAAAAGCCGCCAGCCTTGTTATTCCTTCAATCCCTTGGTGGGCCAGGAAAAGAGCGACCAGGAGAAAAAGGACGATCGACGCCCAAACCGGCGTCCTGCTTAAAAAGTAGAGTCTGACTTCTTCGTTAATCATTCTACTGGTCCAGACCATTAAAACCAATATTGCCGTTAGGATCAGAAAACCCAGTACTTTTCCGAAGAAAACTCCAAAAAGTTGGGGAAGATACTCAATCACCGACCGGTTGGGAAAATGCCTTCCCAACCAAGCGATGCCCGCCGTAACCGGAATAGAGAGGATAAAAGCCAGAATAAATCCCCAGTAGCCGTTGTGCCCCATATGTTCCGCGGCTACGTGCGGAGCTTGCATAACACCAAACCCGAAGATACTGACATAAAGTACCATAAAAAAAAGCCCGGGGCCAATCCCTGTTTTTTCTTTTAACATCAGGCCTCGTCCTCCCCTTCTGTTTCACCGAGCCTGTCTTCTTCTTGTGGCCGGTAAGTGGGCGGTCGCCGGTAACTCAACCACCAGGGCAGCCTGACCGGGGCGTCCGCCATGTCAACCGGCAAGGGAGGCGCCCAGGGCGCCAAGTAGGAAACGCCAAAGGACTTTAAACCGGCCATATGGGCCAAAACCACAATCCCGGCCGCAATCACACCCATAAAACCAAAAGTAGCGCCGGCCATTAACAAAAAGTACCGAGTCAAACGCCAGGCCTGTTCTTTGGCGGGGTTGGCCGTACTGAAGGTACCCAGGACGCAAAAGACCACCACGGCGATGGTAATGCCGGAAACAAGGCCGGCGTTGATTGCCGCCAGTCCCATGACGATACCGCCGCCGACCCCAATGATCAGATTAATGCCGGCGGGAAAGCGGATACTTGACTCTCTTAGCACTTCAAAGGCGAAAAAAGTGATTAACATCTCCAAGACGGCGGGAAAAGGCACCTGAACCCGTGATGAGGCTTCGAGCTGAATCAGGGTCGGGGG
>Ga0209075_1004710_pt1 | contig 10809 bp, 11 predicted proteins | sample Stecom2011_FD_187523 | JGI IMG/M metagenome (GOLD analysis project Ga0209075, IMG submission 187523) | Agricultural soil microbial communities from Utah to study Nitrogen management - Steer compost 2011 (SPAdes) (version 2) | ecosystem: Environmental > Terrestrial > Soil > Agricultural land...
ACGGCAACTATGCCTTCCTGCGGATTTACCAGAAGGTGTACAACTTCTGCGAAGCCACTCTGGGTGGTTTCTACCTGGACATCATCAAAGACCGCCAGTACACCACCCAGGCCGACAGCCTGGCGCGACGTTCCTGCCAGACCGCCCTGTACCATGTGGCCGAAGCCCTGGTGCGCTGGATTGCGCCGATCCTGAGCTTCACCGCCGACGAAATCTGGCAGCATCTTCCGGGCAAGCGCGGTGACACCGTGTTCTACGAAACCTGGTACGAAGGCCTGACTGCCCTGCCGGAAGACTTCGAGCTGGGCCGTGACTACTGGCGTGAAATCTACGCCGTGAAAGAAGCCGTCAACAAGTGCCTGGAAGAAGCCCGTGCCCGTGGTGAAATCAAAGGCTCATTGAGCGCGGAAGTGACTCTTTACTGCGAAGGTAGCCTGGCCGAGCGACTGAACTATCTTGGTGAAGAGCTGCGCTTTGTGCTGATTACCTCTGAAGCCACCGTTAAGCCGGTGAGCGAAGCAGCCGGCGTAGAGCAAACCAACGTGGAAGGTCTGCTGGTGAAAGTGACCCCGGCGACTCACGCCAAGTGCGAACGCTGCTGGCACCACCGTGAAGACGTGGGCCAGAACGAGCAGTACAGTGATCTGTGTGGCCGTTGCGTGACCAATGTGGAAGGCCCGGGTGAAACCCGTGCTTACGCCTGATGGACGCAGTAATGACTGAGGGCAGGGCAGGCAGCAAACTGAAGTGGTTGTGGCTGGCAGTACTGGTGGTCGCCATCGACCTGGGTACCAAGGCCATGGCCACCGCCATGCTCACCTACGGTAACCCGGTACCGGTGCTGCCCAGCTTCAACCTGACCCTGCTGCACAACACCGGCGCCGCGTTCAGCTTCCTGGCGGATGCCGCCGGCTGGCAGCGCTGGTTCTTCGTGACCCTGGCTGTTGTGGTCAGCGTGGTGCTGACAGGCTGGCTGAGAAAACTCAAAGCCCATGAAACCTGGACCGCCATCGCCATCGTATTGATCCTCGGTGGCGCCATTGGCAATGTGTACGACCGGGTGGTGCATGGTTACGTGGTGGACTTCCTGCATTTCTACTGGCAGGACTGGCACTTCCCGGCCTTCAACCTGGCCGACACCGCCATCACCATCGGCGCCGCCATGATGATCATCGATGCATTCCGCAAACCCGCCGACGACAGCGGCGATGCCGACAGGAGCAACTGATTCCCATGAAAGAACTGCCCATCGACAAGGGAACCCGTGTAAAACTGCACTTCGCCCTCAAGTTTGAAGACGGCGAAACCGTGGACACCACCTTCGACAAAGAACCGGCTACCCTGGAAATCGGTGACGAAAACCTGCCGGAGAACTTCGAAGCCTACCTGATGGGCCTGAAAGCCGGTGACCACAAAACCTTCGAAGTGCCCCCGGAAAAAGCCTTCGGCCAGCACAACCCCAGTAACGTGCAGACCTTCAAACGCCACGAATTCAGCGCCGACATGGTGCTGGAGCCCGGCGTGGTGGTGTCCTTCGCCGACGCGCGCCAGCAGGAACTGCCCGGTGTGGTTAAACGGGTGGAAGGTGACCAGGTGGATGTGGACTTTAATCACCCGCTGGCAGGGCATACACTGCAGTTTGAAGTGCAGATTATCGACGTTGAACCAGCAGGGCCGACACACTGACTATGCAAATCCGACTCGCTAACCCCCGTGGCTTCTGTGCCGGTGTAGACCGCGCCATAGAAATCGTAAACCGCGCCCTGGATGTGTTCGGTGCGCCCATCTACGTGCGCCACGAAGTGGTCCACAACAAGTTTGTGGTGAGCAACCTGCGGGAGCGCGGCGCCATCTTTGTAGACGAGTTGGACGAAGTGCCGGATGACAAACTGGTGATCTTCAGTGCCCACGGCGTCTCCCAGGCGGTACAGAACGAAGCCGCCCGCCGCGGCCTGAAAGTGTTCGACGCCACCTGCCCGCTGGTCACCAAGGTGCATATGGAAGTGATGCGCTACAGCCGTGACGGCCGCGAATGCATCCTCATCGGCCACCATGGCCACCCGGAAGTGGAAGGCACCATGGGCCAGTACGACCACAGCAACGGCGGCGACATCTACCTGGTGGAAGACGAAGCCGACGTACAAAAGCTGGAAGTGAAAGACCCCAGCAGGCTGTCCTTCGTTACCCAAACCACGCTGTCCATGGACGATACCGCACGGGTAATCGACGCCCTGCGCGCCAAATTCCCGAAAATCGAAGGCCCCCGCAAAGACGACATCTGCTACGCCACCCAGAACCGGCAGGATGCCGTAAAACAACTGGCCGGCGACTGCGACATCATGCTGGTAGTGGGCTCCCCCAACAGCTCCAACTCCAATCGCCTTCGGGAACTGGCTGAACGCATGGGTACGCCTGCTTACCTGATTGATGAGGCTGCCCAGATAGAGCCTGAGTGGCTGGCGGGCAAAAAGGCAGTAGGCGTAACTGCAGGTGCTTCAGCACCGGAGGTGCTGGTGGCGGATGTGATCAACCGGCTCAAGGAGCTGGGTGGAGAAGAGCCGGAGGAAGTGTCCGGTCGTGAGGAGAATATTGTGTTCTCCATGCCGAAGGAACTGCGGATTGATGTGGTGAACGTCAACTGATTCTTAGGTGTTTTGTATTTTCGTGTGTGACGAAGGTCTCATGACCTTCTCCTCTTGACCCGCTTATCCCTTCTTAATTACCGCTTATCGTCTGCATATCCATCTTGACCGCGTATCGGGGTAGGCTGGTAATGCGGGCTTCTAACTAATGTTTTTGGATAATCGAATGAGACGAGAGACAGGTCTGACGCTGATTGAACTGATGGTTACCCTGCTGGTTTTGAGCATTGTAATCGGTTTTGCTGTGCCTTCTTTTCGAGAGATGTTGCTCAATAATCGAGTTTCCAGCCAGGTGAACACTGTATCAGGAACGGTCTCCTTCGCTCGTAGCTCCGCTGCAAGCAGGCCGGGTGCATTCGTGGTCATGTGCGCAAGTTCAGATGGGGCGAGCTGCAGTGGCAGCGCGAATTGGGAGAACGGATGGATTGTGTTCCGGGATGTTGATGGTGATTCAGCGGTCGATGCCGGAGACGACGAGATTCTAAGGGTCAATTCCGGGCTCAACGGTGGGAATACGCTGCGGACCAGAGGTTTTAGTGGCGTGAATTCTGCCATTCGGTTTAATCCCGAAGGCATGCTGGTAGGAGCCAATGCGGCGGGCACCTTTATTGTCTGCGATGGCCGCGGTGCGGGGTCAGCGGCTTCGTTAGTCGTGTCCGGTGCAGGACAGGTTCGGATTGTGAGGGATGGGAATGATCATACTGGAAACCCAATTGGCTGCCCGTAAGTCGCGCATGAGCGTAAATCGGGTACGTCGTGCGGTACAGAGAAAGGAACTGCCTGGCTCGCAGCAAGGTATCACCATGATCGAGATACTCGTGACTGTGGTGATCATCTCTGTCGGGCTTTTAGGGGCGGCGGCAATGGTTATTAATGGTCTGGAAAGTAATCGGAACGCCTATCTTCGAACCCAGGCGAGCATCCTGGCGTATGACATGGCGGATCGGATCAGGGCAAATGCCGGTCAGGTAGCAAGTTACGATAATTTTGATTTCGACTCTGAAGATGAAGATGCGCCAGACCTGCCTCAGTGTTTTACCAGTGATGAAGGCTGCGGCCCTGCGGGGTTGGCAACTGCCGATCTGGCCCAGTGGGCCAGGGCCTTGGATGGTGTGGATGGTGGTGTCATCTTGCTGCCGGCGGCAGTCGGAAGCATTGCTTTGGCTGGCGATGAAATCACGATTACAGTCTCTTGGCTTGAATCGCAGTGGGATGAGGGTGCCGGGAGCGTATCAGACCAGACTCAGAATTTTGTCCTGACGTTTAACCTTTGAGCACAGTTCAGGAACGCTGGATGATCAATATAATGGATAGGAAAAAAAGTATGCGGCCAGAGTTGTTACAGCGAGGCCTGTCGCTCATAGAGCTGATGATTGCTCTATTGCTGAGTTCCCTGCTTACTCTGGGGATTCTCACAATGTACCTGGACTCCTCTCAGACCTCTCAGGTCAGTCGATCCCTGGCGCGCGTACAGGAGTCTGGCCGTATTGCGCTGGATATGATCGCCCGAGACATCCGGATGACCGGCTTTGTGGGCTGTGCTTATCCTTTGCAGAAACTGGACCCGTCTTTTGATGCGTCAACGCTGGATGGCGATTTCTATGGAAGTGGTGTGATGGGCATCCGCGCCGACGCAGATGATTGGGACGATTTCACCGATAAAGCCGGGGTAGGGGCTCTGAATGCAAATGCGGTGGCCAATTCCGATGTGTTGCAGATTCGGCGGGCCAGCGGACCATTTGTGTCCCTGGATACAGACATGGCGTCTGCCACTAGCACGATAAGCACCGACTCTGACCAGACAGTTACCGAATTCCGAATCGGGGAGAATGCCCTGATTACCAACTGTGTCAATGCCGATGTGTTTGCCGTTGGTGATCCCGACGGTTTTGAAGATAACGAAATAAACCATGAACAACCGCTATCAACAACCTATCCCGAAGGGTCACGCGTTTTCCACTTCAACACCACAGTCTACTGGGTAGGTGACACCGGCCGTGACGATCCGCAAGGCAACGACGTTTGGGCGCTGTATCGAGACGGTCTTGAAGTGGTAGTAGGTGTTGAGCGTTTACAGGTTCTTTATGGTGTCAGGGAAAATGACGGAAACGTTCGTTACGAAATTGCAGGCGATATGAGCGTTGCCGACTGGGATCTTGTTGAGGTGGTTCAGCTCGGCGTACTTGTCAGCGAAGAGCAGAGGGTACTGGATGCTGCCGATACCAAAACCTATGAGTTACCCGGGCTTGTTGTCCAGCCAGCGGGGGCAGTCAACGCAGACGCGACCTATCCCAATGACGGCAGATTGCGCACAACATTCACTATGACAGTCAATCTTCGTAACCAGATCGAGGAATGAGGCGCCTTAATATGAAGAAGCTGAGAAATATGTCGGAACTCAGGCGGCAGCGTGGTGCGGTTCTGGTTGTCAGTCTGGTTGTTTTGTTGGTTGTGACATTGATGGGGCTTGGAGCGCTCGAAACCGCAGTTTTTCAGGAAAGAATGGCGGCGAATGCCCAGAACAAAAACGTGGCTTTTCAGGATACTGCCAGTTTGCTCGAAGATATTCTCCGCGACGAAAACGTATTGGGCGGCGGTGTTGCCACACTTCATAACGCAATTGTGCGGGGTGTTGGTGAGCCGGGGAATCCAACAAACTACAACGCTGTGAGTCCGGTGGCGGCAGAGTATGTGGTTACGTACATGGGGGAAGACAGTCCCTTTGTCGGAGAAGGGCAGGAAACCTCGCTTTCCTCGCCAATACCTCGGCGTCGATTTGAGCTTCGGTTGACCACAGAAAATGCGAATACTCAGGCGGGTACCAGCCATATTCAGGGATTTGTACCTAATTGATAGTCATGACTGCCTCAGCAGGGGAGTATGTAAAGAATGATTAAGCTAAAACAGATTTTCCTATTTGCAGCGTTATCAGCCTGGCTGAGCGGCGGAGGCGCAATCGCTCAGTCTCTGTCGTCTGAATCAACGCCTTATATTCCTCCGATGGCCGCCGAGGGTGTCGATCTCAGGCTTAACCTGACGGATGGTGGTGAAGTGGTTTCTGTGCGAATCACAGAATGTGATGGCTGCATGCCCCGGCAGTTTCTGCCGGCTCCGAACCTCGAGATTGTGCTTGAGGGCGAGCAGGTAACCGCTCGGCAGGCATCAAGTGCCAATGGCCGCGCGGGTACGGTGCTTTACGACGGGCAAACCGAACTTGCACAAGTTGTCATTTTTTACGGACCGTGATTCCGAGGTATGGCCATGAATAAGATGAAATTCGCACGTAATATCGGTCTGGCACAGTTTCTGGTGCTGTCGCCATTCTTTAGTAGCGTTAGCGCTGACGACACTGAGATCTTCTTTAACATCGAGCGGGATGTGTCTGCTCCCAATATCCTGTTTATTCTGGATAACTCAGGGAGTATGAGCACAAACGTAGAAGTATTATCGGCCGATTTTGATCCGTCACAATCTTATAACGGCGACTTCAATCGGGACGATGTTTACTACATTGATGGAAGCGGGTGGAATCGCGCTTACTACAGAATCGCCCGGAGTGCGCTCGAGTGTCAGGATATTGAGGGGAAACTGAGTTCCATTGGTAAAACATCAGCTTACCGCATGGCCTATTGGGGTGAGAGCTGGTGGGGACGTGGTGAATGGCGTTCGTTGGACGAAGATAACGTTACAAATGGGCCAGTTGTATGTGAGGCCGATGGCAACGATAACGTCTCATGGTGGGGCATGGAAACTCATGAATTTTATTCGGGCAACTATCTTAACTGGTACTCGAACTATCGAGTTGTAACTTATGAAAGCCGCCTGAATATTGTCAAACGGGTCGCGAAAAACCTTGCTGATGGGTTAGAGGGCGTTAACATCGGCTTGATGGCTTTTGACAAAGAAGCGTCCGACAAAGGTGAGGGCGGCGTAATTCTTGAGCCGGTTCGCCCGATCAGTGAAGGTCGACAGTCATTCAAAAATGCCGTCGATGATCTGGGCGCAGATACCAATACGCCTCTTGCGGAAACCCTGTTTGGTGCCAAACGATACTTTGAAGGTAAATCGCCTTTCCTGAGTCCTACCCGGCGACAGGACAACGACGCGATGGAAGGGGGGCGTTACAAGAGCCCGATCGATCTGGAGTGTCAGGCGAACTACGTCGTTTTGCTGACCGACGGCGAACCAACCCGGGATACTAACCATAACAGCACCATGGCAGCGGAGCTGGGCATCAATGGTTGCAGTGGAAATTGTCTGGATGAGATCGCTGAGTACATGTACGAAAACGATCTCAGCAATGCTCATGACGGCACGCAAAGGCTGGTTACCTACACGGTGGGTTTTCAGTCTGATCAGCAGCTTCTGGATGATGCGGCCACCAAGGGCGGCGGTGAATATTACCTAGTGGAAAGTGCGGACCAGCTCGAAGGAGTCTTCAACGAGATATTCCGTCAGGTCTTGTCCACGAATACGACTTTCTCTTCACCCGGGGTGAGCGTTAACAACTTTAACCAGCTTAACTATCTCGATGCACTGTATTACTCGGTGTTTGAACCTGTAGTGGAGCCTCTTTGGCCCGGTAACCTGAAGCGTTATCGCCTGACTTCTGATGGCGTCATTGTGGATCGAAATGGTAATGATGCGATTGATCCGGTAACCGGCTTCTTCAGGGATACCGCGCGCAGCTACTGGTCGACTGAGGTTGATGGTGCTACCGCCAGTTCCGGAGGCGCGGCAAGTGTCATACCGGAAAACAACGCTGAACGAAAAGTGTATACCTATTACGAAGGTTCAGTCTCCAGGTCGCTCACGCATTCAGCCAACAATGTGGTTACCAATAACAGTGATAACCTGACAAAAGCACTTTTCGGAGATGCTGACATGTCAGGCGAGCGGCACCTTCGCTTGATCCGCTGGACCCGCGGACAAGATATTGACGATGATGACAACGATGGCAGTACCACGGATTCCAGAAAGTTCATCGCTGATCCGTTGCACTCCCGCCCCTATCTTCAGATATACGGTGGCACCGAGCAGGATCCCGATACTACGGTCTTTTTTGGTGACAACCAGGGTTTTCTCCATGCCATCGATGGAGAGTCCGGGGAAATGCATTTCTCTTTCATTCCAGGGGAGCTTCTTGCTAACCAGGGAGTACTGATGGACAACAACGTGATTGAGTACGCCAGGCCTTATGGGATGGACGGATCGATCACTGCCTGGTTCCAGGATGAGGATGGAGATCGGGTTGTTGATAATGAAGACTCGGTCTACATCTACTCAGGAATGCGCCGTGGTGGCCGGAATTACTATGGGCTGGATGTTTCCGACCGCTCGGCTCCCTCGGTTCTCTGGGCCATTCGGGGCGGTCAGGGTGATTTTACAGAGCTTGGGCAGAGTTGGTCTGACCCTGTCAGGCACCGTGTCCGTCTTGGTGATGAAGTACGTGATGTGCTGTTCTTCTCAGGAGGTTATGATCCGCAACAAGATACTGTTGAGGTTCGTGCCGAGGATTCGATGGGGCGGGCAATCTACATGATTGACGCAACCACGGGTGAGCGGTTGTGGTGGTCGGGTCCCGCTGACAGCGATGCGAACCTTGAGCTTGGCGATATGAAATACAGTATCCCGGCAACGCCGGCAGTCATTGATGTCAATGGTGATGGTCTGGCTGATCAGCTCTATGTTGGTGATATGGGGGGCCAGGTATGGCGAGTGGACTTCAACCACGGCCAGGAAGCGGGGAGTTTTGCAACAGCGGGCGTGATCGCAAACCTGGCTGCTGATGATGACGAGGCTGCGAACCGTCGTTTCTACCATACACCTGATATCTCGGGCACGCTGAAAAATGGACGCAAATACCTCAACCTCGCGATTGGTTCCGGGTATCAGGCCCATCCCCTGGATTCTGATGTGGAAGACCGTTTCTACAAGTTGACGATTTCCCCTGTTGGCGTACCCATCAATGACCAGGGTAATGTGGAATACACTGCACTGACCGAGTCAGACCTTATGGATACCACTGATAACCTGATTCAACAGGGTACCGAGGAGCAGAAAGCAGCCGCAGAAAACGCTCTGGCGCAAGCCGATGGTTGGTATATTCGGCTGACTCGCAGTGGAGAAAAGGTACTGTCGGCCAGTACCACCTTGAGGGGCGATGTGTACTTCACGACGTTTGAGCCGTCTGCGAGTCTGGATCCGTGCGTTCCCTCCGCAGGTCAGTCCCGGTTGTATCACGTGTCTTTAAGGGATGGGCGTGCTGTTGTGAACTACGTCAAGATCGGTGGTGATGATGCTCTTACCGAGTCGGATCGCTATGTCGAATTGAAAACGCTCGGGCTGCCGCCTTCGCCGCAAGTCGTAACAATCGACGGTGACGACGTTATCGTTGCTGGTACAGAGACTTTGCTGCCGCCGGAGCCAGGTGCTTTGGTCAGAAAGATTTACTGGTACGAGGAGTGATCTGAGTGAGGAGTTTTCAATCTGGAAAGGGGTTCACCCTGATTGAGCTGATGATTGTGGTGGCGATAGTGGGCATTATCGCCGCTATCGCCTACCCAAGCTATGTTGAGTACGTGGAGAGGGCTCGGCGCTCTGATGCACAGGGAGCGCTGATGGGGCTTGCGTCTGCCATGGAAAGGCATCGCACTGCGAATGGTAGTTATCTTGGAGCTGGTAGTCCCAATACGGGGGCTCCCTCGATTTATCCGGATGAGGCACCTATCGATGGGAGCACTAAGTTCTACGATCTGACGATCGAAGCTGCTAACGCCACTTCCTACACTCTCAGGGCAACCCCCAAGAATGGTCAGGCGGGCGATGGCATTCTTGAATTAGATCATACCGGTGCAAGGCGCTGGGATGAGAATAATGATGGCGATACCACTGACGCGGGAGAAAACACCTGGGGCAGATAAGAGCTTAATTACCGGCACCTAACCACCCCGCCCCAAGACAGGCGAATGATGCCGTCACCGTCATCATCAGTGACCTTTCGCGCCCGTCCTCCACGACTAACAGCAATGTAGGTCATATGTCCGGTTGAGAGATCATCCGGACATATGACGATACTGCCTGCAGCCCCGTGGACCATCCCGTCAGGACCGAAGTGAAGTGATCCGCTACCAGAAGTGCGTGAATGGATACTCAGGTGGTTCGAGCCAGGCTCAACCATTCGCCATATTTCTTGATTATCGGGATGGCCATCGCGATTTGAGTCTGGAAACACCGATACCGGGAGATTCCAGTCGTCAATACACTGATTGTTGGCGTCCAACGGGCAGACTGCGGTAATGGTTCTCGTGGTTACCGCCTGATGGCGAGCGTAGGCAAAAACCCCAAAGTAGTTGTTGACCGTATGGGCTTTCGTGTTGGCCTGAATCAGGCTATCGATGGCGGGAACGGATATACCGAGGGTGATCGTCAGAATGGCTAAGGCCACCAGAAGCTCAATCAGCGTTACGCCCGACTGGCGCAGGGTAAGAGTTGTCACAAGAGCCCTCCATGGCTCCCAATTTGATTTTTCGGGATAGTAGCATGTGAAAGCGCAGTATTTGAGGTTGTTTCCTCCTGCGATTCTAAAAGTGTGACATCACTCCATCCCCAACTTCTTCAACCGGTACCGCAACGCCCGAAAGCTGATCCCCAGTCTCTTGGCCGCCGCCGTTTTATTCCACCGTGTAGCTTCCAGTGCTTTTTCAATTGCCTGTCTTTCGATGCTTTCCAGATAGACCTCAAGATCAATTTCACCCTCTGGCACCGGGGCTGCGGTAGCATCCGCTTCTGCCCCCGTCTCTCTGGTCGTCGAGCCCGAGCCCGCTGGCGCAACACCGCCGCCAAGATGCAGATCTCCGGCATCAATCAGGTCTTCATCGCACAGGGTAAAGGCGCGTTCCAGGATGTTCTCCAGTTCCCGCACGTTACCGGGAAACTCGTAGCCTTTGAGTCGTTCGACGGCGGCCGCGGTGAGTTTGGCCGGGTCGCATTCGTATTCCCGGGCGATACGCTGGAGAATGTGCTCTGCCAGCAGGGGGATATCCTCGGCGCGCTCGCGCAGCGGGGGAACAGCCAGTTCGATGACGTTGATCCGGTAAAACAGATCCTGGCGGAAATCGCCTTCCTGCACCAGTTCCGGGAGGTTTTTATGGGTGGCGCTGAGTAC
>Ga0209075_1004712_pt1 | contig 10804 bp, 8 predicted proteins | sample Stecom2011_FD_187523 | JGI IMG/M metagenome (GOLD analysis project Ga0209075, IMG submission 187523) | Agricultural soil microbial communities from Utah to study Nitrogen management - Steer compost 2011 (SPAdes) (version 2) | ecosystem: Environmental > Terrestrial > Soil > Agricultural land...
TGTTCGATCTCAGCGGCCCGGTGACCCACAACGTCTTCACCCTCACGGCGCCGGATCGCCTGGTGATCGACATCCCCGCCGGCCAGATGTCTGCCACCCTGGACCAGCTCTCCCTGGATAACACGCCCATCAAGGGCATTCGCTCGGCGCTGCGCACGCCGACCGAACTGCGCATCGTCGTCGACCTGGCGGCGCGCATCACGCCGCGCAGCTTCTCCCTGCCACCCAACCAGCAGTACGGCCACCGCCTGGTGGTGGATCTCTATGACGAGGGGGCCTCGCCCGAGGCGCCCGCGGCCAGCGCCAGCGCCGCGGCGGTGCCGCCGGTGCGCACGGCGCCTTCGCCGAGCGCCAAGCGGGACGTGATCATCGCCATCGACGCCGGCCATGGCGGCGAGGACCCCGGAGCTCTGGGGCCGCGCGGGGTGCGCGAGAAGGATGTGGTGCTGGCCATCGCCCGGGAGCTGCAGCGCCAGATCAATGCCGAGAAGGGTTTCAAGGCCCAGCTGGTGCGCACCGGCGACTACTTCATTCCGCTGCGCAAGCGCACCGAGATCGCCCGCAAGATGGGCGCCGACCTGTTCGTCTCCATTCATGCCGACGCCGCGCCGCGCACCTCCGCGTCCGGCGCTTCGGTGTTCGCCCTGTCCGACCGCGGCGCCACCTCGGAAACCGCGCGCTGGCTGGCCGACACGGAAAACCGCTCCGACCTGATCGGTGGCGACGGCGGGGTCAGCCTCGACGACAAGAACCCCATGCTGGCCGGCGTGCTGCTCGACCTGTCGATGACCGCCTCGCTGTCCTCCAGCCTGGACGTGGGGCAGAAGGTGCTGAACGAGATGGGGCGCATCACCCCGCTGCACAAGCGTCGGGTGGAACAGGCCGGCTTCATGGTGCTCAAGTCCCCGGACATTCCCTCGATCCTGGTGGAGACCGGCTTCATCACCAATCCCGCCGAGGCCAGCAAGCTGCAGAAGGCCAGCCATCAGCAGGCGCTGGCCCGCTCCATCCACCAGGGCATTCGCCAGTTCTTCCGCAACAGTCCGCCGCCGGGCACCCTGCTGGCCTGGGAGCGTGACGCCAAGCTGATGGCCGAGTCCGCGCCCATGGCGCGCACCCATGTGGTCAGCGCCGGCGAGAACCTGCTGCAGATCGCCCAGCGCTACCAGGTCACCCTGGCCAGCCTGCGCCAGGCCAACAACCTGGACAGCGACATGATCCGCATCGGCCAATCCCTGCGCATTCCCGGTACCAGCCTGGCGGTGCAGCCATGAGTGACCTGCGTCGCATCCAGCTGCTCAGCCCGCGGCTGGCCAACCAGATCGCCGCCGGCGAGGTGGTCGAGCGCCCGGCGTCGGTCGCCAAGGAGCTGCTGGAGAATTGCCTGGATGCCGGCGCGCGGCGCATCGACGTGGATGTGGAGCAGGGCGGCATCAAGCTGCTGCGCGTGCGCGACGACGGCGCGGGCATTCCGGCCGATGACCTGCCGCTGGCCCTGGCCCGGCACGCCACCAGCAAGATCCGCGAGCTGGATGACCTGGAAGCGGTCGCCAGCCTGGGCTTTCGCGGCGAGGCCCTGGCCTCCATCAGCTCGGTGTCGCGCCTGACCCTCACCTCGCGCACCGCCGATGCCAGTCAGGCCTGGCAGGTGGAAACCGAAGGCCGCGACATGGAAGCGCGTGTGCAGCCGGCCGCGCATCCGGTCGGCACCACGGTGGAAGTGCGCGACCTGTTCTTCAACACCCCGGCGCGGCGCAAGTTCCTGCGCAGCGAGAAGACCGAATTCGACCATCTGCAGGAGGTCATCAAGCGCCTGGCGCTGGCGCGCTTCGACGTGGCCTTCCATCTGCGCCACAACGGCAAGGGCGTGCTGGCGCTGCACGAGGCCGCCGACGACCTGAGCCGCGCGCGGCGCGTGGCGGCGGTGTGCGGCTCGGCCTTCCTCGAGCAGGCCCTGCCCCTGGAAATCGAGCGCCACGGCGTGCGCCTGTGGGGCTGGGTGGGCCTGCCCACCTTCTCGCGCAGCCAGGCCGACCTGCAGTACTTCTACGTCAATGGGCGCATGGTGCGCGACAAGCTGGTCGCCCACGCGGTGCGCCAGGCCTATCGCGACGTGCTCTACAACGGTCGCCATCCCACCTTCGTGCTGTTTCTGGAGATCGATCCGGCGACCGTGGACGTCAACGTGCATCCCACCAAGCACGAGGTGCGCTTCCGCGACAGCCGCATGATCCACGACTTCCTCTACGGCACGCTGCACCGTGCCCTGGGCGACGTGCGTCCGGAGGATCAGCTGGCCGCGCCGGCGGCGGTGGCGCCCGTGGTGCGCGCCAGCGGCCTGCAGGCCGGCGAGTTCGGCCCGCAGGGGGAGATGAGCCTGGCCGCCAGCCTGCTGGAGCGTCCGGCCGACGCGCCGGACTGGCGTCCTCCGGCTTCGGCGGGCGGCGGCTATGCCCCGCGTTCCGCGCCGCCGCAACCGGTGCCCGGCGCCGAGCTGCAGGGCGCCTATCGGGACTACTTCGCCCCGCTGCCGATCGAGGCGGCGCCCTTGCCGGAAGCCTCCGGCGACATTCCGCCGCTGGGCTATGCGCTGGCGCAGCTCAAGGGCATCTACATCCTCGCCGAGAACGCCGCCGGGCTGGTGCTGGTGGACATGCACGCGGCCCACGAGCGCATCACCTATGAGCGGCTGAAGGCCGCCATGGCCAGCGAGGGGCTGCGCGGCCAGCCGCTGCTGGTGCCGGAAAGCCTGGCGGTCAGCCAGCGTGAGGCCGACTGCGCCGAGGAGCATCAGGCCTGGTTCCAGCGCCTGGGCTTCGAACTCCAGCGCCTGGGTCCGGAGACCCTGGCGATCCGCCAGATTCCCGTGCTGCTCAAGCAGGCCCAGGCTGGGCAGCTGGTCCGCGACGTGCTGGCCGATCTGCTGGAGTACGGCAGCAGCGACCGCATCCAGGCCCACCTCAACGAGCTGCTGGCCACCATGGCCTGCCATGGCGCGGTGCGCGCCAACCGTCGCCTGACCCTGCCGGAAATGAACGCCCTGCTGCGCGACATGGAGCAGACCGAGCGCAGCGGCCAGTGCAACCATGGCCGGCCGACCTGGACCCAGCTGGGCATGGACGATCTGGACAAGCTGTTCCTGCGCGGCCGCTGAGCCCGGGGCGTGCCGCGCCCTGGTCGGCCCGGTGCCAGCGTGCGTGGCGTTGACCCCGCGGCCCGTGAAGCGTTGACCGCCCCGGGCAACGGCTGGAAACTATCCGGCCGTTCGCTGTGAGTTCGCCGATGTCCGCCCTGCCTCCCGCCATCTTCCTCATGGGCCCCACCGCCGCCGGCAAGACCGACCTGGCGCTGGCCCTGGCCCGGGTGCTGCCCTGCGAGCTGATCAGCGTCGATTCGGCGCTGGTCTACCGGGGCATGGACATCGGCACCGCCAAGCCGGGGCCGGAGGTGCTGGCCGAGTTTCCCCATCGGCTCATCGATATCCGCGATCCGGCCGAAAGCTATTCGGCGGCCGAGTTTCGCAGCGATGCGCTGCAGGCCATGGCGGACATCACCGCCCGGGGCCGCATTCCCCTGCTGGTCGGCGGCACCATGCTTTATTACAAGGCGTTGCTGAGCGGGCTGGCCGACATGCCGGGCGCCGATCCCCAGGTGCGCGCCGAACTGGAACGCCAGGCCGCCGAACAGGGCCTGGCCGCCCTGCACCGGCAACTGGCCGAGGTGGACCCGGAGTCGGCGGCCCGCATTCATCCCAATGACCCTCAGCGTCTGGTTCGGGCCCTGGAAGTGTACCGGGTCAGCGGCCTGACCATGACCGAGCATCGGCGCCGCCAGGCGCGGGAAAATTCCGCGACGCCCGGCGCGGTTTCCGGGGGTTTGCCGTATACTGTGGCGCAGTTCGCGATCGCGCCGGGTCAGCGCTCCATCCTCCATGAGCGCATCGCCCGGCGTTTTCACCTGATGCTTGAACAGGGCTTCATCGAGGAAGTCGAATGTTTGCGGCAACGTGGTGACTTGCACGCCGATCTGCCGTCTATACGAGCGGTGGGCTATCGACAGGTCTGGGAGTATCTGGAAGGTCGACTGGACCGGGAGGCGATGATCGGACGCGGCATTGCGGCCACACGCCAGCTGGCCAAGCGGCAGTTCACCTGGTTGCGTGGCTGGGAAGGCCTGCAGTGGCTCGACAGCGAGAATTGCGACAACCTGTCACGCGCCTTGAAATGCCTGGAGTCGGTCACCATATTGGGCTGATCGCCCAGGATGCTGGCTATTCTTTGCGGGAAAAGGGCCTTTCATCCCGCCATTTTTCATTTCCACGATAGGAGTTCTGCAATGTCAAAAGGGCACTCGCTACAAGACCCTTACCTGAATACGCTGCGTAAGGAACGCGTCCCGGTTTCCATCTATCTGGTCAACGGCATCAAGCTGCAGGGCCAGATCGAATCCTTCGACCAGTTCGTCATCCTGCTGAAGAACACTGTCAGCCAGATGGTCTACAAGCACGCCATTTCAACCGTGGTGCCGAGCCGCCCGGTCCGCCTGCCCAATGCCGGCGAGTCCGAGTCCGCCGAATCCGGCAACGCCTGATCAGGAGTTCAACTTGTTCTTCGAGCGCCCTGGTGGTGGTGAAAGGGCCATTCTGGTTCACCTGGAAGGCCATGATCCGGAAGCGCGTGAAGACCTGCAGGAGTTCCAGGAACTGGTCGGTTCGGCTGGTGCCGACACCGCGGCCGTGGTCCGCGTGTCGCGTCACCAGCCGAGCGCCAAGTTCCTGATCGGCAGCGGCAAGGTCGAGGAGATCCGCGATCTGGTCAAGGCCGAGGACGTCGAGCTGGTCATCTTCAATCACACCCTCACGCCGAGCCAGGAGCGCAACCTGGAACGGGAGTTCCAGTGTCGGGTGCTCGACCGTACCGGGCTGATTCTCGACATCTTCGCCCAGCGTGCCCGCACCCACGAGGGCAAGCTGCAGGTGGAACTGGCCCAGCTGGAACACATGAGTACCCGTCTGGTGCGCGGCTGGACCCACCTGGAGCGGCAGAAGGGCGGCATCGGCCTGCGCGGCCCGGGGGAAACCCAGCTGGAAACCGACCGGCGCCTGCTGCGCGTGCGCATCCGGCAGATCAGGTCCCGTCTGGAAAAGGTGCGCAGCCAGCGCGAACAGGCCCGTCGCGGTCGGCGTCGCGCGGACATCCCCTCGGTTTCCCTGGTCGGCTACACCAACGCCGGCAAATCGACCCTGTTCAACACCCTGACCACGTCCGAGGTCTATGCGGCCGACCAGCTGTTCGCCACCCTCGACCCGACCCTGCGGCGGCTGCCGCTGGATGACCTGGGCCCGGTGATCCTGGCCGATACCGTGGGTTTCATCCGTCATTTGCCGCACAAGCTGGTGGAGGCCTTCCGCGCCACGCTGAAGGAGTCCACCAACGCCGACCTGCTGGTGCATGTGATCGACGCCCACGAACCGGAGCGCGACCAGCAGATCGAGCAGGTCATGCGGGTGCTGGGCGAGATCGGCGCGGATCAGTTGCCGATCCTCGAGGTGTACAACAAGATCGACCTGCTGGAAGGCGTGGAGCCGCAGATCCAGCGCGACGAGAACGGCAAGCCCCAGCGGGTATGGCTGTCCGCGCGCGAGGGCCTGGGCCTGGACCTGCTGCGCCAGGCCATCGCCGAGCTGCTGGGCGAGGACCTGTTCGTCGGCACCCTGTGCCTGCCGCAGCGCCTCGGGCGCCTGCGGGCCCAGCTGTTCGCCCTGGGCGCGGTGCAGGCGGAGGATCACGACGACCAGGGGGCCAGCCTGCTGGCGGTGCGCCTGCCGCGCGTGGAGCTGAATCGCCTGGTCAGCCGCGAAGGCATGCAGCCGAACACGTTCCTGGCGGAACATACTTTGCAATAATGCCCGCAAGGGCAGCTTTGCCGCGCCGATGCGGCATTCGGTAGCATTGAGCGGCGCGCCGCGGGCGCGCCTTCGCTTTATCTGATGGAGAGCGCTATGGCTTGGAACGAGCCGGGTGGCAACTCGAACAACAACGACCGGGATCCCTGGGGCGGCCGCCGTGGCGGTGATCGCAAGGGGCCGCCGGACCTGGACGAGGCCTTCCGCAAGCTGCAGGACAGCCTGAACAGCATGTTCGGTGGCAGGAAATCCTCCGGTGGCGGCGCCACGGGCAACCGCAGGGGCGGCGGCTTCGGCCTGATCGCCATCGTCGTCGCGGTGATTGCGGCGATGTGGCTGTACAGCGCCATCTACGTGGTGGACGAGCAGGAACAGGCGGTGGTGCTGCGCTTCGGCAAGTACTACGAGACCGTCGGTCCGGGCCTGAACATCTACTTCCCGCCGATCGACCGCAAGTTCCAGGAAAACGTGACCCGCGAGCGGGCCTATTCCAAGCAGGGACAGATGCTCACCGAGGACGAGAACATCGTCGAGGTGCCGCTGACCGTGCAGTACAAGATCACCAACCTGAAGGACTTCGTGCTCAACGTCGACCAGCCCGAGGTGAGCCTGCAGCACGCCACCGACAGCGCCCTGCGCCACGTGGTCGGCTCGACCAGCATGGATCAGGTGCTGACCGAGGGCCGCGAGCAGGTGGCCACGGAAACCCGCGAGCGCCTGCAGCGCTTCCTGGACAACTACCGCACCGGCATCACCGTCACCCAGGTGAACGTGCAGAGCGCCGCCGCGCCCCGGGAAGTGCAGGAAGCCTTCGACGACGTGATCCGCGCTCGCGAAGACGAGCAGCGCGAGAAGAACCAGGCCGAGGCCTACGCCAACGGCGTGATTCCCGAGGCACGTGGTCAGGCCCAGCGCATCATCGAGGAAGCCAACGGCTACCGCGATGCCGTGGTGTCCCGGGCCGAGGGTGAGGCCGCACGCTTCAAGGCGCTGCTGGCCGAATACCGCAAGGCGCCGCAGGTCACTCGCGAGCGTCTCTACCTGGAGACGCTGCAGGAGGTCTATGCCAATACCAGCAAGGTGCTGGTGACCGGCGACAAGGGGCAGAACAACCTGCTCTACCTGCCGCTGGACAAGATGATCCAGGGTCGCAGCGGCACGCCGAGCGCGCCGGCCGCCTCGGCGGCGCCGACGCCCAGCGATACCGCCGCGCGTATCGTCCGGGAGATGGAGCAGCGTGACATGCGTACGAGGGAGAGCCGCTGATGAGCAATAAATCGCTGGCTGCCCTGATTGTCGGGGTGGTGGTGGCGCTGGTCGCCTGGAACAGCTTCTATATCGTTCTGGAGACCGAGAAGGCCGTCCTGCTGCGCTTCGGCAAGGTGATCGAGGGCGACGTGCAGCCCGGTCTGCATGTGAAGATCCCGATGATCGACAAGGTGCGCACCTTCGATGCGCGCCTGCTGACCCTGGACACCGCCACCGCGCGCTTCCTGACCCTGGAGAAGAAGGCGGTGATGGTGGACGCCTTCGCCAAGTGGCGGGTGGCCAATGCCGAGCAGTTCTACACCGCCACCTCGGGTCTCAAGCAGATCGCCGACGAGCGTCTGGCCCGTCGTCTGGAAGCGGGCCTGCGCGACCAGTTCGGCAAGCGCACCCTGCACGAGGTGGTTTCCGGCGAGCGCGATGCGCTGATGGCCGAGATCACCGCCTCCATGGACCGCATGGCGCGTCGCGAGCTGGGTATCGAGGTGCTGGACGTGCGCGTCAAGGCCATCGACCTGCCGCGCGAGGTGAACCGCAGCGTGTTCGAGCGCATGAGCACCGAGCGTGAGCGTGAGGCCCGCGAGCACCGTGCCAAGGGTCGTGAGCTGGCCGAGGGCATCCGGGCCGACGCCGACCGTCAGCGCCGCGTGCTGCTGGCCGAGGCCTACCGCGAGGCCGAGGAGACCCGCGGTCAGGGCGACGCCCGTGCCGCGGCCATCTACGCCCAGGCCTACTCGCAGGATCCGGAGTTCTACTCGTTCTACCGCAGCCTGCAGGCGATCCGCGACAGCTTCAACGACAAGAGCGACGTGCTGGTGCTGGATCCCAACAGCGACTTCTTCCGCTACATGCAGAAGAGCAAGCCCTGATCCGGCCATCCGGCGGGCCGTGCGCCCGCCGGATGACCCGCGCGCAAAAGCTTGTTATCATCCGCGAGCCGGGCCCAACCCGGCTTTTTTACGTCTGCGTGAACAAGCATGTGGCAGGAACTCGGTATCGCCCTGTGTCTGATGCTGGTGCTGGAAGGCATCCTGCCCTTCCTGTCCCCGCGGCGCTGGCGCGCGGCGTTCAGTCAGCTGTTGCAGCTGTCCGACCGCCAGTTGCGCCAGGTGGGGCTGGCCAGCATGCTGCTGGGCACCCTGCTCCTGTATCTGCTTCGTTAAGGTTTGCCCGGGGAGAGGCGAAATGGCAACGGTAGATCGCTGGCTGCTGCCAGATGGCATCGAAGAGGTATTGCCGCCGGAAGCGGCGCGCATCGAAGCAGCCCGCCGTCAGGTGCTCGACCTGTTCCACCGCTGGGGCTACGAGTTCGTCATCACCCCGCACATCGAATTCATCGAATCCCTGCTGACCGGCGCCGGCCAGGACCTGGACCTGCGCACCTTCAAGGTCACCGACCCGCAATCCGGGCGGCAGATGGGCTTCCGTGCCGACATCACCCCACAGGTGGCGCGCCTGGACGCCCACAGCCTGCGCCGCGAAGGCCCGGTGCGCCTGTGCTACGCCGGCAGCGTGCTGCAGACCCGTCCCCGGGCGCTGAGCACCTCCCGCAGCCCGATCCAGTTGGGCGCCGAGCTGTACGGCGATGCCAGCCCGGCCAGCGACGTGGAAGTCATCAGCCTGATGCTGGACATGCTCGAGCTGGCCCAGGTGCCGAACGTGCACATGGACCTGGGGCACGTGGGCATCTACCGCGGCCTGGCGACTGCCGCCGGCCTCACCGGCGCGGCCGAGGAGCGCCTGTTCGAGGCCCTGCAGCGCAAGGCGGTGGACGAGGTCGAAGCCCTGACCGCCGACCTGCCGGAAGCCCTGGCCCGCATGCTGCGCGCCCTGGCCGAGCTGTGTGGCGGCCGCGAGGTGCTCGACCTGGCCCAGGCCTGCCTGGTGGAGGCGCCGGACGACGTGCATGCCGCCCTCGACGAGCTGGTGGGCATCGCCGACCTGCTGGGGATGCGCTATCCCGAGCTGCCGCTGTATTTCGACCTGGGCGAGCTGCGCGGCTATCACTATCACACCGGGGTGGTGTTCGCCGCCTTCGTGCCGGGCGTGGGCCATTCCATCGCCCAGGGCGGTCGCTACGACGACATCGGCGCGGTGTTCGGCCGCGCGCGTCCGGCGACCGGCTTCTCCACCGACCTGAAGGCCCTCATCGAGCTCGGCGCGCCGGCAGCCACTGCCACGCCGGGTGGCATCTGGGCGCCCGACAGCCATGATTTCTATCTCTGGCAGACCGTGCAGCGGCTGCGCAGGGCGGGCGAGCGGGTGGTCCAGGCGCTGCCGGGCCAGGACGTGCAGGCCGCCATCGAGGCCGGTTGCGACCGACAGCTGCTGATTCGCGACGGCCAGTGGCAGGCCGTGGCGCTGGAATTCTGAGTTATCTCCGCCGGTCGTGGCCGGCAACCGAGCTTCCGAAGAGGACAAGTGTTATGGGTAAGAACGTCGTCGTCCTGGGCACCCAGTGGGGTGATGAGGGCAAGGGCAAGATCGTCGACCTGCTGACCGATCAGGCCGCCGCGGTGGTGCGCTACCAGGGTGGTCACAACGCGGGCCACACCCTGGTGATCGACGGCGAGAAGACCGTCCTGCACCTGATCCCGTCCGGCATCCTGCGCGACAACGTGCAGTGCCTGATCGGCAACGGTGTGGTGGTCGCCCCCGACGCCCTGATGCGCGAGATCACCAAGCTGGAAGAGAAGGGCGTGCCGGTGCGCGAGCGCCTGCGCATCAGCCCCTCCTGCACCCTGATCCTGCCCTACCACGTGGCCCTGGACCAGGCCCGCGAAGCCTCCCGCGCCGAAGGCAAGATCGGCACCACTGGCCGCGGTATCGGCCCGGCCTACGAGGACAAGGTGGCCCGTCGCGGCCTGCGCATCGCCGACCTGTTCAATCCCGAGCGCTTCGCCGCCAAGCTCAAGGAGCTGCTGGAGTACCACAACTTCGTCCTGCAGAACTTCTACAAGGTCGAGCCGGTGGACTATCAGAAGACCCTGGACGAGGCCCTGAGCTATGCGGAAATCCTCAAGCCCATGGTCACCGACGTCGCCGCGCGCCTGCACGAGCTGCGCAAGGCCGGCGCCTACATCATGTTCGAGGGCGCCCAGGGCTCGCTGCTGGACATCGACCACGGCACCTACCCGTACGTGACCAGCTCCAGCACCACCGCCGGCGGCACCGCCACCGGTTCCGGCTTCGGCCCGCTGTACCTGGACTACATCCTCGGCATCACCAAGGCCTACACCACCCGCGTCGGCTCCGGCCCGTTCCCCACCGAGCTGTTCGACGACATCGGCGCGCGCCTGGCCAGCAAGGGTCACGAGTTCGGCTCCACCACCGGCCGCGCCCGCCGCTGCGGCTGGTTCGATGCGGTGATCCTGCGCCGCGCCATCGAGATCAACTCCATCTCCGGCCTGTGCCTGACCAAGCTGGACGTGCTCGACGGCCTGGACACCGTGAAGCTCTGCGTGGCCTACAAGGACGCCGACGGCAACACCCTGGCCGAGGCGCCGACCGAGTCCGACGCCTACGTTGGCCTGCAGCCGGTCTACGAGGAGATGCCCGGCTGGAGCGAGTCCACCGTGGGTGCCAAGAGCCTCGAGGACCTGCCGGCCAATGCCCGCGCCTACATCAAACGCA
>Ga0209075_1004715_pt1 | contig 10797 bp, 8 predicted proteins | sample Stecom2011_FD_187523 | JGI IMG/M metagenome (GOLD analysis project Ga0209075, IMG submission 187523) | Agricultural soil microbial communities from Utah to study Nitrogen management - Steer compost 2011 (SPAdes) (version 2) | ecosystem: Environmental > Terrestrial > Soil > Agricultural land...
CAAAATAAATTACCTGCTTCCCGTTTACTTTCGGGAAGATAAACTCATCTCTGTATTTAGCCAATTTGTCTTCTCTGTCTAGTTGTTGCGCAAATTCAAGTGTGTTTTGAAAGTTCATTCGTTGTGTTTATTAATGAATTATTAAGGTTAATAGTTATTTATTTCTCAAATATGTTTCAAACGTAAAATCGTATTGATGTTTCTCATCTTTTGGATGGAATTCAGAACTGACTAATTTCCATTGTGTCAAATCAATTTCAGGGAAAAAAGTATCGGCTTCAAAGTCGTGATGCACTCGAGTAAGTTCAATTTTGTCGGCTATAGTTATGGCTTGTTTATATATCTCACCGCCCCCGACAACAAAAGCATCTTTATCATGCGGAACTTGCTTAAAAGCTTGCCCTAAGCTATTCACGACCATTACCCCTTCTCTTTGAAAGTCAGGATTTCGGGTAATTACGATATGTTGTCGTCTGGGTAACATTCCCGGAAGGCTTTCAAAAGTTTTACGCCCCATAATGATGTATCCATCAAGAGTCAAACTTTTAAAGCGTTTCAAATCATCCGACAAATGCCATATCAACTGATTATCTTTGCCTAATGCGTTATTTTGAGCTGCTGCCGCAACAATCGTTATCATTCGGTTGGATTTTCTTCAGAAGCAGTCTTTTTCTGGAAATCTGCCTCTACTTTTCGTTGTAACTCTTCTATTTTTCGCTGCTGTTTGGCTACGAGCTTATCAATTTCTTCTCTCTCCCATTGTTTATTCATAAACCTTTTGGTAATAAAGACATTGATAAAATGCAATATAAACAGAAAAGCCCAAGCCAAGATGACATATAATGACCAACCCGGATGAGCAGCATAGACATCAAACAATTTATCGAGAACCACAAGGAATATACTACCGACAAAAAACAAAACAAAATGCATAAACAGTCTGCGCTTTTGTTTGATTCGATTTCGGGCATTTTCGTATAATTCGTGCTGTAAAGGAGTATTCATAGGCAAAGTTTAATACGTATCGGTTGTTACAAAGTTATTATTTTTTTTCATTTATAAATTATTTACCTTTGAGAATCATAATTTATCTATGAAAGCACTCCTCAATGTTATTTTCTGCTTTTTTCTTGTCTTTCTTTCGTTTCGAGGGTGGGCACAAGACAATCTCTCAGTAACCCAACTTCACCAAGAGTTAGAACAGATTAAAAAACTCCGCGAAAGAGATTCTCTTAAAATCGACTTACTCACCAATGAACTGAAAATACTTTTATCACTTCGCTCCACCAATCCAGAAGCAGCTCTGAAAGAAGACTCCGTCTATCAAGCACAAGTTAAAGAAATCGAATTACTCAGGGGGCAAAACAGCGGTATTCCGGTTGTTTTTTATAACGACACCCTTTTTTCTATTTATACCTCTTTAGGGCCTTATCTCCCTGAAGAACGAAAACAAAACATCGAAGAAAAACTTCTAAAAATCTACAAGAAGCCTTTCTTTTTCCAAGATTCTGTCGTTATCAAAAACTCTAACGGATTCGTAAACATTGCTTACCAAAACGAAATCATCAACGGAGTTTCTCCGTCAGATGCTTTATGGGCCGGTATAAGTGTAGACAGCCTGGCTCAACTTCAGGCTATAGCCATCAAAAAAGCCATCACCAAACAACGTGAAGCCCAGAGCTTTAGAAATAATTTACTCAGAATCGGCGAATTGATGCTCATCATTGCTTTGGTAACTCTTATCGTATGGGGAATCAATAGAATTTTCCGATACCTGAAAAACAAAATTACCGCTCAAGAGCGCTTCTTTGTAAAAGGTATCAAAATCCGAAACTATGAGTTCATCCGGAAAAAACAACTACAAAAAATAATAGAGCGATTTTTATCGGTTTTGCGATTAGCTCTGATAGTAATATTAATCTTTAGCGCTATTCCGCTCATATTTAGCTTATTCCCTTTTACTGAAAATTGGGCAGAAGAAATCAGCAAATGGGTTTGGGAACCAGTCAAAAAAGTCGGATTTTCAATCGAACAATACCTACCGAAACTTGTCACAATTATTATTATTGTCTTCATTGCCCGATACGTTTTGAGGCTTTTTAGATTTTTCGCTTTAGAAGTCGAAAGAGGAAATTTAGTCATCAAAAATTTCCATAAAGAATGGGCACAACCTACATATTCTATCGTTCGGTTTGTGTTTTTGATTTTGGTTGTGATTATCATCTTCCCGTATCTTCCGGGTTCGGGTTCAGAAGCTTTTAAAGGAGTTTCGGTGTTTTTGGGAATCTTGATTTCGATTGGTTCGTCTTCGGCTGTAGCCAATGCCGTAGCGGGATTGGTGATTACATATATGAGACCTTTCCAAGTTAATGATTGGATTAAAACCGGAGATGTTACAGGAATTGTTATCGAAAAGAATGCCTTAGTAACTCGACTGAGAACCATCAACAACGAAGATGTAAGTGTTCCGAATTCTGCCGTCTTGAACGGCCACACTATCAACTATTCTTCTATCGGAAAGACTGAAGGTTTAGTGCTTACTTCAAAAATCAAAGTTCGCTATGACTACCCTCACAATTTAGTGGAAGAACTCTTGATTGAAGCGGCTCTCAAAACCAAAGATATTAGTGAAACACCGCATCCGTATGTTTTTCAATTATCATTAGAAGAAATCAATGTGGTCTATGAACTCAATGCCTTTACGTTTGTACCGGAGAATATGTACTTTATTAAATCTGATCTTATCAAAAACATTCAAAACGTATTTAGTCAAGCTAAAGTCGAAATCGCTTCGACACAATACATCGAAATCAAAAAAGCAAAATAGTACAAAAACAGCGTCAAGCTCACTTCAAACCTCAGTAATTTTAATAGCTAGCAAAGTTGCTGCAAAATAAATTTGCAAGCGCAAAACAGCAAATACTAACAGTTTAGGCAACAAAAAAACCTTTTAATGGATATCCATTAAAAGGTTTTTTTAGCAGATTTATATACTAATTAATTCGCAGGATTTACTTCTTTATTGATTGAAACAGTTAGCTCCTCGGCTCCTTCTTCAAACTCCATAAAGATTTCGTCACCTTCAGCAATTTGAGAAGTAATGATTTTTTCAGCCAAAGCATCTTCTACATACTTTTGGATAGCTCTTCTCAATGGTCGAGCTCCAAATTGTTTGTCAAAGCCTTTTTCGGCTATAAAACCAATCGCTTTTTCTGAAAGCTTGAGGTTGTAACCCAAATCCTTGATTCGAGCATATAGTTTTTCTAACTCGATATTGATAATTTGGTCAATATGCTCTTTTTCAAGAGCTTTAAAGACAATTACATCATCAATACGGTTCAAGAATTCCGGAGCAAATGCTTTTTTCAAAGCGTTTTCAATGATGCTTTTCGAATGCTCTTCGGCTTGGGCTAACTTGGCAGCTGTTCCGAAACCAACTCCTTGACCAAAGTCTTTTAGTTGTCTAGCTCCGATATTGGATGTCATAATGATAATCGTATTTCTGAAATCAATTTTCCTGCCTAAACTGTCTGTCAAGAATCCGTCATCAAGCACTTGAAGCATCATGTTGAATACATCCGGATGAGCTTTTTCGATCTCATCCAAAAGTACCACACAATATGGTTTTCTTCTTACTTTTTCCGTAAGTTGACCCCCTTCTTCGTAGCCCACATATCCCGGAGGAGCTCCCACAAGTCTAGAGATAGAGAATTTCTCCATATACTCACTCATGTCGATTCTCACTAAAGCATCTTCTGAATCGAAAAGCTCTTTAGCCAACACCTTAGCCAGTTGTGTTTTTCCAACCCCCGTTTGACCTAAGAAGATGAACGAACCAATTGGCCTGTTTGGGTCCTTAAGTCCTGCTCTATTTCGTTGAATGGATTTAGCGACTTTCATGACCGCTTCTTCTTGACCAATTACTTTGTTTCGAAGAAGATCAGGCAGTTCAGCCAATTTATTGCTTTCTGTCTGAGCGATACGGTTGACAGGAATACCGGTCATCATAGAAACGACATCAGCAACATCGCTTTCCGTTACTGTAATTCGGTTATTTCTGTTCTCGGTTTCCCATTGTTCTTGAGCAGCAGCCAATTCTTTTTCGATTCGTTTTTCGTCATCTCTAAGTTTGGCAGCTTCTTCGTATTTCTGACGTTTCACAACCGTATTTTTCAACTCACGTACTTCTTCCAATTGTTTCTCTAAATCTAAAATCTTTTTAGGAACCTTAATGTTGGTGATATGTACTCTTGAACCTACTTCATCGAGAGCATCAATAGCTTTGTCCGGAAGGAAACGCTCAAACATATAACGATTCGTCAACTTCACACAAGCCTCGATAGCTTCAGGAGTATATGTTACGTTGTGATGGTCTTCGTATTTTTCTTTGATATTATTCAAAATTGCAATGGTTTCTTCTACAGAAGTAGGCTCTACAATTACCTTTTGAAAACGTCTTTCTAGAGCACCGTCTTTCTCAATATATTGTCTGTATTCATCTAAAGTTGTCGCTCCAATACATTGAATTTCTCCTCTTGCTAAAGCAGGTTTAAACATATTGGATGCATCCAGCGAACCGGCAGCCCCACCTGCTCCTACAATGGTGTGAATCTCATCGATAAAGAGAATGATGTCGTCGTTTTTCTCAAGTTCGTTCATCACGGCTTTCATTCGCTCTTCAAACTGACCTCTGTATTTTGTACCGGCTACTAAGCTAGCCAAGTCAAGAGTAACTACTCTTTTTCCGTAAAGAATCCTCGAAACCTTACGCTGAACGATTCTCAGGGCCAAACCTTCCGCAATGGCAGATTTACCCACTCCGGGCTCTCCAATCAAGAGCGGATTGTTCTTTTTCCTACGACTCAGAATCTGAGAAACTCTTTCAATTTCTTTCTCTCTACCCACCACAGGATCCAGTTTTCCTTCTTCTGCCAAAACCGTAAGATCACGACCAAAGTTATCCAAAACAGGAGTTTTTGATTTTTTTACCGGTTTACTACCTGAATTTGAAAAACTACCTTCTCTGAATGGTTCTTCTGACGAAGATTCATCACCGTAAGCTGATTCTGTTTTCGGAAGATTTTCAGAGGTTAGGTTGTCTTGAGTAGATTCAGAGATAAAGTTCAAAAAATGTTCGTTTACAGTATTGTAATCTATCTTGAATTTATTTAGAATTTTGGTTGTCGGGTCTTCGTCATTTCTAAGGATACAGAGTAAAATATGCCCCGTATTGATAGAAGAGCTACGCAGTTTTTTGGCTTCCAAAAACGACATTCTCAAAACTCTATCTGCCTGACGAGTCAGGTGTAGGTTTTTCTTATCATTGTTCATTAAAGCATTTTCATTATATGGTGTAAGGTCTTCTATTTTTTTACGAAGATAATCCATATCGACAGCAAAACTCTGCAAAACAGTATAAGCTGTTCCGTTTCCATCTCGAAGAATCCCGAGAATGAGATGCTCTGTTCCAATAAAGTCGTGGCCTAATCGCAGAGCCTCTTCTTTACTGTAACCAATAACATCTTTTACACGAGGTGAAAAATTATCGTCCATAAGGATATTTTTTATGTTGGTAAATATATAATTTTTCTTAGAATTTGGCAAAAACCGTTCCGAATGTAACTTTGTCAGGTTTTACGACACTAATCAGGTCAAAAACAGTATCTTTGCCCTTTGAACAAACAGAATGCAAGTGAGTAAGACCAACAAACTCAAAATCTTTAACGACCCTATTTATGGGTTTATTTCGATTCCGAGTGAACTAATTTACGATTTAGTTCAACACCGATACTTTCAAAGATTACGACGTATTTCTCAGATGGGATTATCTTATTTGGTTTATCCCGGAGCCCATCACACAAGATTCCATCATGCCCTAGGCTGTATGCATTTAATGCAAAAAGCTGTCGAAACACTACGACAAAAAGGCATAAAAATTTCTACAGACGAAGAACAAGCTTTGTATGTAGCCATTTTATTGCATGACATAGGTCACGGCCCCTTCTCTCACGCTATGGAACATAGCATCGTAAACATTCACCACGAAGATATTTCGATTTTGTTTATGAACAAACTCAATCAAGAGTTTAACGGACAATTGTCATTGGCCATCGAAATATTCAAAGGAAATTATCACAGAAACTTCTTGCATCAACTCATTTCGGGACAGCTCGACATGGATAGAATGGACTACCTAAAAAGAGACAGTTTCTATTCGGGTGTCGCAGAAGGAAACATCAATTCCGAAAGACTGATTCAGATGCTCAATGTGGTAGACGACAACCTGGTGATTGACGAAAAAGGGATTTATTCCGTAGAAAAATTCCTCGTGGCCAGACGACTCATGTATTGGCAAGCCTACCTTCATAAAACCAGTATCGTAGCCGAGCAAATGCTCATGAAAGCCCTTCAAAGAGCTAAAGAACTTACCGAAACCGGAATGACTCTCCCATGTGGTTCTGCCTTTTCTTTTTTCTTGGAAAACAAAATCGACCAAACTAACTTTAACGATAATGTTCTAGAGAAATTCTCAAAACTTGACGACTACGATTTAGTCTCTGCTCTAAAAGAATGGCAAAATTCAGATGATTATGTCTTAAGCCGTTTAAGCCAAATGATTCTCAATCGAGATTTACTGAAAATCGAAATCAGCACAGAGAAGATCTCTAAAGATCGCATCACAGAGCTTCAAAATTTGTATGCTCAAAAAGAAAACATTACCAATAAAGAAAGTAAGTACTTTGTTTTCAAAGGCAAAATAAGCAATAAGGCATACGACAAAAAATCAGAACCGATATTAATTTTAGACAAAAACGGCAGTACGACAGATTTGATTTCTGCTTCCGATAAATCCTACTTAAAATCGCTTACAGAAGAGGTGTCAAAATACTATATATGTTATCCAAAAGCAATGAGAGAAAGCTGATTTCACCTTAATAAATAAAAAGTTAATATGGTTCTTTAAAATTTTATATTTTTGCCAAGATGAAATTTACCGTACAACAAATAGCAGACATTCTTGAGGGAGAGGTTCAGGGGAACGCTCAAGCCGAAGTATTTCAACTATCTAAGATCGAAGAAGGCTCAGAAGGAGCCCTAACTTTCTTGGCAAACCCGAAATACGAACACCATATTTATACTACTAAAGCAACTGCTACTATCGTAAACAAAACTTTTGTTCCCGAAGGTAGCCTTACTACTACACTTATCAAAGTTGAAGACGCTTATAAATCATTTTCGAAACTATTGGAATACTACAATCAGGTAAAACTGATGAAATCCGGAATTGAACAACCTTCGTTTATTTCTGAAAATGTGAAATATGGAGATAATCTATATTTAGGAGCCTTCTCATACATCGGTAAAAACGTAAAAATAGGCGAAAATGTAAAAATATATCCCAACTGTTTTGTTGGCGACAATGTAACTATCGGGGACAATACAATTTTATTTGCCGGAGTACGAATTTATTCGGAATCGGTAATCGGGAATAACTGCACATTCCACTCAGGAGTGATTATTGGTTCAGACGGATTCGGTTTTGCTCCAAATGCTGACGGAACCTATAACAAAGTGCCTCAAATCGGAAATGTAGTTATCGAAGACAACGTAGAGATTGGCGCTGCCACTACAATTGATAGAGCTACTTTAGGAAGCACCATCATTCGCAAAGGAGTAAAATTAGACAATCAGATTCAGATTGCCCACAACGTTGAAGTAGGAGAAAATACAGTAATCGCTTCACAAACCGGTGTAGCAGGTTCTACTAAAATTGGCAAAAACTGTATTATCGGAGGACAAGTAGGAATCGTTGGGCACATCACTATCGGAAACGGAGTGAAAATTCAGGCTCAGTCTGGAATTGGTAAAAGTTTGGCAGACGGAGACGTCGTTCAAGGAAGTCCTGCCTTTGGATACGGAGACTTCGCAAAGTCTTTTGTTCACTTCAAAAACTTCCCGAAAATCGTTTCTGATTTAGAAGACATAAAAAAGAAATTATCGTAACGCTTAAGAACAAAATCATGGCTAAACAAAAAACCATAAAAGAAGAAGTTACATTAAGAGGAGTGGGTCTTCATACAGGTAAAGAAGTTACTATGACCCTAAAACCTGCTCCAATTAATAACGGATTTACTTTCGTAAGAGTTGACTTAGAAGGTAGCCCTGTGATTGAAGCAGATGCCAACTACGTAGTAAACACTCAAAGAGGAACCAACTTAGAAAAAAGAGGTGTAAAAATCCAGACTTCTGAGCACGTTTTGGCGGCTTGTGTGGGTTGTGATTTAGATAACATTATAATTGAATTGAATGCTTCTGAGCCTCCGATTATGGATGGCTCTTCTAAATATTTTGTCGAGGCTATCGAAAAAGCAGGAATTGTTGAGCAAGATGCCGAACAAAAAGTTTATACCGTAAAAGAAGTCATTTCATATACAGACGAAGAGACCGGAAGCGAAATCCTAGTAATGCCGGCTGATGAATATCAAGTAACTACCATGGTTGACTTCGGCACTAAAGTACTAGGAACTCAAAATGCTTCTATCAAATCCATATCAGAATTCAAAACTGAAATTGCAAACGCTAGAACCTTTAGTTTTCTTCATGAACTAGAGACCCTTTTGCAACATGGTCTTATCAAAGGAGGTGATTTGAACAATGCCATAGTTTATGTAGACAAAGAAATTTCTCCTGAAACTATGGAGCACCTTAAAGTAGCATTCGGAAAAGACGATATTTCGGTGAAACCAAACGGAATTTTGGATAATCTTACGCTACACTACCCTAACGAAGCAGCAAGACATAAATTACTTGATGTTATTGGAGACTTGGCTTTGGTAGGGACACGTATTAAAGGAAAAGTAATTGCTAACAAGCCGGGACATTTTGTGAATACGCAGTTTGCCAAAAAACTGTCTAAAATTATCAAAATCGAAGAGCGCAACCAAGTACCAAGCTATGATTTGACCCAACCTCCACTTATGGATGTAACTCAAATCATGAATATCTTGCCTCATAGACCTCCGTTCTTGTTAGTAGACAAAATATTAGAACTTTCTGACACTCACGTAGTGGGATTGAAAAACGTAACGATGAACGAACCGTTTTTCGTAGGACACTTCCCTGGAGCACCTGTGATGCCCGGAGTTCTTCAAATCGAAGCCATGGCACAAGCAGGAGGAATTTTAGCGTTAAGTACTGTTCCAGATCCGGAAAATTACTTAACCTATTTCATGAAAATAGATAACGTAAAATTCAAACAGCAAGTTTTGCCTGGAGACACTCTAATATTCAAATTAGAGTTGCTAACGCCTATCCGTAGAGGAATTTGCCACATGCAGGCTTATGCTTATACGAACGGCAAATTAGCAACCGAAGCAGAACTTATGGCTCAAATTGTAAAAGCAAAAAACAACTAGAAAATAATTGGTTTTTAGAAGTTGGCTAGGCTAACCTCTAAAGAATCAAAAAACCAATAAGTATAAAGACTATGAATCAACCTTTAGCATACGTTCATCCGGGTGCAAAAATCGCCAAAAATGTGGTGATAGAGCCTTTTACAACTATCCACAACAATGTGGAAATCGGAGAAGGAACCTGGATAGGCTCTAATGTAACTATCATGGAAGGAGCCAGAATCGGAAAAAATTGTAATATTTTTCCGGGAGCTGTAATTTCTGCTATTCCACAAGATATGAAATTCCAAAACGAAGATACAGTTACCATCATCGGAGACGGAACTACCATTCGAGAATGTGTTACTATCAATCGTGGAACATCAGATAAAATGAAAACCGTAATCGGAAATAACTGTTGGATTATGGCTTATTGCCATATCGCTCACGATTGTATCGTAGGTAACAACTGTATTTTCTCAAACGGAACTACCCTTGCAGGTCATACAACCGTTGGAGATTTTGTTGTTTTGGCGGGTATGGTAGCTGTACAACAATTCGGAAATATCGGAAATCACGCTTTTGTAACCGGAGGTTCTTTGGTTAGAAAAGACGTCCCTCCTTATGTAAAAGCAGCTCGCGAACCACTTTCATATGTGGGAATCAATTCTGTAGGACTTAGAAGAAGAGGTTTTTCACCAGAAAAAATCAGAGAAATCCAAAACATCTATAGAATCCTTTATCAAAAAAACTATAACACTTCTCAAGCCTTGGCTATTATCGAAGCCGAAATGGAAGCAACTCCTGAAAGAGACGAAATAATTGATTTCATCAAAAATTCTTCTCGTGGAGTTATGAAAGGATATACGAGAGGTTCAGCTTTGTAAATGACTAACATTCAAATAAAATAAACGAGTAAATAAAAATGGCAACTACAGCAGACATTAAAAACGGATTATGTATTAAGTTCAACAATGACATTTATAAAATTGTAGAGTTTCTACATGTAAAACCCGGTAAAGGGCCTGCTTTTGTGAGAACAAAACTAAAAAGCCTTACTACAGGAAAAATCCTTGAAAATACTTTTTCAGCAGGACACAAAATAGACACTGTTCGTGTTGAAACTCACACATTTCAGTTCTTGTATGCAGAAGGAAATGACTTCCACTTCATGAATACTGAAACTTTTGAACAAATCACATTAAACAAAGACATTCTTGATGCTCCTGAGCTTCTCAAAGAAGGTACAAACGTAATGGTACAAATCAATACTGAAACCGAGATGCCTCTGTCTGTAGATATGCCACCTTCTATCGTGTTGGAAGTTACTTATACAGAACCAGGAGTAAAAGGAAACACTGCAACCAACGCTACAAAACCTGCAACAGTTGAAACAGGTGCTCAA
>Ga0209075_1004717_pt1 | contig 10796 bp, 10 predicted proteins | sample Stecom2011_FD_187523 | JGI IMG/M metagenome (GOLD analysis project Ga0209075, IMG submission 187523) | Agricultural soil microbial communities from Utah to study Nitrogen management - Steer compost 2011 (SPAdes) (version 2) | ecosystem: Environmental > Terrestrial > Soil > Agricultural land...
AAGGTAGTTGTTTATATCACACACTTCTATATTTTTATCTAAATTTATTATTTCTTTGCTTTCTGACATTCTACCTTTCTCCCCAATTGTATTTATTTATTCGTAATCCTCTTCGATGTCCTCCTCGTATTCATCTTCAGTATAATCACTTTCGTAATCTTCCGTCTCCAAAGCATTTAAATTATTAATAGCGTCTTCAATTAATACGATGTCGCTTTCTTCCACGTTATATTTAATAAATAACTCTTCTAAAGCACTAATTAACTGATCCATTTTTTACCCCTTATTTTTGATTGTGAAACTAAACATATATTTCATCACCTTTCTTATATATAATAGAGTAAATTCGACTATTTTTATCACTTATAATTTTCCTATTTCGAAGAATACTTACTCTATTCTTTGATCTATTCAAACTCTCATTCGATACATCCTTTTTATAATACAATCGTCTATTCAATTGTCTCAAATAATTCTCAGCACTTTCTAAATATTTAATAATCGATGCCAAGCTATAATTATAATTCATCATATATTTATCTCTCACTTTTTTGACATCATAACTTAAATTATAATCTATAATAGACAGTGCATTTTGCAAAACATCACGCTTAAATTTACACTGCCGATGAATATTATTATACTTTTCTTCGTGATAAGATTCTAAGTTATCATACCATTCCATGAAAAAATCATGTGAGAAAACTCTTCGATTCTCAACACGCACCAAGAACTTTGTCTTAAATTTATCGAATATTACCTCTTCTAAAAAGCGATAAATATATTTAGAAGTCGTGCCAGTTTCGTGATTGTAATTTAAATAGTTAAATAACATTTGAGCTGGCGAGTGTAATAATTTATAATTTTTGTGAGACACGAAAGCGTCTATCTTTTCTTTAAATATATTTTCATAGAACGCATCTCTGACTATTTCTAAATCAGACTGACTGAAGACAGTTTCCTGATTATTATAAAAACTCATAAAGCTTAATTTATCAATATAATTCTCACGACTTTTAATTTTATCTTTAAAGGTCTCAATAAATAACTTATTAAAACGCTCATAGTTAAAATCGTCTTCAAAAATTGAATGAATATCTCTATCAACTACCTTCGAGAAGAATCCATTTCTCATGCTAATTCCTCTCGAAGTCTTTTAATTTCCAAATACAATTTGTGAAGAATCTTCCGAGTCTCCTCATCATTTATACGAGAGATGCTCTCAAGTATGTCTATATCACGCAATAAATCTTCAATATAATTGTTATTAATCATTTATCTATCCTCCAATTTTCTATTTAACTCACGCTCTGTCCACCTCTCGCTTCTCGCTTTATTTAAAACTTTATCTAGTGTCTCGTCATCTTTATATTTTTGGCACGCTTTAATACTTGCATATAACAGTGAATCACTCTTTCCATTCCCTCTCATTTTTAAGAATGGTGTTTCTAAATATTCACGCACATAATCTATCTTTTCACAACTGAATTTATTCTCCGCACAATAAACTTCATAGTTTCTTTGAGACTCTCTAAATATTTTTTGCAATCTTAATCGCTCTTTCTCACGAACAATATATTTTTTTAACTCTTCAATAATATCACTCTCGACCTCGCCCTCGTATTTTAATAACTGAGTCGTATTCGTATCCTTCCTATAAAAATTTGGAGTTCGTGTCAGACGAGCAGGATTCGCTGTCGCTCTATCAGCACCCCTGAAATAATTATCATATAAATATTCCCAGACTATTTTATAATTTTCATGTCCAAAATCTTCAGCGAGTTCTACAATCGTATGCAAACTCTTATTGCCAGAAAAAACTATTCGTCTTATATTAATTTTTGTCATCGCATTCTGTATAATTGAAACTTGGTCTTTAATACTTCTATCGTCAAACTCAAATAAGAATCGCGTGAACTTTAAACAATTGCTGTCTTTTCTATTATCTAAACTCTTTAATTCGTTTAACACTTCATAGCACGAGTCCTCGTTCTTCTCTGCGTATAAATTATATTTATCTCCGTATGCCCACATTTATATTCTCCCTTTTATTGTTTCTAAACATTTATTTCATCAGCTTCTTTATAAATAACTCTTTATTTAATAACTTAAACCCTCTATCTACCAAATCCTTAATTGTGTCTCTTTCTAATTCTAAAGATTCTTTATAAGTTAAATTATCTTTAACTATATGATACTTTGTGTAGTAGAATGGAGTTTTGTTTAAGAAGTCAGATACAGGAGAGTCTGAACCTTTATCGTGGAAGTGCCTATACAATCTATTTTTTAAATTACTCGTCTGACCTACATAATAATATAATTCATTATTCGTTGTAAAAATCTCTATCAAGTAAACGCAATGTGGTTTATCCCAATGTGGAAGTTCTTCCATGTGTTCACAAATTTTATCGAGAATCCCTCGGGATTGACATACTTGATAAGCATTTGGACTCCCTTTTTGAAACCCTTTCCTAGTATTATATTTTCTTGCTTTTTTTAAAAGCATCGCATCCGTCCAGTAAGTTTTAACATATTCCATGTGGGAACAAACATCATCGAGAATCCCTCGGGAATAACATGTATGATAAGCACTCGGACTCCCCTTACTAAACGCACCCCTAGTATCGTACATCAACGCTGTTTTATGCAATAATTCGTACGTCCATTTTTTATTCTTTCTCATATCTAACCTTCCTTTAAGTGAAGCTTCGCTTCGCTTCGCTTATTTTAATTTGAAACGCTTTCACTGAGATAAGCGACTCCGAAGAATCGCTATCTGAAAGGTTAATTATAGTTGGAATGTTTATGAAAAAAAGTGTACCATGGTACACATATTATATATAAGACTAGTATTGACAAATGTTGTCAATTTCTAATCTTTCTGTGACTATTCGCTACATTCTATATAAGCGAATCTTCACTTAAGAGCGTTTATCGAACGCTTATTTATATTATGCTAATTCTGCCTCTTCAAAGTTATTAAAATATCTGTTCGTATCTAATATCATATCAGACAGAGTTAAATTTGATATAAACTTCTCACGCTCTAAATTATTAGAACATACTATTAAATTATTTAACCCTCTTGATATTGCAACATACATCGCATTTTTATTTAATAAATTGAAGTCATTCCGTGTTAAATATACTAATACATTATTCCACTCTAATCCTTGTGCTTTATTTACAGTCAACGCATACCCAAGGTTAAACTTATCAAAAAATATCTCAAGTGCTTTCTCATCGAACGTGCTTAATCTTTTAAGTATTAAAACCTCTTTAGTCTCTTGTGCTTTAAATAACATCTCAATAGTACTCCCAGTATATTTAACAGTCACTCGCTCGTTTCTATTTAACTGTATAGTTCCATTATAATTTTGCCCAAAACTTCCTAGAGTCAAGTTTGTCTTCTCACTTGTGTTCGTTAATAACTCAACCTCTTTATTTTTAACTTTTAATAAGGTCTTATAAACATCTATCGTCACATTGTTATTTTTAAACGCACTCATCTTATTCTTTAATACTACATCAGTCTTAAACTTATCGTAAAACATTCGGCGATTCATTCTATTCACATTCTTATTCGTTCCACAAATAACAACATCGAAGTCGAATTTTTTAATCACATCATTATCAGTCTCTGCCTCGTCTGCGAAAACATCGAATGAAATTTTATTGTCATTTAATAAGTCGTCAATATTCTTTTCCATCTCGATGCAGTTTGCATTCTTAAATCTGTGAGCAATCTTTAACTCTTCACAATATTTTGGCATGTGTTCTATAATAGAATATAATAAACTCCCTCCGCTTAAGAATGTCGGTATCTGTCTGACATCGCCCATTAAATAAAATTCGGCGTTCTTATTGTTACTTAATAAGTCTATCAATAAATTAACTTCAGCGAATCCCCACTGTCCGAACTCATCGATAATAATAACATCTTTTCCTCGCACGGGAATGTGTGTCGCTTTTATAATACTATTGTATTCAACTTTAACAGAAGGGTCTTTAACTAGTTTGTCAATTTTATTTTTAAGCATGATTCCAATTGTATTACTCAACGAAACTATCGCAACAGAACTTGGTTTCTTATCTTTAATAATTCGTGCGACCTTCGTACTCTTGCCTGTGCCTGCCTTGCCGTGAAAAACTTTAAACACATTTTTATGCTCTTTAATAAGTGCACTCAACATGTTTAAATTTGTTTTAATATCATTATAAATATACACTCTATTATTATCAACAGACACATCTTCAACTTTTGTTAAGTTACGCACGAACGCATGACTCGACCTTTTAAATATTGAATCATATTCATCTTTTGTTATAATTCTTGAGTTCTCTAAAAACTTCCAATCTCTTTTATAAAAATTATTTAAATAGAACTTTAAGTCTTCTTCATGAAAATAAGCAGTGTACTTACTTCTGAACATATAATTTCTATTGTTAATATTATTTAATTTTGAATAGACAACTGGGCGAGAAGTTATTGTTTTAAATATTTTGTGAACATCGAACTCAATAATATAATCGTCAGGTATTTTTAAGTTATCAAAACTCCCCTCGACTATATAATACGCTTTTAACTCACGAGCGAGTTCATTCGTCCGCTCCTCTGTTAATCTGTTCAGAGCACTTATAATAGACGAACCACGCATTGTCGAACTAATCACACCCTTGCCTCGTCCGTCTTTTTCTGGTACTATATTATAAATAACATCTTCAATTATATCTTTATATAAAACTTTTTTTGAAGCGTCTTTCTTTAATCTATATCTGACACCTTTTAATTCTGTGTTTTTATTTATTTTTTTAATCATTTTTATACTCCTTTGTGTTAATTTGCTACTTGCTCATGTATTATATAAGAGCGTTTGAACGCTCTATATCATTTTATATATAAGAATTAAATAATAATATTTTCGTAAACTTCTTCTTCATTCTTCTTTGCTTTTTCTTTTTTAACTTCTTCTTTTTTAACTTCGAATATCTCTTTTGCTTTTATTGCGAAAACGCACGCTTTTCCTCTTTCTTTTAAGTTGAAACGCTTTCTACCGAAATCTTCAACGCCGAGTTCTCTAAGACAGACTAACCATTCTTTCCATTTTAAGTTTGATGTTCTTCTCTGAATCGTATAACTAATTCCACCGTCATTATCTTTGTTAACTTTTGTGTCGAATAAATCCAGATACTCTTTGTTATATAAAAAATAAGTCTCGAGGGCATTTGCCATTTCTCTCGCTGTCATACATTCAGAAGCATCTTTCGTTTCAATCTTCTCAAATACCTGATGGAATAGAGGGTAGAAGAACTCTTCATAGTCGTCTTCTTTAGACTGATTCCCGTATGTACAGAACTGTTTCCTTCCGCTTGGAGTGTCTAACATCTGATTGCGAACTGCTCGTGAAAATAATTGAGATGGTGTGTAGTTATTTTTTTCTAACTCACCATTTCTTAAGTCTTCATCGCTTATCATTATTAACTCAGAACCACCGCCGACTAATAGTTTGCCATTAAATTTATCATTTAAATAACATCTGTAGTCAACACACCACTGAATAAATTCATCTTTCTCTGCTAATAACTTCTGTTTAAGTTCGTCTTTATCCATCTGCGTACTTTTTGTGAAGTTCTTTAAGTTCACCAGAGGAAGAATACGAGTGGTCGCATAATCATTACTAATCTGGAAGTCTGAGTTCGTGCTTATGATAACAGTGACTCCAGAAGGTTTATAATTCATTTGTGCTTTATATTTTCTATTTATTGTAAGTGTATCCCCACCAGTTATACTCTTAAATAAGTCTGTGTTAAATAACTGTCCAACCTTCGACTGGTCTGGCATGCATATTAATTTTTTACCAACTATCGAGGCGAGTCCGAACTCGTCATTTGTAGTCAGTGCTTTCGTACTAAGTGTCGTGCTTAAGTTCTCACCCAAAATTGTTCTAAGCACATCAATAAACAGTGTCTTACCATCCATTCCACTACCGCCGAGAACTAACACTTGCCGTCCATTATATTTTGCATCTAGAGTGTTATAAACGAAGCATGCAATCTTTAATTTATCATGAACTGGGTCGTGGAATCGCGGATACCTTTTTCCATTTTCTTCGAACTCACTAAAATAATAATCCCAAGTCGGAGGAAGTTTCGGTGCTTCTTTTGGATGACTGTAAGATGGAAGGTGTCTATAGTGCAGTGCTACCTCACCTTCTTTATTTGTTAACAGAGGTGCCACTTTAACTCTTTTAGAATTGAAGTCAGTGAATAAATATTTTTTGAAGGTCTCTCGGCGACGAATCTGTGGCATACCCTTCCCTTCTTTATATTTTAAGTTAACAGAACGCAGTTCTTTGTGAGTGCTCGATGTCGTCCGACCTCGGTCGTCAGTGCTAGAATAAGTGTTAACTACATATATTAATTTTATATCGAAGCACTGCAAAAATAACATCGGCACGCCTCGCTCACTTATTTTTGTCTCGAGAGATGATAAGTTTGTCTCATCGATTGCATAGCTTCTAACTTCTTCTAAAATTATACTCTCCCATTTTACGAAGTCATCTCCGAACTCCTCTTCCATTGCTCCCCAAAGGTTCAGGTGAGCATTTTTTGAGTCATTTATAATAACTCCGCTCTGTAAGTTATGCCACTCAAGTCTAAATAAGTTATTATTAACTCTATAATAAAATAACGGGTCAGTGTCTGCATTGTCTTCTTTTCTATCTTTAAATAATCTATCGAACACGAAATAATCGTCAGCATCATTATACTTTATCTTCTTTCCTGTACTTCCATCGAACAGTTCTAAATTCTCTTCTAGAATTTTTGAGTTAATATCTTCCCCAGTGTTCTCTCGTGTTAATATTAAGTTTGTTTTATTTTGTAGTTTATTCAATTTCTCTTGAATTTTATCATTCGCTTTCTTAAATTTAATAAACGATGCAACTAAATCATCGAATGTGAATGTGCTCTCATCGAACCACCGCTTGAAGTTCGACCTCTCAATATAAAATTGATTCTTATAAACACCGTTTTCGAATACATTAATCGCAGGGACTTTCTTAAGACTTGGAGACCAGACTTTTAATTTTGAATCACTTACGACTGTGAATTCCTCTCTAAATTCAGGGTCTGCTTTATTTTTGTCTTTAACTGATGTTTTGAATTTATTGTTTATTAATTGTGCATATCTTTCTTTTAAGTCTTTTTGTGTTATGATTGTGTTATTGTTATTTGTGTTATTGTTAAATGTGTTATTGTTATTTTTACTCATTTTTTACCTCGCTTTGTTTACTGTGCTACTCGCACATTCTATAAGAGCGTTATATCGCTCTATATCATTACTATATATAAGAGTGATTTTGACAAAAAGTGTCAATTTCTAATCTTTCTGTAACTATCGCTTTAGCGTTCGCTATTCGCTCTATATCATTCTATATAAGTTCTTTATTTAGTAAATTAACTCCTCTAAATCTGTCTTTTAAATCTTCAATTACGTCTCTTTTTATTTTTATCGATTCTTTATAAGTTAAATTATCTTTGACTATATAATGTTTTTTATATTGTATTGGATTTTTGTTTAAGAAGTCAGATACAGGAGAGTATGAACCTTTTTTATAGCGGAAGTGCCTGTACAGTCTATTTTTTAAATCACTCGTTTGACCTACATAGTAATACAATTCGTTATTCGATGTGAAAATCTCTATCAAATAGACACAATTAGGTATTTTATGATGTAGAGGTTTTTTCATGTGCCCGTAGACCTTGTTGAGAATCCTCCCACGCCTGCGACAAGCATTAAAAGCACTCACGTTTGCTTTTCTGAACTCTTTTCTCGTCTTATATTTTTTAGCTTCCGCAAAAAGCATTTCGTCAGACCACTTAACATAAGGAGTTCCTTCCATGTGCTCACAAACCTCGTTGAGTATCCCTCGTGAACAGCATGCATTATATGCATTTTTACTTCCCTCTCTAAACTCACCCCTCGTTTTATACAGCAATGCTGTTTTTTTCAATAACTCATAATTCCACTTTTGACCTTTTTTTCTCATTTTATATTCTCCTATCTTTGTATGATTGTATTTATAATATAGAATTTATTTAATATCTGTCAAGGGTTTTTTTAATTTATTAAATATTTTCATTTTTATTTAAAAACTCGAATCTGGACTTAGTTTTGCTAAATTTGGACTTAGTTTGTAACAAACTATGTCCAGCGTTCTGTGCTTAGTGCCCCGTGGGTTACAGCGATTTCTGAAATAATTTTGGACATAGTGTGGACATAGTTCATTTCCCCCTGTAACCCGCATAAACACTAGGCACTTGCCACTTTTGGACATAGTTTCAGAGAAATACTCAAGAACTAGTTATTCTGAAAAGTCAAAAGGAGGATTCCAAAATATAATTTATAAAATAATAGTTCTTCGATATTTTCGTGAAACTAAGTCCAAAATCCCCATCTGCCTTACTGTCACTAAGCGTAGAGGACTATTCACACTAGGTCCACACTATGTCCATGAATATTTCAGAAATCGCTGTGTCTCGCACGTGAGTAAGCGTAGAACGCTGGACTTAGATTTTTAACTCGAAATGTCCAAATTTTACAAACTAAGTCCAGATAATTATTAAAATAAGAATTATTAAAATAATCGCTTGACAATAGTACAGAAAGTACTATATTTACTATATAACCAAAACAACAAAGGTGAAAAACATGAAAGAACAACAAACAAACGAAAAAGTAATTGAAGTTGAATATATCGATCAAACTAACTACACACATTATATCGGTAAAACTGTAAAAGTGAAAAGGTTTGTGGATTTAGATAAATTAGGTTTAACTAAATTACCAATCAATTTCACTGAGGTAGATGGTGATTTCTATTGTTCATGGAACCCATTGAAAACATTAGAAGGAGCACCAGAAAAAGTAGGTGGTCATTTCTATTGTTCGGATAACAAATTGACTACATTAGTAGGAGCACCAAAATATGTTGGTGGCAATTTCAATTGTTGTAACAACAAATTGATTATAAAAGCAGGAGCACCAAAATATGTTGGTGGAGATTTCTGTTGCTATAATGAACATCCATTATAAATAATGAAAGGTAGGTGGTTTTTTCGAATGTTGGGATAACCCATTAAAATCAACTAAAGGTAAACCTGAGTATATCGGTGGTGAATTTTTATCTTAACTAATTGCAAAAATAAGCGAAGCGAAGCGAAGCAAAGCTTCACATATCCCTCAAATTCTTGCACACTCGCCCCTGTTTGCCCCTTGTTTATTATTCTTATAACTATGTAGGCAAACAGAAATAAAGGGCACATAGAGCGAGAAAAGGAGGAAAGATGTCATTGAAAATTTTGCTAAGGAATATTTGATTAAGTCTTACAAAATTTGTAATAAAGTTAAATAACAAAAAATTTACTGGCAAAGTCGCTGGTAAAATTAACAAAAAATAAGGAGTCAAGGAGTCAAATTTCGAGTTACTTTAGACTATGCCACTCATTTTTGTTAAAGACCAAATAAAAAAAGCATGAAGATGGAACGAACTTCATGCTTTTTATATTTTTTAAGGGAAGCTTGCTTCGCTTAAGAATTTTAAATATAATAAACCCTTGACATTTAAAAAAATTATACTATATTATATATAGTTAGAGAGGAAAGCGTTTAAAAATTAAAATAAGCGAAGCGAAGCGAAGCTTCACTTAAAGGAAGGTTAAATATGAGAAAGAAATATAAAAAATGGACTTACGAATTATTGCACAAAACAGCGTTGATGTATAAGACGAGATTTGAGTTTCAAAAAGGCAGTCCGAACGCTTACAACGCATGCCGTCGTCGAGGAATTTTAGATGATGTTTGTAGTCACATGGAACCCGTTTTAACTTACTGGTCGGATGAGATGCTTCGTGAGGAGGCGTTGAAATATAAAACAAGATTTGAGTTTAAAAAAGGCAGTCCGAACGCTTACAACGCATGCCTAAGGCGAGGGAATCTCGATGAAATTTGTGACCACATGAGATCTGGTCGTGAAATTAAGTGGACTAACAAGATGCTTTTCGCTGAAGCTAAAAAATATAATACTAGAAGTGAGTTTTATAAAGGGAGTCAAAACGCATATAGTGCATGCCATCGGCGTGAAATACTCGATGAGGTTTGCGGGCACATGGAACCCGTTTTAACTTACTGGACGGATGATATGCTTTTTGCGGAAGCAAGAAAATTCAAGACGAGGAATGAGTTTCAAAACGGAAACTTTGGTGCTTATTGGGCATGTCGATCCCGAGGAATTCTTGATGAGGTTTGCGGGAACATGGAAGAACCTCCGCATTGGGATAAACCTCACTGTGTTTATTTGATAGAGATTTTTACAACGGATAATGAATTATATTATTATGTAGGTCAGACGAGTAATTTAGCGAGAAGATTGAACAGTCACTTCCACTTTAAAAGTTCAGTCTCACCTGTATATGACTTCTTAAACAAAACTCCATTCTACTATACAAAGTATCATATAGTTAAAGATAATTTAACTTATAAAGAATCTTTAGAATTAGAAAGAGACACAATTAAGGATTTAAAAGACAGAGGAATTAAGTTATTAAATAAAGAGTTATTATAATTCTTTATTTCTCTAAAGATTCAATCTTAGCACGAATGAACGCGACATTCTCTTTCAAATCATTCAAAATATCTGTTGTCTTATCCGACTTAACTTCTAACTGTGTCAAACGTTTATCATTGCTGTTTATTCTATTAAACATATAAATTAATAAAACAGCGAGGAGAGGAC
>Ga0209075_1004718_pt1 | contig 10794 bp, 9 predicted proteins | sample Stecom2011_FD_187523 | JGI IMG/M metagenome (GOLD analysis project Ga0209075, IMG submission 187523) | Agricultural soil microbial communities from Utah to study Nitrogen management - Steer compost 2011 (SPAdes) (version 2) | ecosystem: Environmental > Terrestrial > Soil > Agricultural land...
AAAGTTCAGGCGGACCCGCGAATTTATACTGTCGGGTCCCGGCACGGGCGGAACTTTTCTTCTCAATTGGCCGACGTGCGTGTAAGAAACCTGCCGGTGGTTTCTCCGGAACGCGCGGTTTACTTCCGGCGCGTCTGGGAAAAACTGCCGGTGGTAGAGATAAAAAAAGAAGAGAGCCCGGCGGAGGAGAAGGAATTTTCCTTGGGGGCCTGGCGCATAAAGCAGCCGTATGACCGGGTATGGGGAGTGCGCGCCGATAAGCTTCAAGAGTTATTGATCAGTTTGACAAACCTGCAGATCGACCGGTTTATCGACGATCACCCCGGGGATCCGGGAGATTACGGTTTGGATAAACCCCGGGGCGAACTGCTGGTCAGGGATGACGAAAACACCCTTCATCTTTTTTTCGGGGACAACCATGATGAGCAGTATATCTATTTTCAAGTCGCCGGCAGCCGCAATGTTTATGCTGTAGACCGGGGGAAACTGGCCTTTATGGAGAGCCCCCCTTTCGATTTGGTGGAAAAATTCGCTTATATCGTCTTTATTGATCATGTGGATAGAATAGAAATCAACGCGCCGGGAAAAAGCTATGAATTAACCATGACCAGGTTATTTGCTGAAGAAGAGGATGATCAAGAAGAGGTTGTCTACCGCCTTAACGGCGCGGAAGTGAAAGAGGAGGCTTTTCGACAGCTTTACCAACAGGTAATCGGCTTGACAGTGGAGGCGGAAAACGACAAAAAACTGCCGGAGGAGCCGGAAGTCACCGTTACTTTTCTGCTTAATACCGGTGAGGAGCGAAAGGTTGTTATCAACTATGTGCCTTATGACCGCGATTTTTATGCCGTCTTCCGGGACGGGACGGCGGATTTTCTCATCTCCCGGCAACAGGTGGAAGAGATGTTGCGCGCCGTGGGGGAATTGGCCCCGCGGGAGTAGGGCGTAAAAAGGAGCGAGGATGACGAGACCATATGCTGTATATGCCGACCGCAACGGGGAGATAATGGTGGAACCGCGGATGACCGCTGTGGGCGGAAACGGGGGTAATTGGGTGGAGATGAAGGAATTAATTCCGTTACCTTCGGGTTCCGACCTTTTTTTTCTTCCCCGCCGGCGGCCTGCGGGTATAAATACTGTTACTGGAAAGATGGAATTAATGGACGGGAAGGACCGGGCGGCCGTGGCCGCCGCGTTACCCCCGGGTTATACCAGGTTGCTGTTACCGGCTTACCGTTCTCTGCCGCAGGCTCCCCGGCTTCCTCTTTTTGGTTATACTGCGGCGGCTGCTTTTGGTGATCGTTTTTTTGTCGCCGCCCGCAAGACAGACCGGGCGGCGGGGTGGGAAATCCAGAATCATAATACACCGGACCTGCCTGCTTTAGTCGAAAAAAAAACGGCCGCCCATCCTGAAAATAGGATTTTGAAGCAATTGGCGCATTGCGCGTTGGTTTACCGGTGTTTGACGGCACAAAATGTTTTTTACGGCCGCGGAGAAGGCGGGCTTCCGGTTGCCAATTCCTGCAACGCGCAATGCCTGGGCTGTATTTCCCTGCAGCCCGCGGAATGCTGCCCTTCCCCCCAGCAGAGGATTGATTTTCAACCTACAGTGGACGAGATTGTCGAGGTGGCTCTTATGCACCTGCGGGCGGCCGGGAAAACAATGATCAGTTTCGGCCAGGGTTGTGAGGGGGAGCCGCTTACCGCCTGGCGGCGTCTTTGGCGCGCGGTGAAAACAGTCCGCCGCCGGACCGGAAAGGGCATGATTAATATCAATACCAACGCCGGGCTTCCCCGTGCCCTGAAAATTTTGGTCGGGGCCGGGTTGGATTCCGCCCGTATCAGTCTTTTATCGGCGGTTCCGGATAATTATCACCAGTACCACCGCCCGCAGGATTACACTTTTCAACAGGTCGGGGAGTCGGTGGATCTTCTCCGGGCACAGGAGGTATTTGTTTCTTTAAACCTGTTGGTAATGCCCGGTTTCACCGACCGGCGGGCGGAAAAGGAAGCTCTCTTTGCGTGGCTGCGCCGGCATCCGGTAGACATGATTCAATTACGTAACTTAAATATTGACCCCGGGTGGTTTTGGCAAAAGATGCGGTTAAGCAAGGAACCGGGCGCAGGAATACCCTCCTTTATCGAGGAGATAAAAAAAGAGTTTCCCGGGGTGTTACTGGGCAATGTAAGCAGGTTTTAGTCCAACGCCTGCTCCCGGCAGTGGCGGAGTATACCGCCGGCGACAGCCCGGGCCAGTTGGTCCTGGTAGGCCGGGGTCCGGAGCAGACCCGCTTCTTCGGGATGGGAAAGAAAACCCACTTCCACCAGGACGCCGGTCACTCCGCTCTGCATGATAATAAAGTATCTTCCCGGAGCTTCTTTCTTGGGTACGGCCTGTGTTTTGTTTAACTCCTCCTGGATTACGGCGGCCAGTTTTTTTCCGGCGGCGGAATTCGGGTTGTAAAATACTACGGCGCCCCGTCTTTTTTTATCCGCCGACCAGTCGCAATGAATACTGACCAGGAAAAGGCTTTTGGACTCCCGGGCTTTTCTGATCCGGGCTTCCAAATCCCTCCGGTGACGGCCGGTTTTTCCCGGAACAAAAGGAGAAAGGTCGGTGTCAGATGTTCTGGTCAGCACAACATTTAAGCCGTAATGTTGAAGGTAATCCCGGGCGCGCAGGGCAACGGCCAGGTTGATGTCTTTTTCCAAAATTCCCTGTTGATCGCTGGTACCCCCGTCAACGCCGCCGTGGCCGGGATCAATGACAATCACCGGTTTTTGCAGGGAACCCTGCGCCGTCCGGTAAGGGTAAAAATAACCGGCGGACAGAAAGAATAAGAACAAGCAGGCGGAAAAAAAAAGATACGTACGAAATCCGGATGGAAGCACCCAAAATACCACCAAGAAAATCACCACCATCTTTCCACAAGTATTTTATTCCGGAGACCGGCGCGGTTATTACAGCAGGTCAATTGAGGTGAGGATATGTTCAAGGTTTTCCGGCAAAACCGGGTAAATACCGTCGTCCTGGAGCGGATCCCAAAAGAAGTATTGGTTGTGATTAAAGAGTTAAAAACCCGCGGATACCAGGCCTATCTGGTGGGCGGCGCCCTCCGGGACCTTTTTTTGCGGCGCGCCCCCGGAGACTGGGACGTGGCCACGGACGCAGTTCCGTCACAGGTGGAGGGGATCTTCCCCCAAACCGTGGCGGTGGGGAAAAGATTCGGAACAATTCAGGTCCCGGCCGGGGATTTTATGGTGGACGTGACTACTTTTCGCCGGGAAGGGGCCTACTCGGACGGCCGCCGTCCGGATTGGGTTGAATTTGCGCGTTCGCCGGTGGCGGACCTTTCCCGCCGGGATTTCACCGTCAACGCCCTGGCCTTGGATCCCTTGACCAAAGAGTTACTGGACCCTTTTGGCGGCCGGAGAGACCTGAAAAAGAAAATAATGCGGACGGTGGGAGAACCCCGGCGCCGTTTTGCCGAAGACGCTTTGCGGATGCTCCGGTTTTACCGGTTCCAATCGGTTTTGGCGTTTAAGGGAGATCCGGAAACCGAGCGGGGTATAAAACCGTCTCTTTTAGCCGGGGTCAGCGCGGAAAGAATCCGGGATGAATTAACCGGCATCCTTACCGGCGTCGCTCCCGGTAAAGGATTACGGGGTCTGGTCAAAACGGGTCTTTTGGCTGTTATCGCCCCCGAGTATGAACCGGTCATAAAAAGCCCGGAAATAATGGAACACCTCATTGCCACGGTGGAAGCGGTTAAACCCTGTCTTCACCTCCGGTGGGCGGCCTTTCTTCATGACTTGGGGAAGCCGGTTTCCCGAACCGAAGACCGGGAGGGGAGGATCCACTACTTCGGGCACGAGCAGGCCGGCGAAAAACTGGCTGCCGGAATACTGGAACGGTTACGTTTTCCCCGGGCTATCCAGAAAAGGGTTTTAACCCTTGTCCGGCGGCATATGTTTCTTTGTGATTCAGCCATGACAGATGCCACACTGCGGCGGCTGGCTGCGAGGGTGGGACGGGATATCCTTTTTGACCTGTTGGAACTGCGCAGAGCCGATATTGTCGCCACGGGAAGAAATTATTACCGCGCCTGGGAGAACCTTTCCCGTTTTTCCGCACGGGTTCAAGCTTTGTACCGGGAGGAAAAAGCGCTCACGCCGGCGGAAATGGCCGTGAGCGGGCACGATGTAATGGAAATACTGAATCTAGCTCCCGGCCCGCAGGTGGGACGGATTTTGGCTGAGCTCTTCCACTGGGTCACCGAAGATCCGGAAAGGAATACCAGGAAAGAACTACTTCAGTATCTTAAGAGTAAAAAAAAGGGGGGACCGTCTAAAAGCCCTTAAGTGCCGGCCCGGCAATACCAAGCGGCTATGCCTTTGTTCCCGCCCTCATGTTTCCGCTCCTTCCGGCATACTTTTTAAAGGAAAGGGAGAGGGCGATGGGAGACCACGGACAGAGCAAGAAAAAAAACAGGTGGAAAGAGAAGTTCATTGATATTTTCGGCCTGCCCCGGGAAGTGCTCCTGGAACTTCCCCGTTTGGTTATGCTGGGAAACTGCCGGCTCATCGTCGAAAATCACCGCGGGCTGCTGGAGTATACAGAAGCGACGGTACGGATCAGAACCGCCCGGGCGGAGATTAAAATTTCCGGGGAAAGGCTCAATCTCATGTACATGCTCAAGGAAGAAATCGGGTTGGAAGGGAAGTTTACGGGTATAGAATTGCCCGGGGGGGAAGAGTGAACTGTGTACCGGCGCATGGTAGATTTTTTCCACGGCTGTCTGGTGGTAATGGTCCGGGGCAAAAAACCGGAGCAGTTGCTCAACAAGGCTGTGGAAAAAGAGATTTGTCTTTGGGATATTAAACGCCCGGCGCCTGATATTATTATCTTAAAGATCAGGGCGGGTGATTTTCCTTTTTTACGTCCTTGTTTACGGGAATCCGGTACCCGGGGGAAGATTTTGCGCCGGGCCGGCCTGCCGTTTATTGCCCGGCGCCTGCTGCGGAGAAAAGAACGGTTGCTGGGTTTGGTTTTTTTCCTGATTGTTCTGCATATAATGGCTTCTTTTGTTTGGTTTGTTACGATAGACGGTGGAGAGAAAATAGGGGTGGAGAAAATTCATACCGGGTTAAGAGAATTAGGTATCTATCCCGGGATGACGCGGGGCAGAATAGTAAAGGATCGTGACCGGCTCGTACGTGAATTGGCGGTTCAATTTCCGGAGGCGGCTTGGATTGGCTTGGAAATCCGGGGTGTGGTGGTGTTCGTGACCGTAGTGGAAAGGACTGCGCCGCCGGACCAAGAATCAATACCGGCAAATGTTGTTGCCCTTAAGGAGGGCCTGGTCAGGGAGGTGATAGTTCTGGCAGGAACTCCTGTTGTCGCGGAAGGAGACATGGTAAACCGGGGTGATTTGCTTATTTTGGGGGAACAAAAACTGCCGCGTTTGGACGGGGGGATTGAAACCCGGCGGGTACGGGCGGCGGGCATTGTGAAAGCCCGTGTTTGGTATGAAATCAAGGTTGAAGAACCTTTGGTCATATGGTCGGCCGTCCGGGGTCCGCAAAAGCGGGTTGAGCTGTTTTTACGATACAAAGACCGGTTTGTTCCCCTCTACCGCCGGGGTGAAATCACTGAAAAAAATTACCTGGAACGGCAAAGGAAGACTATATACCGCGGCAGGAATCAAATGAATTTGGTCGAATTAATAAAAGATATATACTTGGAGCTGGCATGGGTAAAAACCCGGGTTTCTGCTGAGGAGGCCTTGGCCGGAGCCAGACGGGAAGGGGAGACGAAACTTTCCTTCTTACTTTCTTCCGGGGCCAGAGTCCAAGACCGGCGGGAGGAATGGAAAGTCACCGGGGATTTTCTTTCCTACCGCCTGGTGGTGGAGACTGTGGAAGATATTGCCCGGCCTTCCGGCTGTATCACAGAACTGGATGAAGTGCCTTTGCCGGAAGACAGAGCCGGCCGGTAACCGGCTTTACCCGCCCCCGGCTTTTTTGTGAAGATAATCGCTGTATTCCGGAAGGAGGAGAGACAAGAGGCATTGAACCAATCAACGCTGACTTTGGAGATAAAACCGGAGACCGCCCCGGTTCTTTTTGGACAGTTTGACCAAAACCTGCGCCAAATTGCTGAGGAATTGGAGATTGACTTGTCGGCGCGGGATAATACCATATATCTGTCCGGAGAAGAAAAAGCAGTCAAGCAAGCCCTGACCGTACTGGAACAGTTGAAGAATCAGGTGAACAAAGGCGTTTTCCCCGGCCCTTCGGAGATCAGGTATGCTTTGGAACTGGTTAAGGGGGAAGATATGACAGGAAAGATAGATGATGATTTAACCGGTGAAGTAATCCAGGTTACCAGCAGGGGAAAGAAGATTTACCCCCGGACTGTGGGACAGAAAAAATACGTCAATGCCATTCGCCGTCATGCCCTGACCTTTTGTATCGGCCCGGCGGGAACCGGAAAGACCTACCTGGCGGTGGCTTCGGCCGTGGCAGCCCTGCAGAGCAAGCAGGTAACCAGGATTATTCTGACCAGGCCGGCTGTGGAAGCAGGAGAAAAGCTGGGTTTTCTCCCCGGCGACCTGCAGGAAAAAGTGGACCCCTACCTTCGCCCCCTTTATGACGCCTTGTTTGATCTTTTGGGAGTGGATTTGTACCAAAAATATACTGAACGCCGAATCATCGAAATTGCCCCCCTTGCCTATATGCGGGGGCGTACTTTGGAAGATTCCTTTATTATCCTGGATGAGGCACAAAACACCACCCCTGAGCAGATGAAGATGTTTTTGACCCGTATGGGCTTTAGTTCGAAAATAGTGGTAACAGGGGATATTACCCAGGTTGATTTGCCCAGGGGTGATGTTTCCGGGTTGGTGGAAGTAACACGTATTTTGGCGAAAATATCCGGTATCGCCATCGTTCATTTGACGGATAAAGATGTGGTCCGTCACGAACTGGTACAAAAGATCATCCGTGCTTACGAACAGTATACAGAAGAGAAATCACTGTAAAGAAAGGGGAGCGAAAAGTGGCGGAAAAAGAATCTCCCGGGCAATCTTTGCCCAAACGAAAAAAGATTTTTGCCCCGCTCCGCAGAATTCTTGCAGAAAAAGCCATCCGGCAAAGGGTTTTAATGGCGGCCAGTTTTCTTCTTATGGTGGCTATTTTACAAATAAACCTGGTGCCAAGAACGATCGATATTGAGCTGGGCGAACCAAGCCCGGAAGATGTCCGGGCGCCCAGAACAGTAATTAATACCATGAGAACCAAAGAACTCCAGGAGGAAGCGGCAGCGCAGGCCCTGGAGGAAGCCCTGGACAAACCGGAATTTCAGACCATCTCCACCCAAACAAGGAACCAGGCCGTCACCCTGGTTTCCGCGGTATTTTCGATCGTGGATAACGGAAGGGCCAATCTCAGAGAACAACCGGAAGAAAAAGAAGAACCAACAGAAGAAACAGCAGAAGAAATTGATGAAAGAGAACTCGAGCAAGAAGTGCAAAAAACCCGGGTTGAATTGGTGACATTAAAAGAAGATTTCACCGGGATTTCGCCGGAGGTCATTGCGGAACTGTTAATCATGGAAGAAGAGGATTACGAGCGGGTAAAACAAGGCGTCCGGCAGGTCTTTCTCAACATTCAGACCGGGGAAAAAATGGGTCCGGAGGATTTGGAGACAGCTAAAAAAAATTTGGACCGGCACCTTCTGACTTATCCTTTGTTGCCACAAGATCTGGAACCGGCGCGGTCTTTGCTTTCCGTAATGCTTTTTCCCAATCTCGTCCCGGATCAGGCCAAGCTTCGCCAGGTTCAGGAAGAAGCCCGAAAGAGAGTGCCTACGGTCAGAATTGAGAAAGGAAACTTGATTCTCCGCGAAGGAGACATTGTTACCGGCGAACACCTTCAAATCCTGCGGGATCTGGCGCTTATTGATAATCAGGGCAACCGGATTCTGATCTTTGTCAGTTTGGCGCTGTTTTCCCTTTTTTTAATCGGTATCGGTGTTTTTTATATCTATCGTTTTAAGAGGGACATTCTCCGGCAAGAAAATTACTTGTATCTATTGGCCCTCGTCGTTCTGGTCGTCCTGGCGACGGCCAAAATTATGAGTTTGTTGGATGTGGCGTGGTTACGCTATATGATTCCCCTTTCTTTCGCCGGCATTATTTTAACTATTTTACTTGATCCCCAGATCGCCTGGGTAGTGACCACTCTGCTCTGCTTGATGGTAGGGGTGGTGGTCGATTTTGATCTTTCGCCGGCGGTTTTCTATTTTATCAGCGGGACAATTTCTATCTATTGTATAAGTAATATCACCCAGCGTAAAGAGATGATTCGCATGAGCCTAATCCTGGCGGGGGTTAATTTCAGCGCGGTTATTACCGTCGGCCTGCTTTTTGGCGACCGGAATCTCCTTAATCTCCTGGGGTTGGCGTTGGTGGGCGGTTTTAACGGTATTTTCTCCACTGCCCTGGCCATGGGCTTTTTACCCTTCCTGGAACAACTTTTTAAGCTGACTTCCGATTTAAGCCTGTTGGAATTGGCCAATCCCAACCTGCCGTTGTTGAAAAGACTGTTGATTGAAGCGCCTGGAACCTACCACCACAGCATAATCGTGGGAAACCTGGCGGAGGCGGCGGCGGACGCCATCGGCGCCGACAGTCTTCTGGTCAGGGTTGGTTCCCATTATCATGACATCGGAAAACTACAAAGGCCGTATTTTTTTGTTGAAAATCAAATAGCTCAGGATAACCCGCACGAAAAACTTTCTCCCAATCTGAGCACCTTGATTATCACCTCCCATGTTCGTGACGGGGTGGAGACGGCGAAACAATACGGCCTCCCGCAGCGAATCATCGACATTATTGAACAACATCACGGAACCGACCTGTTGCGTTACTTTTTTCAACGGGCTTCCGAAAATTTGGAAGAAGAAAAAGAAACCCTGGCGGAGGGAAATTTTCGTTACCCGGGTCCCAAACCCCGTTCCAAAGAGGCGGCCGTTATTATGCTGGCCGATTCGGTGGAGGCGGCCGCCCGGGCTATGGAACAACCCACGCCCACTCGTTTGGAAACGCTGGTGGATAAAATATTCAAGGACCGGCTGGAATCAAGACAACTTGACGAGACCAATTTGACCCTGAAAGATCTGGATAAAATCAAAACCGCCTTTTTAAAGGTGCTGACCGGAATCTTTCACCACCGGATAAAGTATCCGGACATCCCCGGCGAAGTAGAGAGGAAAAAAAATAATGGCAATAATCATTAACAACGAACAAAACCGGATCACAATCGATAAAGAACTGGAAAAGTCCCTTTTTAACCTGGCGGCAAAGATTTTAAAGGCCCACGGCCGGGAAGAAGCGGAAGTGGGCATTACCCTGACGGACTCGGAATCCATGCAACGGCTCAACCGGGATTACCGGGGGATAGACGCTCCCACGGATGTGCTTTCTTTTTCTCAGGAGGAGGGAGAGGAGGGAAACACCGGCTTGCCTGGGCCGGAGCTGTTGGGTGATGTGGTGATTTCCGTTTCCCGCGCCCGCGGGCAGGCGCAGGAATGGGGACATTCCTTTGCCCGGGAAATATTATACTTGAGCGCCCACGGGTTGCTGCATCTTTTGGGTTATGATCACCAGAACGAAGCGGACAAGCGTAGGATGCGGGAAAAAGAAGAACAGTTTCTTGCGGGGGAAGAGACGCCATGAGGAATAGAGACCTGTTGGAGAGTTTCAACCGGGCGGCAAACGGGATTATTTTCTGCCTGCGCACTCAGAGAAATTTTCGTATTCATATTCTTGCCGCCGTGCTGGTCCTTTTTTTCAGCCTGTGGTTTCATATTACCAAAGAAGAATTCCTTCTGGTGTTGACGGCTATTTTTTTAGTCCTGGTTACGGAGATAATCAATACCGCGGTTGAGGTCACTATTGATCTTATAACTCAGGAATACCATCCCCTGGCGGCGGTGGCCAAGAACGTGGCGGCCGGAGGAGTAATGCTGGCTGCGATTATTGCGGTTATTACCGGTTATATAGTCTTTTTTCCCAGAGTAAACCCGTTGATACCCAAAACTGTGGAAACAATACGAAATTCACCGATTTATTTAACCCTTATCGCTTTGGGACTGGTGATTCTGGTGGTAATCATCTTTAAAACCGGTATTGGCAAAGGACTTCCCTTTTCCGGCGGCATGCCCAGCGGGCACACGGCGCTTGGTTTCGCTTCGTCCACCGCCATTATTTTGCTCAGCGGCGACGGGCTTCTGGCCGGGCTGGCTTTGTTCTCCAGCCTTTTGCTGGCGGAGAGCAGGGTGGAGGCAAAAATTCATTCTCCGTTTGAAGTGATTATCGGCGGGCTTTTGGGCATCCTCCTGACTTTATTGGTGTTTCAACTTCATATTCGGTTGGGGTGAAAATGATGAATAAATATCCCGATTCTTTACCGGCGGCGAAAAGAAACCTGCTGGCGGCGGCGGAAAAAGCGTTGGCAAACGCCTATGCGCCTTATTCGCGTTACCGGGTAGGGGCGGCGGTTTTAACGGCCGGGGGGCGGATTTTTACCGGCTGTAATGTTGAGAATGCCTCGTACGGAGTTACCATTTGCGCCGAGCGGGTGGCGGCCGCGGCCGCGGTGGCTGCCGGTGAACGGAAATTTGCCGCTTTGGCGGTGGTGACGGACGATGGAGCGCCTGCGCCGCCCTGCGGATTGTGCCGCCAGTTTTTAGTGGAATTCTCCCCCGACCTCCCGGTGCTCATGGCCAAC
>Ga0209075_1004719_pt1 | contig 10790 bp, 11 predicted proteins | sample Stecom2011_FD_187523 | JGI IMG/M metagenome (GOLD analysis project Ga0209075, IMG submission 187523) | Agricultural soil microbial communities from Utah to study Nitrogen management - Steer compost 2011 (SPAdes) (version 2) | ecosystem: Environmental > Terrestrial > Soil > Agricultural land...
TGTGCCCCTGCGCCAAGGAGAGGAAAGAGGCGGACAGGATCGAGTAATCGAGCTGATCGTCATCCAGGGCTTTGTTCCCGGTCAACCGGGTGATATCCAGTGGCTTGAGATCCAGCGCGGTGTTGGAAAGGCCCAGGGTGGTGGCAATGAGGGTACGGCCCTGGGTGATATTGGCTGGTGTCAGACCATCGTTCTTTTGGGCGGCCCATTGATAGGCCAGGTGCGTAAGCGGCGTAATGTGTGCCGTCGCCTTCGAGGGGTTGGTGCTAAGAACCGCCGCATACATCTCAAAGTTTGCCGGCACTTTGATTGGGGCGCCGAATTTGGCTTTACCACCTTGCGCGTCCTGACAACCTTCGGTCAGGTCGCAGGTCATGGTGGTGTGCTCGTCAGCGGTCAGCTGGATCACCCAGGCTTGGGAGTCCGTTGGACTAAACTGTATCCGGAAGCTGCCATCGTTCTTGGTGCGGACCGCGGCCGCCAAGGGGGAGGCAGTTAATTGATAATGGCTGGCATGCTCCTCGACGCCATACACCTTGATTAAACCGTTGGCGATGGCGCCTTTCATGGCGACACCTTCCAGGGTGAGGGTGCGGGCAGGCGCCTTGGGGGATGAGGTCGCGGTCCGGTTACTGGTGGCGCCGCTGTCACTGCTGCCACCGCTGCCTCCGCTGCCTCCGCCCCCGCCACAGGCGGCGAGCACCAGGCTGAATAAAATTGCCATCAGGCTGCGCAGGACGGCTGAAAAAGACGGTTGTACTGAAAAAAGCTGCATCGAAAATCACCGGCTTCAGGGTTCCTGGAATAACCGATGCGGCGCCCTGTTTTGACAAAGAACTGCAGTCAGGATGGAGAAACGCAACATCGGTTAATTTCACATTAGTTGACAATTCCCCGTATGCGAGTCGGTGTAACACTTTTCCAACAAATTGATATGTCTCGACATCCCGGTTACGAACAGTAATTTTTGTTGCCAAGGAGCGAATGTCGGGCATGAGGAGGCGATTTGGACGTCCGCTTGGGTGGGGGTGGTGAGCGTGGGGTACAGCTGACCGATGGGCGTTTTCTGGGGTATCTGGAGGCGGGAGATCCGCAGGGTTATCCGTTGTTATTTTGTCATGGGATGCCCGGCTCCAGGGTGCAGGGGCAGTTTTTCGACCAAGCGGCCCGGCAGTGGGGTTTTCGTATCATTGCTCCAGACCGGGCCGGCATTGGGCTGTCGGATGGGCGGGGGCAGCGCTGTCTGTTGGCGGACGCCCGGGATTTGATCGAGCTGGCCGAGCGACTAAAACTGGACCGGTTCGGTGTCTTCGGTTGGTCCAGTGGTGGGCCGGTGGCACTGGCCACTGCTTATCTGGCACCACGGCAAATCAGTTTTGTCGCATCCATCGCCGGCTATACCCATCTGGTGGAATACCCTCAGGGGCGTCGGGAGCTGCTCAAAAAAGGCTGGCCTTTGCCGTATCTGGATCGGGGCAGCCGGCGTCTTTTTCGTTGGCTGATCAAATTGCTGCTGATCTGGGCTCGCTGGCTGCCACGGATGTATTACCGGCAACTGCTGCGAGCCACGGGCGATGACCGCAAGCTGTTGCAGCAGGGGGATCTGGCCCGGCTCTTTTTCAGGGATCAGCTGGAGGTCATCCACTCCCACTCCCGGGCGGTGGCGGATGACTTGTCGGCACAGCATGCCGACTGGGGGTTCCGGTTAGGGGAGATTCGGGTGCCGGTGTGGATTCTGCAGGGAGAGCGTGACCGCTTTGTGCCGGTGTCCATGGCCCGGCATTTGGCCGGGACCATTCCTGAAGCCGAGCTGTATCTGTTCCCGCAATATGGTCATCTGTTTCCGCTGGATCAGGGCTTTCAGCGGGTTTTTCTACGCCGGGCCAGGGACTGGATCTTCCGGGAGCCGCCGGCTGCGGGATTTCCCCGGCAGCCAGGCGGCTAGCGCCTTCAAGGCCAGTCGAAACCGGCCCACTTTCAGGTTGTGGCTTGTCAGGCCGCCGGCTTTTGGGATTCCGGCGGATAAATATCCGTGCTCTCCAGGCCGAGCTGTACGTCAACCGGATGCACCACAAAGTCCACCACGGCGGCCCAGTCCCGGACATCCTGTTTGATGGTTTGTAGCTGGTGCTGTGCAGCGTGCAGCGCGTAACCCGGCAGATGAGTGATTTTGCTGGAACGAACCATTCGAACAATGTCCATAAAGTAACTCCTGTCGTGTTCGTGGATAAACTCTTCGCCCGGCCATGATAATGGCAGGGGGAATCTGGCCTTGGCGGCCGCGCCAGCGCCGGGTGACCGATGCTGGCGCGACCGGGCCTGATGTCCCGGGTTAGCCAGGGAAAAGTCTTCGACGAATCCTAATGTCGCAGGTAATCACTCCCAATGCGGGTTATCCCTGATTCTGACGGAAACATCTGGGCGGCGGCGTCCAAGCGCCAGTCCTGTACCGGAATGAAGCAGGCGCCCCGCAGGGGTTGCTGACCAAGGGTTTCCACCAAGGCCGCATGAAAGAGATATTCACGGCCGGTCTCCTGGAGCCGAAAGGCAAGACGTTGGGGGAGGTCTATTGCTTCCAGTCGTTGTCCATCGAGGCTGATCCTGTCGAGCAAAACCCGGTCGCGACCGGGTTCGGTTTGAAACTGACAGGCGCCTTCGTCCAGACATTGGATTTCCTGATCCACATATAAAATGCTGTAGCTGTTGTCACAGCGGCCATCGGGCAGGCGAATGCGGGCCGGGAAAAAATCCACCCCAGGAATTTGAAATGGCCTTAAAAGATCGACAACGGTTTGGGAGACAACCGGGGTATTGGCCAGATGGAAGTCACCCAGGTGGGGCGGCTCGGACAGCGGCCCCGTCACCTTCAACGGCAGCGGGGCCTGGAGCAGGTCGGCGGCCCATTGTTGGCCTGCGTCATCCTCGTCCAGGATCACGGCGGAAACATCCCAGCCGAGTGAGGCGTAACGCGGGTCGAACGTCAGTACGAAGTAGTCCCGGTTAACGTTGGAAACCAGCCGGCCGGTGGTGGGGATAACGTGGGGTGGGGCATTGCGCAACTGCACTTCCGTGACCAGTGACGAATAAGAGGGCGTGGAGTTGCTGGGAGCCGGGCGGCGGAAGCTTGGGAGAAAAGCTCTCCAGGTCATGGTAATCAGTCCTTTAGGTTGCTTTGGCGTTCATCCGTGTACTGCAGGGGCAGAATATAGCGACAGGCCGCGCAGGGGCTAATGTCTCCAAGTAAAGACAAATCAGCCTCGGGTTGCGCCGGCGCTTCAACCGCGGCGTTCCGGGGCTATGGAGCCGGGTCGCTGGAGTCCGGGCCGGGTTGTCGGGGGCGGTCATCCCGCCGGCGTTCCCGCTGGGGCGGGGTCTCGACGAATTCCTCGTTACGGGGGTCGAGTTCGTTCAGGATCGAGACATCGGAAATGGGCATGGCGGTGACGAACCGCTCCTGCTCCTTGGCGGAAATGGCCGGGAAGCGGAGGATTCGCCAGAGGGTGAAGAGGGTCAGCAGGGATAGAATGGAACCCATGAACAGGAACAGGCCATTGGGGCCCACCAAACTGATGGCGGAAGAACCCAGCACGGGGCCAAAAATACTGCCAAGACCGTGGCTCAGCAGCAATCCGCCACTGGCGGCGACGATTTGGTGCTGATGCAGCCGGTCGTTCACCAGGGCCACCGCAATCGGATAGATGGCTGCGGTGAAGCCGATTACGCACTCCACCATCACGAACAGCAATAGCAGGTTGGAGCCTCCATACAAGGCCGCCACGATGCTACAGCCGGCGGCGGCAATCGCCAGCAATAACAGAATGACCTGGCGCTGGAACATATCTGACAGCCGGCCGATGGGCCAGGCAAAAAACATGGCGGCGAGTACCGGTGCGGCCATGAAAATGGCGATCTCCGAGATTTCCAGGCCAATCAAGTGGGCATACACCGGCCCCATGGCGCTGAATGCACTGCTGACCAGGGCGGAGACCGGCGCGGCAATCAGCGCCAGGGGCGAGAGCTTGAACAGGGTTTTGAACGGCAAGCGCTCGACCCGTTCAATGGACGGCGCACTCATTCGGGTCAGGGCCAGGGGAATGAGCGCGATGGTCAGCAGAATCGCGGCAATGCTGAAAGGTCGTAGGGAGGCTGGGTTAGAGGTGGCGATCAGCATCTGCCCACTGGCGGCGGCCAAATAGACCACGATCTGGTAAATCCCGAACAGTTTGCCCCGGTTTTCGTTATTGGCACGGGTGCTGAACCAGCTTTCGATCACCACCATCAGACCCGCCATCGACAGCCCCGAGATGGCCCGAAACACTGCCCAGACCACCGGGTTGACGAATAAGGGGTGAAGCAGGGCAACCACCGCCATGGTGGCGGCAAAGACCGCGAAACTACGGATATGGCCGACCCGCTCGATAATAGTCTTGCTGTAGATGGAGCCGAGAATGGAGCCAATGGAAAACCCCACCAACACCCAACCGATCACGGCCGGATCGATTCTTTCCAGACTGAGCCGGAGGCCCAGCAGTGTCGACAGGAAGGTGTTACCCATCACCAGCAGCATGACACTGAAAATTAAGGCGGAAAGAGAAAAAATGGTTCTGGCCATGGCCCTGCGCAGCTTGTGATTGGCTCCTTAAGATTGAACAAAGCTAAGTGACTGTTTTCAAATTCTCGTCATGAACATTCTTTCACCCGCGCCGGGCCATCTTTTGCTTGGTGCCCGCCTTGGTTTGGCGTAAGCCGGTCAGGGGACGATTCCGGATTGGCCGGATTGACTTTCGACCCGGAGCCAGGCACATCTAGGGCGGTTTCCGGTGGAAACGTGAAAACTCATCTAGAATTAGGATGAATTGCCTAAAAGATGTTGGGCAGAATAGTGATAGGGTTCACAGAAAAAGGAGTTGGAGATGAATACCAGTTCGCGTTCTCGATTGTTGTTTACACGGCCGCTCTATCTGTCGATCGCCCTGGCGACCACGGTCGAATTTATCAACTTTATCCTGTTTGGCCTGATTTTCTCGGGTGAAGGCTCATCCCTGAAAGCCTTTGTCTGGACCGTGGGGATTGGCGGTATTGGTATGGGTTCAGTCCTCGGGGTGTTGATTGACATTGTCATTGTGGGCACCGCCCGGGGCCGTGATGCCTTCTGGGCCACGGTGATCCTGGCGGTGTTGACCTTGGGACTGGTGGCCAAACTGTTTACCTGGCACATGGGAAGCACGGTTGAGGCCTTAGGGGTTGCCCAATGGCCGGTGTTGTATCTGGCCGTGGGGGGAGTGCTTGCGCTACTGGCGGGATTAACGCTGGGCTGGCTGCTGTTCACGCCAGCGGGTAACCGGATGCTGGCTCGTTATGGTCTTTAAGCCGTTCCTGTCCTGAACGAAAACTCTTCTGAAAAAGGCGTATGGCTTGAGGCGATACGCCTTTTTTGTTGGCTGTCTCTCAAGATCCTGTCTTTGCCCCCGCGGGTTCGGCGAAAAACACATTAACTCTTGTAATATTTGCCGTGTATCTGTTCCTAATTTACAACAATGTCTGTAATTGGTAACGGTTTATGGGCTGTATTCAAGCACTGGGCGGGCACGGCTTAAAAGATATTTAACCGAAAAAACATAAGCCTATCTCAAGTTCAGCTCTGGTCGGCGGTTGTTCCTGAAAATTGGCACGTATCCTGAATTAGTCTCTGTCGAGCGCTTACGAATGCCAGTGGCAATACCCAGGAATAATCGAAGGAATGGAAAAGGAGAACAGACCATGAAACTGAATTATATCCTTCTTGCGACTTCTCTGGCCTTTACTGGTGCAGCCTATGCGCAGGATGAGGCAGAGAGCTCGGTTGATCGTGACTCCCAGGTGCTTCAGGAGCTGGATACCGAAATGGGAACTGCAGAGGGCACCGAGCAGGCGTTCCAGGCCTTGGATACCGATGGCGACGGTGTGATCAGTGCCGCCGAGGCGGAACAGGATATGCACCTTAACGCCATGTTCCGGGACGTTGATGACGATGACGACGGACAGGTGAGCTCTGAAGAGTTTAGCGAATGGAAAGGCGGCTTTGTCGATTAGGCCTGGCCTTTAACCTGAAGAACTGAGCACGGGGTTAGCTTCGGCCCGACTTACTCGATGGGTTAATCCCGATCAGAAAGCGCCACTTATGAGGTGGCGTTTTGCGTTCTATGAAATATGTTACCGACATTCCCGCACTTTCCGGATCTCTGCTCTGAGGCTGACAGGCCCATCTTGAGATACAGCTGCTCGAAGGCAGGAAGAGAGGATAAGTCCGATCTGGATCAAAAAAATGACTGGTTTATTGTTGCGGTATGTAACAAGTTCTTCCGAATTGGTTATGCTGGAGTTGTAAGGGCAGTGTTCCAAGGGCCACATGGATGAGTCCATGGGCTAATCGTGCAAAAGAGAGGAGGACTGTTATGCGTCCTGATGAGTTCTTGAAAAAGCATGGTTTCGAGGAAGAAAAAAGCCGTAACCACACGTTGCGGGAGCTGGCTTTAGAACATGCCACTCATCTGAAGCGTCCCAATGCGGGTACACCTTATGACTGGGAAGACTGGGAGCGGTACAAGCAAGAGCATCCCGATGAAGTGGGAGAAGAAGAGGAATAGCCAGCTTGGTTGTCTATTCCCGGCGTCTCTCGTTTGAGTGGTCTGCGTGGACCGGTGCCACGCAGACTTCTCCTGGGGCCAGGATGCTTTCCCTTGAGAACGGACCCTTCAGAACGGGACAAGATGTAGTGGTATTTATCTATGTCGCGCCCCAGGTTCCGCGGCTCGGAGCAGGATATAATTGTGACTGTCCTCACATCTTGCTAGCTTAGAGCCGTATTCATGAACGAACGAGAAGCTGAAATCGAGCGCCGTATCCAGTTATCGGAAACCCGAGTCTGTAAGGCGGTGTTCCCTTTTACCACCAATCACCATGACACTCTGTTTGGCGGCCAGGCGCTGGCCTGGATGGATGAAACGGCCTTTATCGCCGCCACCCGTTTCTGCCGCAAATCCCTGGTCACGGTCTCCTCGGACCGGATCGACTTTAAACATCCGATTCCGGGCGGAAGCCTGGTGGAGCTGATCGCCAAGGTCGTTAAAGTGGGTCGAACCAGCCTGAAAGTCCAGGTGGATATCTACGTCGAGAGCATGTACAACGAAGGCCGTGAGCACGCTATTGCCGGTCAGTTTAGCTTGGTGGCTATTGATGACGAGAAGCGGCCGGTGCCGGTGCTGGATGACATCGCCTAGTTGAACGGATCGGCTTCTGCCTAAAGGGCGGCGAGATTCCTGGCCGCCCTCCTGTTATTTCATTGCTCGTATTTCTATTTCCCGCTGAGTTTCTTAAGACCGAACGAGCCGCTCAGCACTGAGTCCAGCACGCGGTCGGGCAAGACCCGCTTTAGCAGCGTCAGGGTGGTGCTGCCGTTACCAATTTTCCGCACCGCCGGCGGCTGTTTCTGGTTGATCACCTGGATGACCTCCCGAACAAAGTCCGCCGTGGGAGTGGGGTTCTTCTGGGACGCCGTGGCCCGCTTTTCGATAAAGCCGCGCACCGGGTTGTACAGGGAGTCCTCCGGCAAGGTGCTGGCCAGCGTGCTGGCGGCGTTATTGCCGAATTCGGATTCGATGGCGCCGGGCTGAATGGTGATCACATCCACATTGAAGGGCGCCAGTTCCATGCGCAGGGCATCCGACAAACTGTGCAGGGCGGACTTGGTGGCGCAGTAGGCGCCGGAGAAGGGAGTGGTCAAAATGCCGGACACACTGCCAATATTGACCACCTGACCGTGGCCGCTCGCTTTCAGCAATGGGAAACACTGTTGAACCAGCGCCAGGGGCGCGAAGACGTTGGTTTCAAACTGACGGCGGACTTCCTCCAGGGGCATTTCCACCAACGGCCCCATGGCCCCGTAGCCGGCGTTGTTGACCAGCAGATCCAGCTTGCCGAATTTCTTTTCGATCACCTCAACCGCATGGCGGAGGTGGGACGGCTTGTTCACGTCCAGCTCCAGTGGCGTGATTTGCTCGCCGGCCAAATCCGTCAGGGTTTGCGGCCGCCGTGCGCCGGCAAAGACATGCCAACCCGCCCGAGCCAACTGAAGGGTCAGCTCCCGGCCAATACCTGACGAACAACCAGTGACAAGTGCGACTCTGGACTGCATTGAAATCTCCCCCTGGTTTGACTCGATCAAGCGGGCTCCGCTCTGTTAAGAGAGTCCCGCTCTCGCCAAGAGTGTCTCACCAGCGCTAAAAGCGCAAGAGGCCGGGTCGGTCACTCCGGCATCACCAAACGCAACTCCGCGACCAGGGGCAGATGGTCGGAAAACAGGTAACGGTCGAAAGCGTAGTAATTGACCAATTCGAAATGGTTGCTGAAGAACAGGTGGTCCAGCGCCTTCTTGGGAGCCCAGGATGGGAAGGTGGGAGCCGAGGCGGCTTTTTTCAGGATGGTGTCTTCCAGCAGCGCGAGTTCCGCATCTTCCTTGACGTTGAAGTCGCCCGCCAAAATGGTCGGAATATCGTCCTGGCCAATATGCTGGGCAATATGGCGGATTTGCGGCGCCCGCACCGGGCGCTCCAGGCTGAGATGGGTCATGAACAGCCGGAACTTGTAGTGCTCGACCTGGGCATGGGCTTCGCTGAGAAAACGGGGCTCACCCTGACCGGGGAGCGGATGGTTGTGGATATGAACCAGGGGCCAGCGCGAGCAGGCTCCATTGCCTTGATTGACCCGCCGCGCCAGAACCAGGGTGGGAAAGAACGCCTGGTAAGGCAAGTCCGCGCGATAGGCCAATAGTTCCAGCTGATTGGTTCCCCGGCTCCGGCGCGAGCCGCCCTCGACCTCGCTCAAGGCCGCGATATCGATATCTTCTTCCCGCAGAAAGTCACCGGCTCGTTCAATGGGAATGGAGTCGTGGGGCAGGCCGTACTTCCAGGCGGTGGTGAGATACTGCCAGTAGCCCCGGGTGGTTCCGATGCCCGACTGCAGGTTACAGATCGCTAGGCGTACTCGTGTTTCCATAAATTTAGGAGGTGCCGGATCCGGTGGCTTCGAGAAAACGGTGTAGCCAGTATTTCGGCCAATAATAATCGGTGTCTATATGACTGTAGGGTAGAGAGCGGGGCTCTTCAATCAACCAGTGGACATACTCCAGGGCATCCAGACAGACCTGGGTACGGCAGTCGGCCTCAATGCGCACGTTGGCTTCCAGCACCGTGTTGGAAAGACCACGGCGGGTATAGTTGGCGGAGCCGGCGATGATAATGCAGCGGTCGGGTTTATGGAGCAGGGTGAAGCAGTTGTGGAACTCTTCGCTGCGGGTATTGGCCCAGCGGATCTCGAAATGGGTATGGCGGGCCATTTCTGGTCCGGTCAGCTGATTGGGGAAACCTGATTTAGGGTTGCCAAAACTCACCAGGTTTTGATCCAGCACCAGGGTGCCGGGCACGCCTCGCTCACTGGCTCGTATCAGGGCTTCGACCAGGTCCCGTTCCGCCAGATACTGGGTGAACAGAAACAGGTAATCCCGGGGCGTGGCGGATTCGATCAGTTCAAGGAGTGCTTCTTTGATCTGATCCCCCATCAGCGGCGTCACCAGGGCATCCCCCTCACTGTGCTCCAGGGGCAGCTCGATGGGGATCTCCATGCCAGAGAGGCGGGCCACGGCTTTCTCGGCTTCCAGAAAATGACGGGCCACGGCTGTGCTGCGGATGGTGACGCCGGTATTGGCGAAGTAGCAGCTGGCATCTTCGAAGTTGGACGAGGTGACCATGGTGAGGTGGCTGTCGCCGTCGTCGGCAATGATCAGCTTGCGGTGGTTGGCACGGGCCATGATGCCTTCCAGAATCGCCCAGGGCGTGGTTTGGCTGAACGATTCCAGGGGGTTGCGAAACCAGGGGCCGGCGTCGGTGGGAATCCAGCGCAGGCCCAGCCGCCACAGGGGGGCATACATCAGGTTGTTCTCCCGCAGCTGGTTCAGGTCTGCCACGCACACATTAACCCCGGCATCTTCCAGCCATTGGATGGGCGGGCTGACGGCGGTGCCGTACATGATGTTCAGCGGGTCGGTGATAAACCAGGCGGGGCGGTCCCGGGAGGCAAAGGCATCGACGATCTGCCGGGTGGTCGGGATCAGATCTTGGCTTCTGGAAGCATGGTGGAGGCAGAACAGGAAGACATCCATCACCACGAACTGTTCCGCATCCCGGATCATCCGGATCAGCTCCGGCGTAATCTGGCGAACGCTTTGACGTTCACCGTTCTCATACCAGGTGGAGTCATGAAAAAAACGGATATTCTCGGAAGGCACCCGATAGGTGTAGCGAACGCCGTTGATGCCTTCGGGCTGGGGGCGAAAACGGTAGTAGAGGGAAGTTCCCACCAGGGTCGCCAAGGGCACACCCCACTTGAGTAAATCTCGGTAGCGGCCGTTAGAAGCACCGTCCAGCATACTGCCTCCTTGCGGATCTGAATGAAGCCCAAAGCTAAGGGCTTATCAACTTATGGTTTCATTATAGGGATGAGACGGGGTCCGCATTAGGGTCTGCCCTGCAAGAAGAGAAGGGCAGGGCTTGGAGGCTGGAATGGCGGTCTAGCCCTCAACGATGACGCCCGAGTTACGCAAGGTTTCCAGAACCTCGGACTCCTTTTCTGGGTGCACGGGGCGAGTGGCGGCCCGGATCAGGTGGGCCTCAAAGCCTTCTTTCATGGCATCCAGTGCGGTGTGCATGACACAGACATCCTCCGCCAGCCCACCAATCCAGAGCCGCTGGATATGA
>Ga0209075_1004720_pt1 | contig 10786 bp, 10 predicted proteins | sample Stecom2011_FD_187523 | JGI IMG/M metagenome (GOLD analysis project Ga0209075, IMG submission 187523) | Agricultural soil microbial communities from Utah to study Nitrogen management - Steer compost 2011 (SPAdes) (version 2) | ecosystem: Environmental > Terrestrial > Soil > Agricultural land...
CACCATCCAGAAGTGGATCGGATGAATACCACTGGAATAGGCAATGGTGGCCACGGTAGCAGTGACCAGAATCACCGCACCGAAAGCATCCATGATCATGCCCAGGATCACCAGGATCACCACCATCAGCAACATCGCGGACCAGGCACTATCGAAGGCCTGCGGGAAGGCTTCCATGATGTGGGACCGTTCAATCACGCCACCAATGCTGACCGACAGACCAAGCAGCAACAGCAGTGCACCGATTTCCGCGGTGGTGTCGTTGGTTGCGCCACGGATGCTGCGCTCCAGTCCCGGGTGGCGAGCCTGCCCCGGTTCAGGACTGGTCCGCTTCTTCAGACTTACATGCTCATAGACCAGAATCGCCAACATGATCACCGGCAGCAACCGGGGCGCGGAGAACTCATCCATCTTCACGTCCAGGGCGAAGCGGTATAGCAGAACGACACCGGCGATCACCAGGGCGTAGGGCAACAGCGGCCGGAGCGCCCGGAACGAGGCCGGGAAAGCCTGAGCGGTCGGCGCCAGATCGAATTTGCTCTGCCGGTTGACCGACATCGCCACCAGGCCAAACATGGTCGCGGTCAGGACAAATACCCAGATACCCCAACCGAACAGTTCGTCGGTGGTGACTTCCCGGTTCAGGTAGGCGATCACCACCACCAGCAGGCAGGGCCTCAGCACCACGCCCAACGAACCGGACATGGCCGTCGCTGCCAGGGCCAGATGCCGCCTCGCGCCCGCGGCCCGCAGTTCGCTGTAGATCACGGCCCCGGCCGCAATGACAAAGATCCCCGACGCACCGGTATAAGCGGTCGGCACTGCGGCCACCAACACCGCGACAACCGCGAGCATCTCCGGAGGCATACGCCAAGGCCGGAACACGTTGAACACCAGGGTCGCCAGACGAGTCTGCTTGAGCATCATGCCAACCCAAACGTACAGGCCGACGTTCAAGAACATGTCCGACAGCTCCATCATCTTACCCAGGTAGATACCAATACCCGAGGAGTGGCCGATCATCGCAAAATAGGTGCCGGAAATCAGACACATGACGGTATATAAAGGGACTGCCAGGAAGGCCTGCCCGAGCCGACCACCTTCCTGCAGGTTTGACGGCACCCGGAACAGCCGATACAGGCTGGCCAGGGTGAGGCAGGCGAAACCGGCAATCCATAGATTGTGGAGCATCAGCTCCTCACCGGACACTGCGGTACTGCTCCCGAGGCTCGACTGCCGGAATATGGCACTGGAGCCCAACAGCATGGCATTGGCAATGGTCTGAAGGGTATGGGACACGATGTAGTCGAGTCGGGTTTCCATGGCCCGCATGGCGATATGGTGGCGGGTCAGGGTTGCGGTAACCGCGCACAGCATTACCAGAATCACCAGAATATAACGCTGGCCCGCCAACCCGAACGCGATCAGGTCGGCCACGAACAATTCCACCGCACGATAGGCTTTCACCCCGGGCGTCAATTGATCCTGCAGCTCCAGGTAGCTGGCATGGGCCGCCTGACACTCACCCACTGATCGCTCGATGGCCAGCCGAACATCCGCCGGATTCTTGTCATGGGCGCCAAGCAAGGCCGCCATGGGGTCATCGTCTGGAGCCCCTGCGGCCATTTCCGCCGCAACCGCAGCTTCAATATCCCGGTCTGGATTGCACTCCGGTTGCACCGGATCCATACGGAGCTTGTAGTAACCACTCCAGAACTGTTCGCCGCCGCGCAGCATCTGGTTGTGAATATCACTGCTGGTAGAGAACAACACCACTGCCAGCAGCAACAGACACGCCGGCAAGGAAGAGAACCATTCCAGCCCGGAACGTTGCAGACCACCCTTAGTCATAAAACCTACCCTGGAATTTGAAGGAGTTACAGCAGATCATCCAGATCCATGGTTTCGACCGGCGCCCGCTGATCATCCCAGAAGCTGCCGAATTGACCGATCGGAGTCCGGTGGCCAGTATTCTCTACCCACAAGCGATCAGAGATGGCCACCAGCATGTTACTGGCCATGGCATCGACAAACCGCCACTGTTCACTGGCCTGGTCATTCTTCAGCGATTCGGCGTGATCCCGGATAACCGACTTGATCAAGGATTCGTCGTTCTTGTTTACGGCGGCGATCGCGTGGAAAACGTGACCGAGCCTGACGCCGGCTTCCTCACCCTGTTTGCTGGCGATGGCCAGTCGTTCAAAGGCGTCTTCGCCCTCGGGCTGGGTACCTGGAATCATGGCCCAGACGGTGGCCCTGAGCCCCATCGGAGCACCCCACCACTTTTTGTTGTCCAGGCACTGGGTAGCGCGGCCGACTACCGAACCGGTGTTGAATGGCACACCAATCGAAGACGACGCCTGAATCTGGGCATTCAATGCCTGCAATCCAGACAGCAAGCCGGCCAGGTAAATGAACTCATCCAGGTCATCCTTGAATTTCGGGCATTCTCCGCCGTCCGGATCACCGTAATGGGCGTGGTGATGCTGCCAGCCCTTCAGATATCGCTTGGCCGCCTGGGTATGGGCCCGCTTCTGCCGGATCATGGCGTCCTGGGCCTCGCCGGCATTCATGGAATACATCGCCCGCGCTGCCGCCAGTTCATGCTCCCGGGCCTGCTCCTCGGCGCAACCGCCCGCCGAGAGGTACAACATAACCGCAAGCTGATCCGGTTCGCTGGTCACCCGGCCAAACGACATCAGTAACGGGGCGGTGGCCTCGCTCATGGAGCAACCCATGGCCAGGTCATCCGACTCCAGCAGGTAAGGCACCGTGTGATTGCGGGAAAAGCCCTGCATCACATCACCGGTGGTTTTATAGATCATGTGGTTAACGGCACCACAACCGGTGAGCACCAGGCTGGTACCAACAGCGGCTAGCAGACCACGGACTCGGGATCCCACTTTGCGGAAGTCATTCATAGCATCAACACCCTTTTATTCTTGTGTTATTCAGAATACGTCAGCGCCTGACACAGCCAGAACGCGTTTGTTACATCCTGTAAACAGCCCTGCATTATGGCCAAACCGGGCTCCGGTTTATGAGACTGACCCCGCAAATGACGCCTCCGGGCACACATCGTTACCGAACGGGATTTGCACATTTCGGCCAAAGCCACTATAGATTGCTTCAACCGCCGGGCGTGCCCTGCGGTCAAATACAATAATCAGAACGAAATCAAACAGGAGTATCCGATGCGCAAACCAGAGCTTGCCGCCGCCATTGCCGAGAAAACCGGCCTGACCCGGGAAAAAGCCAGCGAAGTCATCAACGCCTTTACCGATCAGCTATCTGCTGCGGCAGCCCGGGGTGAAGACACCACCCTCATTGGCTTCGGCACCTTCAGCATTCGCTCCCGCGAGGCGCGCAGTGGCCGGAATCCACAAACCGGCGCCACCATCCAGATTCCCGCCAGCAAGACGGTCGGGTTCAAGGCCGGCAAGGCCCTGAAAGACGCGATCCGTTAACCGGAACCGGCCCGCCAATGGCGGGCCGGCCTCTGCCTGGTAATGCCAGTGGCACTCTTAAGACGCGCACTCGGAACGTGAACCGTCCACCCGGCAACGAATGGCACGCATCAGTTTGATGGCACGCTCGTCATACACGCCATCCTCCAGCAAAGACAGCCTTACCTGGCGCAGCATCCGGTCGTACTCAGCCACATCTTCCTGGGGCGGGTGCATCCACACTTCTTCCGGAATGCCAGCTTCTGCCTCAGCGATGATCTCGTAGGCCTGATCAATCCGCTTGATCGATTCATCACGCACCATCTGGCCGGCATCATCCGGAAAACGGTCGGTATGGATAATCACCTGAAAGTTCATATATGCCAGGGCGTACTTGAAAACACCGCCCTTTTCGTTGACGCCCTTGTACAACTCCAATGGCTGATAGGCCACGGCCGGGGCGTAGGCCAGATCAACACTGCCATTGTTGAACTTGCCAGCGAAATTGGCGGAATTGGAGCCCACCACTGACGCGCCCACGTGACGAACCATACGCACCGACGCGCTGTCGTAATCCAGGGTGGCAATGCGCTTACCCTGAAGCTTCTCAACGGAATCGACGTTGCGATCACGGGTGTGCAGGTAAATGGCACCACCGGGGAATACGCCAGCGACCTCGTAGGGACCTTCAACCAGGAACTGGCGCGCCTGGGGCTGGCTCAGGGTGTTGTACAGCAACCGCATTTCCTGCTCGCCAGGGACAGCACCCATGGCCTCCAGGCTGCCGGTGAACTTGTTGAACTCCCGGGCGCGGGTGCCCGTCAGCAGTACCGCATCACACTGGCCAGCCTTGAAGTCTTCAGCGGCGACCTTTTCATCGGTATAGGCCCGCAAGTTGAGCCTGATGCCTCGCTGCATGGCAACCGGCTGGAACTCTTTGGTAATTGCAAACAGGGGGCCATTGGCACCCACGGGATCGAACACACAAAAGCTGCGCTCGAGAATCTCGGCATCGGCTTTTACCAGGGAAGGGGTAACCATGCTGGCGCACAAGGCAGCCGCCATGGCAATACGGCGGGAAAAACTGACTGATTTCACGGGATGACTCCTGATTTATTATTGTCGGACACCGGCACCGCAGGCCGCCGGTATTCTCCGTCGTCCTTTACACGACCATAAGTGGCCCTGCCATAGAATACGTTGGCTCAGGCGCCTCTCTTCAAGGGTTTTTCAGCAAAAACAGGGTAATCTGTGATGGTGTCGACAGAGGTTGGCCAACCTCTGCCGCATTTTCGGGGGTGCAGCTATTGCCAGGCAGTTCGACCGCCAACCAGTGTCAGCTTCATTAGCCCGGGCAACTCATGCCCAAACTGGGGAGTATGATGTCCGGCTGACACCAGGGTAGATGCAGAGGGCAGCCAATGGCCTTTGGGATCGAAAATACATAGGTCGGCAGCAGCACCCTCAGCCAGCGCCCATGCCCGGCCCAGAACCCGTGATGGGCCAAGAGTCAGGGCCGACAGCAGGCCGGCCATCTCCAGTTCACCGGCTGCGACCAGCCCCAAGCCCAGGGACAAGACGCTCTCGATGCTGGACAGCCCAGGCTCTGTGGCGGGCAGTGGCGCCTGCTTGGCGGCGCTGTCATGGGGCTGGTGCTGGCTGACGATGGCATCAATCACACCCTCGCGAACGCCGGCCAGCAGCGCCTGGCGATCGGCCTCGGAACGCAGCGGGGGGCGAACGTGGAAGCGGCTGTCAAAGCCCGCCAGTGCGTCTTCGGTATATACCAACTGATGCATGGCCACATCGGCCGTCACCTGGATTCCCCGATTCCGGGCGTCCGCCAGCATCTCGACACTGCGGCCACAGGACAACTGGCTCAGGTGCAGCCGCACCCCAGTCTCCTCCGCCAGCAACAGCATTTCCATGACGGCGGCCGTCTCGGCCACTTCCGGAATGCCCAGCAGGCCCAGGCGAGTGGCCACCTGGCCATCGTGGGCGTAGCCGTCAGCGGCCAGGGCCTGGTTTTCCGGACTGAACATCACCGTCAGGCCGAAGGTCTGGGCATAGGCCATGCACCGGCGCAGAATCCGGGCATTGCGTACGCCACGGGAACCGTTACCCACCGCCACGCAACCGGCGTTCTTCAGGCCCGCCATATCACTGAGCAAATCACCTTCCAGGCCACGGGTGATGGCACCAATGGGCAACACATTCACCACACCACGGGTAGCCGCACCTTCTCGAATCAGATGAGTCACGGCGCTGGAATCATTGACCGGAGAGGTTTCCGGGCTGGCGCAGACCGTAGTGAATCCGCCGTGGGCAGCAGCCCGGGTTTCTGAGGCAATATTGCCCTTCTGACCATTGCCGGGTTCCCGGAGGTTGCAACACAAATCCACAAATCCCGGAGAAATCACACAGCCACTGGCGTCAAAGCTCCCGGCTGCTCCAGTCTCCTGCGCATCAGGCCCAACAGCCGCAATTTTGCCATCGCGAACCAACAGCCCGGGATTGTCGGTCAGTCGCCCGCTACCGTCGAACCAGGTGCCACCGGTAATCACCAGGCTGTTACTGTTGTCATGCTGGCTACCACTCATGCCCGGATTCCCTCACTGTCGATCTGTCTTTGCTGTCGCTCTGCCATTTGCCCGCCCATTGCCATGGACATAACCGCCATACGGATGGCGATGCCGTTGGTCACCTGGTTCAGAATCACCGATTGGGGACCATCCGCCACCGCCGATTCGATCTCCACACCCCGGTTTATGGGCCCCGGGTGCATCACAATGCAGTCCGGCCTGGCCAGCGCCAGCTTGTCCTGGCTCAATCCATACAGGCGATAGAATTCCCGTTCGCTGGGTAGCAGGGCGCCTTCCATCCGTTCCTTTTGCAGCCGCAGCATGATCACCACATCCAGGTCTTTCATGCCCCGGGCCATGTCGTATTCCACGGTGCAGCCCAGGCCTTCCACATCTCTCGGCAACAGTGTGCCGGGGCCAATGACCCGCACCTCTTCGGCACCCAGCTCATTCAGGGCACGGATCTGGGAACGTGCCACCCGGGAGTGCAGGACATCGCCCACAATGGCCACTTTCAGGCCCTCAAAGCGCCCTTTGTGCTGGCGAATGGTCAGCATGTCGAGCATCGCCTGGGTGGGGTGGGCATGGCGGCCGTCGCCGGCATTAATTATGGCCACGCCCGGAGTCACGCTTTCGGCAATAAAGTGTGGCGCCCCGCTCTGGGAATGTCGCACCACAAACATGTCGCTGGCCATGGCTTCCAAGTTCAGCAGGGTGTCAGACAGGGACTCGCCCTTGGAGGTGGCGGAGGTGTTAATGTCCAGATTGAGCACATCGGCAGACAGCCGCTTGGCGGCCAGTTCGAAGGTACTGCGGGTGCGAGTGCTGGATTCGAAGAACAGGTTCACAACGGTGCGGCCCCGCAACAGCGGCACCTTCTTGATACTGCGCTCGCCCACCTCGATGAAGGAATCGGCGGTATCCAGGATGTCGGTCAGCAGCTCCCGGCCCAGGCCGTCCAAAGTGAGAAAATGCCGCAACTGACCGTCCCGGGTCAGCTGCAAGTGGTTCGGGGAGGGATCGTTTGCGGTCATGGCTCGCCTGTCGTCAATTGGGGGTATTACTGCCCGGATTCCTGAAGTTCGATGCGCAACGGGTCGGGGCCGCGCAACTTGATACGCTGATGCGCTTCCAGCGCCAGGGAGTGGCCGACCACATCAGGCTGGATCGGCAGTTCCCGGGCACCCAGATCAATCAAAGTGGCCAGTATGATACTGGCAGGACGGCCGTAATCGAAGATCTCATTCATCGCGGCACGGATGGTTCGCCCGCTCATGATCACATCATCAATCAGGATAATGTCACGGCCTTCGGTGTCGAACGGCAAACTGGAGGGCGTTACCCTGGGATTCAGGCCAATGCGGCTGAAGTCGTCCCGATAAAAGGAAATATCCAGCTCACCAAATGGCTGCTCAATACCCAGGCGTTTGCCAATGACATCGGCCAGCCAAACGCCACCGGTGCGAATGCCAATCAGCACGGGGTTGTCGATACCACGCTGCTCCAGAATCCGGCGTAACCCGGTTTCCAGTTCATCCAGCAACTGGTTGATATCCATCAATGCGGTCATCAGAGCCTCATCAGTCAGGTCAGCCGGCCTGTTCCCGGCACCAGGTTTCCAGTATCAGTACCGCGGCACGGTCATCCACCCCGTGGCGACCAAAATCACGGCTGCCACCGGCAGCCATCACATCGCCCTTGGCTTCAAAGCTGGTCAGTCGCTCATCCACCATCTCGACCGGCACATGAAAACGACCGTGCAGGCGCTTGCCGAACTTGCGGGCCCGGGCGCACATGTCGTTCTCGGTGTCATCCATATTCAGCGGCAACCCAACCAGCACGACATCCGGCTGCCATTCCGCCAGCAGTTTCTCGATCTGTTGCCAGTCCGGGATGCCGTCCCTCGCCGGGATCATGGCCTGGGGTTGGCCGGTGCCGAGCAGTTCCTGGCCGGAAGCAACACCAATGCGACGGGTTCCGAAATCAAAAGCCAGCAGCCGGCGGTTACCTGGTTCAGGCATGGCCCACCGAATCACTGAGCTGGTTCAGATCAACACCAATCAACCGGAGTACCGCCTCATAACGCTTGCTGACCGGTGTCCGGAACAGGATATCGGTGCTGGCCGGGCAGGTCAGCCAGGCGTTACTGCCCAGCTCCTCTTCCAACTGCCCTTCACCCCAGCCCGAATACCCGAGTGCCACCAGAAATTCGTCTGGCCCCTCGTCGCGGCCGATGCTCTCAAGGATATCCCGGGAAGTGGTCAGCAGGACGTCATCGGTCACCAACGCAGTACTTTGCCATTGCTGGCCCGGCGAGTGGAGCACAAAGCCTCGCTCCGGCTGCACCGGCCCACCGGTGAACACCGGCAGGTCCAGCTCACCGCCATGCATATCCAGCTGTTCCAGGATTTCCCCCAGATGGATATCCAGAGGCTGATTGATCATCAGCCCCAGGGCACCGTCTTCGGAGTGCTCACAGAGGTAGATCACGCCGCCATGGAAACGGGGGTCGGCGAGCCACGGTGACGCCACCAGAAAGTGGTGCCTGAGATTACCGTCGGTTTGCTTGGACGCTGTCATCCGGATGTAAGCCCCCGCTGCTGGAACGACCAGGTACGTATGATCTCCAGTTCGTCCACTTCCTGCTGCATTTCTTCCGGGAAGGGGGCAAAGGGCGCGGCCATGCGCACAATGCGAATGGCGGCATCATCAAGCACCGTGCTGCCGGACGACTGGAGTATCGCCACTTCCTTGATTGTGCCATCTTTGCGCAAAGAAACCAGCATACGCAGATTTCCGTAAATGCCGGCCTGCCTCGCTTCGGTCGGGTAATTGATGTTGCCTACCCGGGTTACCTTGTTCACCCAGTTCTGAACGTACCAGGCGTTGCTCGACCTGAGGGTGGAGGCCGCCGTCACCCGCATCACCCGGGGCTTGCGGGCGTAGGCTTGCTGTTGGGCATCGAAACGGGCTTCCAGGCTGGCAATTTCCAGGCTCCGCTCCATCAGGCTTTTGCGCTCGCTGGGCGGCAGCGGTTCCGGCTCGGGTTCCGACCGGTCCTCAGGCTGCTCTACCCGCCGACTGGCCGTGGCTTCAGTCTGGACCACCGCACGCTCTTCCCTGGGTTGTGGCTGCGTGGTGGTCTGTGGCTCAGGCTGCACCTGGGCCATTTCAGGCTGGCTGATTTCGGCCGGTTCGGGCGTGGTCATCTCCATCGCCTCTTCTTCCGTGCCGCTGCCCTGCTGGCTCGTCTGAGCCAGGAAATCCGCCTGCTCGGGCGCCTGCTCATCATCAAACTGGGAGAGCGTAATCTCCATGGTCTGGGCAGACGAACGGGGAGACTCCGGAGCAAAGGTAATGCCCAGAACCACAATGGCATGCACCGCCAGCGCCATGAAGAGCGTGAAGGACAACCGGTCGAAATCGCTTACCTGAACTGCCATTACCTTTCCTGAAAGTTAATCTGCACGTGCCTGGAGGAGCCTGGATCAGCTCCGGCCCAGGCGCCGATCAATGGCATCCATCAGCATGCCGGCAATGTCGATGCCAAAGGCCGCATCCAGTTCGCGGATACAGGTCGGACTGGTGACGTTGATCTCGGTGAGATAGTCGCCGATCACATCCAGCCCGACAAACATCAACCCCTTCTCCTTGATCACCGGCGCTACCCGGGCACAGATTTCCCGATCCCGCTGGGTCAGCTCACGCCCCTCACCGCGCCCGCCGGCCGCCAGGTTGCCGCGATTTTCACCCTGGGATGGAATTCGCGCAAGGGCGTAAGGCACCGGCTCGCCCTCAATCAGCAGAATCCGTTTGTCGCCGTCGGTGATTTCCGGAATGAATTTCTGCGCCATGGCCTGGTGGGCGCCATGGTTGGTCAGGGTTTCAATGATGACCCCGAGGTTTGCATCGTTTTCCTTGACCCGGAAGATCGACCGGCCACCCATGCCATCCACCGGTTTCATGATGATGTCGCCATGCTCGGCATAGAACTCCCGGAAACGTTGGGAGGAACGGGTGACGATCAACGGCGGCGTGAGATCCTCGAACTGGGTGGCAAACAGCTTCTCGTTACAATCCCGCAGTGTGGCCGCCGGATTGACCACCAGCGCACCCTGCTGCTCAGCAGCCCCCAATATATAGGTGGCCATCAGGAACTCTCGATCCACCGGCGGGTCCTTGCGCATCAGAATGACATCCAGATCGCCCAGGGCCCGGTCCTGACTGGCGCCAAAGCTGTACCAGGTCTCCGGGTCCATGTGCACAGTGAGATCGCGGGTGTGGGCACGGGCCTGGCCGCCCGCCAGGTACAGATCGTGCTGCTCCATGTACTCGATCTGCCAACCTCGTTTCTGCGCCGCCAGCAACATCGCCAGCGAACTGTCTTTCTTGAAGCTGATGTCTTCTATGGGATCCATTACGATCCCGAGCCGGACTGTCATCAGAGTCTCCTGGAATTTCAATGTGAAAACACGAACCGGTCAGCAGAGCGAACCAGCGATAAAGTGCTATGCTGGAAATGGTATTGTACCCGAGCCTTGATTGCACCCGGTGAAAACCACAGTTAAATCCGTGACGGCACAGGCAGAAGTACATTTGGTCACAAACTAATACTTTTTATCCGGTCATCAATACTCTATAAATGAGCGGGGTTTATAGAACAACCTTAAGGTTTGTGTTAAAACCCCCGTTTGAAAATAACGACAGTCGCTAGAGCGCAAGGCAGTTGGACAATGGATGACAACTTCGAGAATCTGA
>Ga0209075_1004721_pt1 | contig 10785 bp, 8 predicted proteins | sample Stecom2011_FD_187523 | JGI IMG/M metagenome (GOLD analysis project Ga0209075, IMG submission 187523) | Agricultural soil microbial communities from Utah to study Nitrogen management - Steer compost 2011 (SPAdes) (version 2) | ecosystem: Environmental > Terrestrial > Soil > Agricultural land...
AAACCAAAAAACAATTTGGAAGAAATTATTTGTGACGCTGATTTAGATTATTTAGGGCGTGATGATTTCCATGAAATTGCAGATCGACTGCGCATGGAGCTTCGAGAACATGGAAAAATTGATAGTGATCGAATGTGGGATGAAATGCAAGTTAAATTCTTGTCGCAGCACAGGTATTTTACCAAAACATCTATAGATACACGTTTGGCTAAAAAACTTCAAAATTTAGAAGAGATAAAAGAAAAACTTAAGACTTATGATTACAAAGATTAAAACCTTTGTATCTAGAGTATTTTAACTGCGTTTAAACGAGGTATTAAATACTTTTATGGTAACTAGTATACACATGATCAAAGGAAGTGCGTATAGCTTATTTTCTTCCCTTATTTAAGTTTTTTAAATTTATTGAAACAAAAAAAAGACCGTATTGAACGGTCTTTAATTTTTTGAATGTTATTTATTTATGAAAACAAAATACTACTTCCGTAAGGTGTTTCAATTGGATTCACCACGAGTGTAGGAATTTGAGCATCATTAGTAATCATATATTGTTCATAGTTTGAACCGAAAGCTCCTAGATAGTTACTTTTGTTTTGGTTCATAATAGCGATTAAATCAGCGTCTTTTTCAACCGCCAATTTCACTACTTCTTTATCAAAGCCATTACTTGGGGCTAAAGTTGCAGTCATTTCAATTCCACGCTCCTCAAAGAATCGTTTAGAAAATAAAATATTGGCCGTTACTTTATTTTTCAAGAATTCATCGGTTTCATTTGGTGTAATAACATGAACTCTAGATTTAAAGTATTTTGCCATAGAAGCAACAATCGCTAACTTTTGTTTGGTTTCTCTATGTAAGTCTAAAGGAACTACGATATCATCATATCCACTTTCACCAACTGATTTCAATTGTACAATAATGAATGGAACTGTTGAATGGGTAACTACTTTCAAAGCATGTGATCCAGCAATGTGTTGCCATCCTGAAGCACCATGAGTTCCCATGAAAATTAATTCTGCGTGATGTTCTGCAGCAAAATCTCCAATATCCTCAAAGATATTTCCTACTCTAACTTTAGGAATCAACTCAATTTTAGAACTTTTATGTGCTTCGACAATTTCTTTTAGTTTACTTTCTGCTTGAGAAATGTCTTTGTTTTTTGAAACAACATGAAGAACGTAGATCTTAGCACCTACTACTTTTGCAGTAATAATCGCATGGTTTAAAGCGGAATCTGCAACCTCTGAAAAATCGTGAGGAACGATAAAACTTTTGTCGGACATAATTAGTATATGGTTTATATAGTCTACTGCAAAAATACACAATTGTTTCAAGCAGTTACAATTTTTAGCAGTTCAATATAATTATTTATTTTGAAATAGACTTATAATCAAGAATTAAATTTAGGCATAAAAAAACCCTTAACTTTAATCGTCAAGGGTTCTTTGAGGTCCCGAGCGGATTCGAACCGCTGTAGATGGTTTTGCAGACCACTGCCTAGCCACTCGGCCACAGGACCATTTTATAGGACCGCAAATATACTAATTATTTTTCTTCTAAAAGGAATAATCTTTAAAAACAATAAGCGTCCTATAAAAATTGAAATCTAATTCGCTAGTTCTCAATGATAATTGCTACATCATCGACATCTCCACCTATAGGGGGACAATGTTTAATAACTTTAACTTTTGATGAATGTAAACCTTTGATCTCTTGTTTTAAACGTTGCGAAATACGGTACCCAACATGTTCAATTAACTTTGACCGAATGGCCATTTCTTCCCGAACAATCGAGTTAATAGCAACATAATCTATAGTGTCTTCTAATTCATCAGAAGAAAAAGAAGCTGTAAAATCAGTTGTAATTGAAACATCAACCGTGTAGTGTCCACCGATTTTTCCTTCCTCATCTAAACAGCCATGAAAAGCATATAGCTTTATCCCGTTTACTTCAATTGTATGTTTCATTCTCAATTGTTCTTTTGAAAGTTATGCCTTTAGTCCTTTGATTGTTGGAATGTTATTTTTCATTCTAGATAAACTTTCCTCTTTTCCTAAAAGAGCTGCTATTTCAAACATACTCGGTCCCATTCCTTTTCCTGTTAAAACTAAACGAAAGGCAGGAAGAACACTACCAATTTTTTGTTCCTTCTCTTCCAAGAAAGCTTTAAAACTCTTTTCAATGTTTTCAGCATCAAAAGTGTTTAGAGCTTCTAGTTTATTGGACCACTCCAACATTAATTCTTCGGCCAGTTCATTCCATTTTTTAGCTACTGTTTTTGCATCAAATTCTATTGGATTTTCAAAAAGGTATTTTCCTTCTGTATAGATATCTTCAACAAATGTAGCGCGTTCCTTCATTAATACACACGCTTGCTCTAAATAAGCATCTGCTACATTTTGCAATTCAGAACCTGTTTTTTCACGCAACATTTTTGCCAATGTAGTAGGAGACTCTGCACGCAAATATTGTTGTTGAAACCAATTGGTCTTGTCAGCATCAAATTTTGCTCCTGCCTTACTTACTCTTTCTAATGAGAAAGCTTCAATCATTTGCTCTAGTGAAAATATTTCTTGTGTCGTTCCTGGGTTCCATCCTAAGAACGCTAGCATATTAATAAATGCACCTGGTAGATATCCTTTCTCTCGGTATCCTGAATACTTCTCTCCATCGGCTGCAATCCAGTCAATTGGAAAAACGGGAAAGCCTAAACGGTCTCCATCCCTTTTAGAAAGTTTACCATTCCCGTCAGGGCGTAACAAAAGAGGACAATGTGCAAATGTAGGAGCATCCCATTCAAAAGCTTCATACAATAAAACGTGTAAAGGAGCTGATGGCAACCACTCTTCCCCACGAATTACATGCGTAATTTTCATGGTATGGTCATCTACAATGTTGGCCAAATGATAAGTAGGCATCCCATCACTTTTATACAATACTTTATCATCCAAATTATTGGTGTTGACCACAACCCAACCTCTAATTTTATCTTCAAAACGAACATCTTCATTACGTGGCATTTTGAAACGAATCACGTAAGGATCTCCATTTTCTAATCTTTTTTGAACTTCATCTTCTGGTAAAGTCAATGAGTTTTGCATCGATGACCTTGTTACAGAATTGTATTGCCAGTTCGGCATTTTCATTTGTTGCGCTTGCTTACGCATTTTGTCTAAATCTTCTCCCGTGTCGAAAGCATAATATGCTTTTCCGTTCTTAACCAGTTGCTCAGCATAAGGCTTGTACATTTCCTTTCTCTCGGATTGTTTGTACGGACCATAATCTCCACCAACACCCTGGCCTTCATCAGGAGTAATTCCGCACCATTTTAGCGCTTCTAAAATGTACTCCTCTGCTCCTTCTACAAAACGATTTTGGTCTGTATCTTCAATACGAATAATGAACGTACCATTATGTTTTTTAGCAAATAAATAATTGTATAAAGCGGTACGTACTCCACCCATATGAAGTGGTCCTGTTGGAGATGGTGCGAACCTAACGCGAACTGACTTATCTGACATAATCTTCTTAATTTTTAGGCAAAGATAATTGATTCCTTAGCCTTTATCCATTCTTCCTTCAAAAAAGAGTCTTATTTTATGTTTTTTTCTTTTTTTATACCTTAAAATGCCTAACGCCTATTTTGTTTTTTGATTTTTCGACGGTCCAATAGAAACATATCTCGCTTTTATCCGTTGATTATACCTGTATTAGTCCTACAATTCGTAATTTTATAGTTACATTATCTTTTGGTATTAATTACAGTGTAGAATGGGAACTTTTGATGATTTATTAACTCAGGTAGATGCGTTTATTCGTAAATACTACAAAAACTTAATGATTAAAGGGCTTTTGCTCTTTTTTATCATTTTCCTTTTTACTTTTTTAATTGTTTCAGGCCTTGAATATTTGGGACATTTTAACTCATTGATACGTGCGGTTTTATTCTTTTCCTTTCTTGCTTTGAACTCATACGTGTTGATTAAATATTTTATTCTTCCCGTCGCTAAATTGTTTTCTTTTGGCAAACGAATAAACAGATACCAAGCAGCCCAAATTATTGGTGATTTTTTTCCTCAAGTTAATGACAAACTATTGAACACGCTCCAGCTTCGTGATGCTACCGAAACAAATCCTCAGAATATTGAACTTATTCAAGCAAGTATACAGCAAAATGCGAGTCAACTGAATAATCTTACCTTTTCTTCTGCCATTGATTATTCTGCGAATAAAAAATTCTTAAAGTATTTTGTTCCGATTTTGTTGACCGTTGTTTTAATCGGAATTATGGTACCCAATTATTTTACTGAAGGTACTCAAAGATTAATCAAATACAATCAGGTTTTCGAAATCGCACCAGATTTTACTTTTGAATTGCAAAACGAAAATTTAGTCATAGAAGAAGGAAACGAAATAGAAATTAAAGTTTTACTCACCCCTCTTCCTGGGAAAGCATTACCTGACCGTGTTTATTTAGAAAGTGATGAAGGTACTTTTCTAATGAATAAAACAAGCAATAATGAAGCTGCTTATACCCTTAAAAACTTAAATAAAGATTTATCGTTTAACTTTAAAGCGACAAGAGCACAATCAGAACAACATTTAATTAAAGTTGTTAAACGTAGCTCTTTAGGTCATCTAAAAGTTGATATAACTTATCCCCAATACCTAAATCGTGCTAATGAAACAATTGAGAATCCTGGAGATTTAATTTTACCTGATGGAGCAAAACTTACATGGAATGGTTTAACGAAGAATTCTAAATCATTATCTGTTGTGCTTTCAGATTCCATCTATGAATTCATCGATAATCCTGGGTTTAGGTTTTCACATGTTGCAAGACAATCCTCAGATGTTCTTTTTATTTTAGAGAACAATGAACTTTCAAGTCTAGACACTAACTTATATCATATCGATATTATTAAAGATGAATATCCAAATATTACGGTGCAAAGTCGAACAGATTCCTTATCAAAAAACAAAATATATTTTAATGGTAATGTAAGTGATGACCATGGTTTGTCTCGTTTAGTATTTACCTATTCTATAGAAAAAGCTTCTGGAGAAAAAATCAACAAAAGCATTTCAGTTCCAGGAATTGATGGAAAACAATCTCCTTTTTCTATGACTTTTAATTTGGATGAACTAGGTTTAGAATTGAAAGATAGGGTTACGTATTTCTTTACTGTTTATGACAATGATGGGGTGAATGGATCTAAAGCTACGAAATCTAATGTGTTTCAATATGCAAGCCCTTCTTTAGAAGAATTACAAGAAAAACGCAGTGAAGAAAAAGATAAAGCAAGGGAAGATTTAAAAGATTTGATTCGCGAAAGTCAAGAATTTAAAGAACAAATGGAGCGTCTTAAAAAAGAGATTGCGAATTCTAAAAACACTTCATGGCAACAGCAGAAACAAGTCGAAAGTTTACAAGCACAGCAAAAGTCTTTAGAAGATAGAATTAAACAGATCAAGGATCAAATGAAATCTTCTTTTGAAGAGAAGTCTAAGTTGAGTCCTATGGATGAAAAGTTACTCGAAAAACAGATGCAATTAGAAGAGTTACTCGACTCGGTAATGGATGAAGAATTAAAAAAATTACTGGAAGAACTTGAAGAGATGTTGAAAAACAATACAGATAAAAATGTATTGGAAAAAATGGAAAACGCTGAAATGTCTGCCGAAGATATGGAACGTCAATTGGATCGGACCATGGAAATGTTAAAGAAGATGGATGTTGAAGAGCGTGTTGAAGATTTACAGAAGTCACTTGAACAATTAGCTAATGATCAAGACCGTTTAAAAGAAGATTTAGACAATGGTTTAAATAAAGAAGAAGCTCAAGATAAACAAAAAGACCTAAACGAAAAGTTTGAAAAAGTAAAAGAAGACCTTCAAGAAATGTTGGATAAAAACAATGAATTAAAACGTCCTTTGTCTTTCGAAGGTATGGATGAAATGAGTGAAGAAATATCTGAAGATATGGAAGGCGCCAAAGAAGATATTCAAGAAGGTGATAATGAATCTGCCAAAGACAAACAGAAAAAGGCAAGTGAAAAAATGGAAGAAGCAGCTGCTCAACTACAAGCTCAAATGAAACAAAGTCAGGAAGAGCAAGATGGTGAAGATTTAGAAGCAATGCGTGCCTTACTGGAAAACTTAATGCGACTTAGTTTTAATCAAGAAGAAAACATGTTGGCTTTTCAAAACACAGATATTTATGATCCATACTTCGTAACACTTGGACAACAACAACGAGGTATAATTGACAACTTGAATCCAGTGAAGGATAGTTTAAGAGCCCTTGCAGATCGTGTGCCTAAAATCTCCTCTTTTATAGAACAAGAATTAGGTGATATAGAAAAACAATACAGGTATATTCCATCTCATATTGGTGAACGAGAACATAGGCAATTGGCCACTAAACAACAATTTGCCATGACCGGAATCAATAATTTAGCCTTGTTTTTAAACGAGACTTTGGAAAGTGCACAACAAGCAATGAAGAGTCAGCAAGAAGGAAATGGTAGTTGCAGTAAACCTGGAGAGGGTAAACCTGGTCAAGGGAAACCTGGGAGTATGGAAGGAATGAAAGAGATGCTTAAAAAGCAGCTAGAACAAATGAAAAAAGGTCAAAATCCTGGAGGTCAGCAACCGGGACAAAAACCAGGTGGAATGTTACCAATGAATTCACAACAAGCCGCAAAAATGGCTGCTGAACAAAGTGCTATTCAGAAGAAGCTTCAAGAACTTAGAGAGCAAATGAATAAAGACGGAAGTGGTGACGGAAACAAACTCAACGACCTAATCAAGGAACTCGAAAAACAAGAAGAAGATTTGATTAATAAAAAATGGAGTCCTGAACTAATCGATCGTCAACAAGAAATTTTAACACGACTTTTAGAAAGTGAAAATGCAATGCGTGAAAGGGGGCTTGATGAAGAAAGAGAAAGTAATTCAGGAAAAGATCAAAATATTGGTAACCAAATTGAGTTTTTGGAGTATAAGAAGCAGAAAGAAAAACAGATTGAGTTATTACGTACGCTAGATCCGTCATTTAGTAAGTATTACAAAGAGAAAGCAAACGCTTATTTTTTGAATGTTAATTAACTTTTTGGTACGTCCTCAATCTCTGATAATATACTTTGATGGAAACAAGCTATAAAGAAATTGAGTCCGTATCATTCCCGTCGGACCTTAAAAATTTAAGGATTGCAGAAACATTAATAGACGATGTTTGCAAAAACTATGATGTACATGAAGATCATTATGGCAATATTTTGATTTCTGTAACAGAAGCAGTAAACAATGCCATTCAACATGGGAACTTAGAAGACAACTCTAAATCAGTAAGGATAAGTATTTTTGAAAATGAAAAAGAATTAAGGTTCACCATCTCCGATGATGGAGAAGGGTTTTCTTATGATAACCTCCCCGACCCTACTGCGCCAGAAAACATAGAAAAAGAAAGTGGTCGTGGAATATTCCTTATGAAGTCGCTTGCCGATGAAGTTGCTTTTGAAAACAATGGAGCTAAAGTGATCCTTACCTTTGTTGCTAAGAAATGATTGAATTTGAATTCATAGAAGTTCCAGAAATAAACCTGGATTATATACAAGAATGGTTTATTAAGGTCGTGGAAAACGAAGGCAAAACGCTAAGCAATATAACTGTCGTTTTAGGATCGGATGATTGGTTATTGGAACAAAACAAATCCTTTTTAAAGCACGATTATTATACCGATATTATCACTTTCGATTATTGTGAAATGGATTTTATTAGTGGAGATTTGTTGATTAGTATTGATCGCGTTAACGACAATGCGAAAACCTATAATGTTTCACGTGAAACAGAATTGAATCGTGTTTTAGTGCATGGATTGTTGCATTTGTGTGGTTATGGCGATAAAACTGAAAAAGAAATCGAAATAATGCGAAAAAAGGAGGATTACTATCTAACACTGTTGTAATTTTGTTCCACGTGAAACAAATGTGTTATGCTGAGAGATTATGATGTTATTGTTGTAGGTGCTGGACATGCAGGTTGTGAAGCTGCAAATTCAGCTGGGAAGCTTGGCGCTTCCACCCTTGTAGTTACAATGAATATGAATACTATTGCCCAAATGTCTTGTAATCCTGCAATGGGAGGTGTGGCAAAAGGGCAGATTTTACGAGAAATTGATGCTTTAGGAGGTGGGTCTGGAATTGTTTCAGATAAAACCGCTATTCAATTCCGTATGTTAAATATGAGTAAAGGTCCTGCGATGTGGTCTCCACGTACACAAAATGACCGTATGCGTTTTGCTGAGGAATGGAGGTTGATGTTGGAATCTAATCCAAATGTTGATTTTTGGCAAGATATGGTTGTGGGTATAACAACAAAGGATGGTGTTGTGACGGGTGTTAAAACCAGAATGGGTATGGAGATTACAGGTAAAACTGTAATCTTAACCAGTGGTACTTTCTTAAATGGCGTTATTCATTTAGGTGAGAAACAATATGGAGGTGGTCGTGCTGGAGAAGGTGCATCAACAGGGATTACTGAAGATTTAGTTCGGTTAGGTTTTGAATCTGGAAGAATGAAAACAGGAACTCCACCACGTGTAGATGGAAGGTCTCTTGATTATTCTAAAATGGAATTACAGGGCGGTGATGAAATAACCAGTAAGTTTAGTTTTACTGATGAAACGGAAGCCTTAACGACTCAACGACCTTGTCATGTTACTTATACCAATCAAAAAACGCATGATATTCTAAGAACTGGTTTTGATCGTAGTCCAATGTTTAATGGAGCGATTAAATCTAAAGGTCCGCGTTACTGTCCGAGTATTGAAGATAAAATATCGCGTTTTGCCGAACGTGAACGTCACCAAATTTTTGTTGAACCAGAAGGATGGAATACCATAGAAATATATGTAAACGGTTTCAGCACAAGTCTACCTGAAGAGGTGCAAATGGAAGCTTTAAAAACAATTCCTGGCTTCGAGAAAGTAAAGATGTTTAGACCAGGTTATGCCATTGAGTATGATTACTTCCCTCCTACTCAATTAAAACATACTTTAGAAACAAAGTTGATTTCAGGATTGTATTTTGCGGGTCAAATTAATGGAACAACGGGATACGAAGAAGCAGCTTGTCAAGGTTTGATGGCTGGTATTAATGCCGCCCGTAAAGTTCAAGGTAAAGAGGTGTTTACTTTAAATCGCTCAGATGCATATATTGCCGTGCTAATCGATGATTTAATCACAAAAGGAACGGAAGAGCCGTATAGAATGTTTACTTCTCGTGCGGAGTATAGGATATTATTACGTCAAGATAATGCCGATTTAAGACTTTCTCCTATCGCTCACGCTATCGGAATGATAGGTCATGAACGTATGGAAAAAGTGAAGCAGAAGATAAACGATATCGAGTATGTAAAAAAGAAGTTACTAAAAACTGGTGTAACACCTGATGAAGCAAATCCTGTATTAGAAGAACATGGTTCCTCGCCTATTAAACAACAAGTAAAGTTGACTCAACTCATTACGCGACCAAATCTTGGAATGAAACAAATGTTGAAAATGAGTTCGGAGCTTCGTGAACTAACAGGTGGACTTTCTAAAGAAGTTTTAGAACAAGCCGAAATTCAGCTTAAATACGATGGGTACATTAGCCGGGAACAGGATGTTGCAAATAAGTTAAACCGTTTAGAAGATGTTACAATTCCAGAAGATATCGAATTTTCTAAGCTAAGTAGTTTGTCTTCCGAAGCTGTGAACAAACTCTCAGAAATTTCTCCAAAAACAATTGGACAAGCTTCACGTATTAGTGGAGTTTCTCCTAGTGATGTGAATGTTCTTTTGATATATTTGGGACGATAGTTTCACGTGAAACAGTTTAAATCATAGAAAATGAATTCCATTAAAAGTTGTCCGGTTTGTGAAAAGAACGATTTTAGTCCTTTTTTAGAAGTAACAGACCATATGATTACCAAAGAAAAATTCAATATTGTTGAATGTGATTCTTGTGGTTTTCATTTTACCAATCCTATTCCAGAAGCAGAAAAGATTGGTCAGTACTATAAATCTGAAGATTATATTTCTCATAGCTCTAGTAATAAAGGACTGATTAACTACCTCTATAATATTGTACGGGGAATCACTTTAAAACAAAAAGTCAAGTGGATTAAAAACGCTACTGATGGAAGAGAATTGTTAGATATAGGGTCTGGAACCGGTCATTTTCTAAAAGCCGTAAATAAAAAAGGATTTAAAGGAATAGGTTTAGAGCCCGATGCAGACGCTAGAGATTATGCGCATAAAAACAATGAAGTACGCAGTAGTTCACAAGAGGAACTGTACAATATTGAAAAGGATAGTTTTGACGTTGTTACTATGTGGCACGTCTTAGAGCATGTTTATGATCTTAGAAAAGATGTGCAAAGAATCAATGATATTCTAAGAACCGGAGGAAAGTTATTTATTGCTGTTCCGAATATGAATGCTCATGATGCAAGATTCTATAAAGAGTATTGGGCAGCCTATGATGTGCCTCGTCACCTCTACCATTTTAAACAAAACGATATTTCAAGATTGCTTTTAGATTTTGACTTTGATCTTAAAAAAGTCATTCCTATGAAATACGATGCGTACTATGTCTCTATGCTTTCTGAAAAATATAAAAAAAGAATAGCATTGCTTGGAGTGATACGTGGATTTATCTCTAATCGAAAAGCGAAAAAATATGGTTACTCAAGTCAAGTGTATGTTTTTGAAAAAAGGAATTAAAAATTATCCATTTTTT
>Ga0209075_1004722_pt1 | contig 10782 bp, 10 predicted proteins | sample Stecom2011_FD_187523 | JGI IMG/M metagenome (GOLD analysis project Ga0209075, IMG submission 187523) | Agricultural soil microbial communities from Utah to study Nitrogen management - Steer compost 2011 (SPAdes) (version 2) | ecosystem: Environmental > Terrestrial > Soil > Agricultural land...
CGTTTTTCAAATTCATTGACACTAAACCCTGCACAGTGGCAAAACGAAAGCGGAATTAGAAAAACACTTTCGTATTTCTATAATCAGACTTCGTTTTTGGTGGACAGAAAAATCGAACGAAACGAAGATAATTTCGATTTGAATCCGTTCGGAGGAGATTCAGATGAGGTTTTGGCTCTGAATACCAATATACGGAATAGCTTGTTTTACAACAGAGGAAAACAAAATCATTCGGTTATTTACACCTATTTGCTGAACGAGGCTAAAACACTGCTTTCGGTTGGTTCAGTCAGCAACAAAACAGGTTCGCATCAGTTACAGTACAATCATTTGTTTTCGGATATTTGGCTTGTGAATTTCAGCACCAAAACTGTTCTGACAGAAACGACTTCCGAAAATTATGATGCCCGAAACTTTAAAATAGAAACCTATAATTTACATCCGAAATTATCATACTTGTTTACCAAAAACACCAGTTTAGATGTGTTTTACGAATTCCAAAACAAAAAGAATACAATCGGAAACTTGGAAGAATTAGTACAACATCGCGTAGGATTGTCCTTTAGTTTTTCGGGTAAAAAAGGATTTACCTCCACAGGAGAATTTTCGTTGTACGAAAACGATTTTACAGGAAATTCGCTTTCTCCCGTTGCTTATCAGATGTTAGAAGGATTACAGGCAGGACAAAATCTGACGTGGAGATTGCTTTTACAGAAAAACCTTACTCAATACCTTGATTTAAACCTCAATTACGAAGGACGAAAAAGCGAAACCTCAAAAACCATTCATACGGGAAGTGTGCAGTTGAGGGCATTTTTTTAAATTAATTAAGTTAGTATATTGCAATTGCAAAAAATTTAACAATAAAGCAATGAAAAAAACTATTTTTATTCTTCTACTAACGAGTTGTTTTGGGTTATATGCACAAGAGGAAATAATCGACACCAAACCACTACCACTAAAGTACGTTTCAGTAAATAATATTCAGCAAGGCGGAATAATCTTGTCGAACGATCAAATCCGTGAGGTCCTTAAAAGTCAAAAATATGCATTAGAAGACTTTAACAAAGGAATAAGAAATAGAAAAATAGGAAATATATTTTTGGGAGGAGGAATCGGTTTGTTTGTAGGAAACGGTATTTCAAATCTGATGTTGGCAAATAATGATAAATCGTCTAGCAATCCTCAATTGCTTTTTATCGTTGGAGGTGGAATTGCAGCAACAGGAATTATCATAAAAATTAGTGCAAAAGACCGAATTAAAGAGTCCATTTGGCATTACAACCAACGAAGCGGATTCTCGTCAAAGACAAATTTAGAATTTAATCTTGCTGTAAACTCTGATGGTGTGGGAGTTCAGCTTACTTTTTGATGTAAAAATTATTAAAGTCGATTTTAATTACTTCTTCCCGAAGCTTGAATAAAACTCAAATACTTTCTTGGCTCTTGAAGTTCCAATTACTTGAGCAATTTCTTCTTCAGTTGCTTTAGAAAGCCTTTTTACCGAACGGAAATGTTTGATGAGTGCAATCATGGTCTTCTCTCCTACTCCGGGAATAGTCTCGATAGAGGTTTTAAGAGCTGCATTACTTCTTTTTTGCCTGTGGAATGTGATTCCGAAGCGGTGCGCTTCGTTTCGGAGTTGCTGAATAACTTTTAGGGTTTCAGATTTTTTGTCCAAATACAACGGAATCGGATCGTTCGGATAGAACAATTCTTCCAAGCGTTTTGCGATTCCGATAACAGCTATTTTTCCTCGTAATCCCAATACCTCTAAACTCTTGAGTGCAGACGAAAGTTGTCCTTTTCCACCATCAATAATAATCAAATTAGGCAAAGGTTCTCCTTCATCCAAAAGTCGTTTGTATCTTCGATATACCACTTCTTCCATCGAGGCAAAATCATTCGGACCTTCAACAGATTTTATATTAAAATGTCGGTAATCTTTTTTGCTTGGTTTTCCGTCTTTAAACACCACACAAGCCGCAACAGGATTGGTTCCTTGAATGTTCGAGTTATCAAAACATTCGATATGTCTTGGTTCGACAGAAAGCCGTAAATCGGACTTCATTTGTGCCATCAAACGATTGGTATGTCGGTCAGGATCTGTGATTTTTACTTGTTTTAATTGATCAAGTCTATAGAATTTAGCATTGCGTTCGGACAAATCTAAAAGTTGTTTTTTGTCACCCAACTTCGGAACAGTAACCTTTATTTTTTCTCCTAAATCCAATTCAAACGGAACGATAACCTCTCGAGTATCCAGTTGAAAACGCTCCCGAAGTTCGATAACCGAAAGCTCAAGCAATTGTTCATCGGTTTCGTCCAGTTTCTTTTTGATTTCCATTGTATGCGAACGAATAATCGCACCATACGAAATCTGTAAAAAGTTTACATACGCAAAACTATCATCCGAGATAATCGAAAAAACATCAACATTGGATATTTTCGGATTTACAATAGTGGATTTAGCCTGATAATTTTCGAGAATATCAATCTTTTCTTTTATTTTTTGAGCCTCCTCGAACTCGAGATTTTCTGCATATTGATACATTAATTTCTTAAACTGATGTAGCGAATCTTTGAAATTTCCTTTCAGGATCTCTCGAACTCCCTTTATTTTTTCTTCGTATTCTTGGGAAGCTTCATAACCTTCGCAAGGTCCTTTGCAATTCTTGATATGGTATTCCAAACAAACCGAATATTTCCCGGAACGAATGTTTTCAGGCGATAAATCATAAGCACACGTACGGAGTTGATATAATTCTTTTATCAGTCCTAAAATAGTGCTTACCGTTTTGAAATTGGTATAAGGTCCGAAATATTCCGAACCGTCATTTATTTTGTTTCGAGTCGGAAAAATTCTCGGAAAAGGTTCGTTTTTGATACAAATCCATGGATAAGTTTTGTCATCTTTGAGCAATACATTATATCTCGGCTGGTATTGCTTAATAAGGTTGTTTTCTAACAAAAGAGCATCGGTTTCGGTCGGAACAACAATGTGTTTTACCGAAGCAATTTTTTTAACTAAAACTCGGGTTTTTCCGTTTTCGTGGATTTTTGTAAAATAAGAAGCAACTCTTTTTTTGATGTTTTTAGCCTTCCCAACATACAGTATTTTGCCCTCCTTATCATAATACTGATACACTCCCGGATTATCCGGAAGGGTTTGAATCTGTATTTCTAAAGAGGATTGCATCTTTACTACAAATCTTTTTGTGATTACTAAAGATAAAAAACCTTGCCAAAATAAGAGTTTTGACAAAGTTAATTCTTTAAAGCTATAAAAAAGTTAAACCCTAAAAATTCCCCCTACTGCAATTACGGTTTCTCCAAAGTAAAAACTTTGTGAAGCTTTGTCAGCTGTGGAATTTGTAGTACGAATATTCCCCATATTGATGTAGCCTCCTTTGAGTTCGGTCTGGATAAACAAATATTTCCAGATAGTAATATTCAGTCCGGCTTTTGCCGAAATTCCGTAACCCGAAATATGGAAATCATCGTGACGATCTTTGTTCATTAGTGTAGAGTTCGTTTTCGGATATAATATTCCTGCTCCGATTCCTCCCGTAAAATTAAACTGGACTTTATCCGTATCTCTAATTCCCAAATACTTTGAAAAATCATCCACTCGAGAAAACTCTACATTTACATAATTTAATCCGTCAGTATGTTCAAACAATAAAAAATCTTCTGTAAGTAGGATATTCCCGTCCGAAACTGCTTCTCCATACATACCTCGATCGGGATAATTTCCAGAATAACCAACCGTTTTATCGTTATACATCACATATTTCATGTGATCAACTCCTAAAGAAATATTATACTTATCGGTAATAAAATATCCTACCCTCAGATTGGTTTGAGGGATAGTCATTCGTGCAGGATTAACATAATCTATATGCCATCCTTTTGGCTTGTCACGGGCTTTTACGTTATTCAACGTAAAATCATAATCTTCACCTCTAAAATGAATATTAGAATTGGTATAAAAATCTCGATTCCCGCCCCAATAAATATAAATTTTTCCTTTATTTTGGGCAGTAAATTTTTGTGGCTGAACATAGCTTTCTGACTGGCTAAAACTTTGAAGGCTCAAAGTCATAGCCATTAATAATACAAAATATTTCAATTTGAATAAGGCTTATAAAAAAATTAGAATTGATTAATGGTTTTTCGGATAGCAACTAGTCGAGTCATTAGTCTTTCGAAGTATTTAATATCGAGCATGTTAGCTCCATCACTTTTGGCATTGGCAGGGTCGAAATGCGTTTCGATAAAAATTCCGTCAACTCCAACCGCAATTCCTGCTTTGGCAATAGTTTCAATCATATCAGGTCTTCCTCCTGTTACTCCCGAAGTTTGATTGGGTTGCTGAAGCGAATGCGTTACGTCAAGAACGGTCGTTGCATATTCTTTCATAGTCGGAATTCCTCTGTAATCCACAATCATATCCTGATAACCAAACATAGTTCCTCTATCGGTAACCATTACGTTTTGATTGTTAGAATCCAATACTTTCTGAACTGCATGTTTCATACTTTCCGGACTCATAAATTGTCCTTTTTTCAGGTTTACAGTTTTTCCGGTATTAGCTGCAGCTACAACTAAATCTGTCTGACGCACCAAAAATGCAGGAATTTGCAAAATATCTACATATTCTGCTGCCATACTTGCATCTTGCTCGGTATGAATATCTGTAATGGTCGGAACATTAAAAGTTTCGGATACTTTACGTAAGATTTTCAACGCTTTTTCGTCTCCGATTCCCGTAAAAGAATCTACTCTAGAACGGTTTGCTTTTTTGAAAGAACCTTTAAAAACGTACGGAATTTGTAATTTATCGGTAATCGAGATTAATTCTTCTGCAATTTTAAGAGCCATTTCTTCGCCTTCGATTGCACAAGGCCCGCCAAGTACAAAGAAATTTCCGCTATTTAAGTGTTTGATTTGAGGTATATTCTGTAAGTTCATATTAGTATTTTGAAGTGCAAATTTACGAAATTAAAAGTTAATTCGATATTAATTCCCTTTTATCCTTTGCCATAGATTTGACAGCAGTTCTTTCGCTCTTCCTTTTCGTTTGTTGGTAACTTCAATGGCATTTATTTGTTCATTTTCGGTAATAATTTCGTAGCTGAACGAAAATTCAGGATTCTTTCGGTCGGTAGAAATCAAACCAAATCGCATGTCGTTAAAATATCGTCTGTTTCTTTTTTCCGTAATAATAAACCAACCTTCGGAAATCCATTGAAGTTGTCGGATGACTTTCTCGTTTGCAATATCTTTTACCAACTTATGGTTTTTCGGATAATAATCCCAGAAAATAGGCTGTGAATCAAAAAACGAATAATCTCCCATATAATATCCGTTTTCGGTTTCGATAACCGAATTCCACAAAATGATATTCATCGGAGAAGGTTTTACTATTTTGCGAGTGTATTCAATATTTTGTTCGGATAAATTCTTTTCGAATTTTGAAGCTACAATTTGTTGAGTAATAACAGTTAGGAGTAAATAAGATGAACTGATTAGCAGTCCTAAATGATTCCATTTTTGCCGTTTGGGATTATTTCGTTTGAAGCGCATCACCATAATCAAACAAAACAAAAAAGGAAGCGTATAAAGTGGGTCAATTACAAAAATAGAGTGCAAAGAAAGGCGAATATCGAACGGATAAAAAAGTTGTGTTCCCCATGTGGTAAAAGCATCAAGTAACGCATGAGTTAACAATCCTAAAAACCAAAAAACTGTCGCTTGTTTGAATGTTACTCCTCTTTTTTTCTCAATTTTGGACAAAATCCATCCCAAAAAAGGCGAAAGTAAGATAAAAAACAAAATCGAATGGCTGAATCCTCTATGAATTTCGATTGCTGTAATCGGGTCAAACAGCTTTCCGACATATACATCCAAATCGGGAATGGTTCCTGCGATAGCTCCGTACAACAAAGCTCTATTTCCTAGTTTCTTTCCGAGAAGTTTCTCTCCTACGGCTGCTCCGAGTACAATTTGAGTAAGTGAATCCATTTTTTTTACAAAAAAGCAAAGATACAAAGGATTTATCAACCACTGAAGAGTGAATACAAAACACTAAATTTTCATATCTTTGCAAAATGAAACAAAAAGTTGTAATTGGTCTTTCAGGAGGAGTAGATTCTAGTGTGGCAGCCTATCTTTTAAAAGAGCAAGGCTATGAAGTTATTGGCCTTTTTATGAAAAACTGGCACGATGATTCGGTTACTATTTCTGATGAATGTCCGTGGCTAGAAGATAGCAACGATGCTCTTTTGGTAGCCGAAAAACTAGGAATTCCTTTCCAAACTGTAGATTTGAGCGAACAATACAAAGAACGTATTGTAGATTATATGTTTAACGAATACGAGCAAGGTCGTACTCCGAATCCGGATGTGCTTTGTAACCGCGAAATCAAGTTTGATGTATTTATGAAAATTGCGTTGAGTCTGGGAGCAGATTTTGTAGCAACGGGTCATTACTGCAGAAAAGATGCTATCAAAAAAGACGGGGAAACAATTTATCGCTTGCTAACAGGAAAGGATCAAAATAAAGATCAATCGTACTTTCTGTGTCAATTGTCACAAGAGCAATTGTCAAAATCGCTTTTTCCGATTGGAGAATTGACTAAACCACAGGTTCGGGAAATCGCTACTAAACTCGACCTTATTACAGCCGAAAAGAAAGATTCGCAAGGTTTGTGTTTTATCGGAAAAGTTCGTTTGCCTGAATTTTTACAACAAAAACTAAAACCAAAAGAAGGTTTTATTTATGAAATCAGTAATGATTCTGAAATTTATAATACCCAAAAACCTGAATTTAAAACTTTGGAAGAAGAGCTTGCTTTTGAAGCAAAACCTTTTTCGTACCAACCGACAGACGGAAAAAAAATGACAACACATCAAGGAGCTCATTATTTTACGATAGGTCAACGTAAAGGTCTAAATGTAGGAGGAACCAAAGAACCTCTTTTTGTGATTGCAACCGATATCGAAACCAATTCTATTTATACCGGACAAGGTAATTACCACAAAGGTTTATTTAGAAAAGCACTGTTTGTAAAAAATCATGAGGTACATTTTATCCGTGAAGATTTAGCTCTAAAAAATGGAGAAACGCTCAAAGTTATGGCTCGTATCAGATACAGACAACCTTTGCAAAAGGCTACTCTTCATCAATTCGAAAGCGGAATGTACGTTTTGTTCGAAGAGCCTCAATCGGCTATCACAGAAGGTCAATTCGTAGCTTGGTACATAAATGATGAGCTTATAGGGTCAGGAGTTATCAGTTAGGCTGATTTGTAAAGATTCGTTAAAATTCGTATTATTCGTAGCTTTTAATATCCATACTTTCCTTTCCAACGGTTTTTTAAAAACTCTTTGGTTTGGTTTTCCCTCGAATTGTTCTGTGGTTCGTAAATCGGAGTATTTTTTATTTCGTCAGGCAGAAATTCCTGTTCTACAAAATTATTGTCGTAATCATGTGAATATTTATAATCTTCTCCATAGCCCAATTCTTTCATCAGTTTGGTTGGAGCATTGCGAAGGTGTAATGGAACTGACAAATCTCCGGTTTGACGGACAATTTGTTGCGCTTTTCCGATTGCTAAATACGTCGAATTACTCTTTGGGGAAGTAGCCAAATACACAGCACATTGACTTAAAATTATTTTGGATTCCGGATATCCAATAGTAGAAACTGCCTGAAAACAATTATTGGCAATTACTAAAGCTGTAGGATTAGCATTCCCAATATCTTCGCTAGCAGAAATAAGTAATCTTCGAGCGATAAATTTCAAATCTTCTCCACCTTCTATCATTCGGGCTAGCCAATAAACCGCTCCATTAGGATCACTTCCTCGAATAGATTTGATAAAAGCAGATATAATATCGTAATGTTGTTCTCCGGTTTTGTCATACATCACCGTATTTTTCTGAACCAGTTGCATTACTCTTTCGTTGGTAATTACAATCTTATCTTCAGTAGAGGCATTTATGATAAGTTCAAAAATATTCAATAATTTTCGTCCATCGCCTCCTGATAATCTCAGAAGAGCTTCGGTTTCTTCAAGTTCGATATTTTTGGTTTTCAGGTATTCATCAACTTGTAAAGCACGATTCAGAATGGCTTCTAAATCTTCTCGGGAAAAAGGATTTAAAACATATACTTGACATCTGGACAAAAGTGCGGGAATAACCTCAAAACTCGGATTTTCGGTTGTTGCTCCGATAAGTGTTATCCAACCTTTTTCGACTGCTCCGAGCAAAGAATCTTGTTGTGATTTATTAAAGCGATGAATCTCATCAATAAATAAAATAGGGTTTTTAGAAGTAAATAATCCTCCGCTTTGTTTGGCTTTTTCGATTACTTCTCGAACGTCTTTTACACCCGAATGAATAGCAGACAATTCATAAAAAGGTCTTCCGGATTGTTCTGCCATAATCTGTGCTAAAGTCGTTTTTCCTGTTCCGGGAGGTCCCCACAAAATAAGCGACGGAATCATTCCCTTTTCAATCTGATGTACAAGCGAACCACCCTCTCCCACCAAATGAGATTGGCTGATGTATTCCGATAAACTTTTCGGACGAATACGCTCTGCTAAAGGCTGATTCATTCTGAATGCAGATTGATGATTAACGATTTATGATTGTAGATAGACTAAAAATCGCCTATTGTCTATTCTCTAAAATATCTTTTAAAACCACTCTGTTTTCGTAATTAATTACTTCGACAAAAACAGTTTTTTTCCCTTCTAATTTTCCTTTAATTAGATAATATTTTCCGTTTTCCATCGGGACGTTGCTTTTTGAAAAATCTACATCTCCTTTTCGGAAAACTTCTTTAAGTTGAATAGTATCCAACACTCCTTGTTGTATTTTTTCGGAAGCCACATCCGAATAATGAAATGGTTTATTACGCAAATCTTTCAGTACTCTGCAATTTGGGAGGTAACAATACGACATATCTCGGTCACCATATTTCCCTTTCAAGAAAAACATCAAAAACAAGATTCCGACCAAAAGTCCTAAAAGATAATAGGCCAAACGATTTATAAACTTCATTATTCTTTTTCTTTACTTTTATTAAAAAACTTTTCTTTAACTACCTCATAAATAATCGGAACTATTGACAAGAAAATTATCAATATCACTACTTTTGAGAAATTATCTTTAATAATTGGCACATTTCCTAAGAAAAACCCTACCAATGTAATTCCTACTACCCACACGATTGCGCCTACTACATTATAGGTCAGAAACGTTCCGTAATGCATCCTTCCGATACCTCCCACAAACGGAGCCAAAGTTCTGACAATCGGTACAAAACGAGCTATTACGATGGTTTTACTTCCGTATTTTTCGTAAAAAGAATGTGTTTTGTCGATATGTTCATCTTTTACTATTTGTTTGCCGAACATCTTAAACCTCGTTACTCGCATTCCAAACTTCTTACCGATAGCGTAGTTGAGTGAATCCCCTGTAATTGCGGCAATGAGCAAAAGTATTATTATAATCCAAACGTTGAGTTCGTTGGGTTGAGCTGCTAACATTCCAGCTGCAAACAAGAGCGAATCTCCAGGCAAAAAAGGCATAATTACTACTCCGGTTTCTACAAAAATAATTAAGAATAAAATAGCGTAAACCCACATCCCATAATCGTTTACAAACTGAAACAGATGTTGGTCAATGTGAAGAATAAAATCAACTAACTCCATATATGAATTTTGTGTGCAAAGGTAAGTTTTATTTAGGATGTAAGAATCAGGATTTAAGAATTTTTAATAAAAGAAACGGTTTGTTCTTTATTGAATAAAAAAACAAGCCGTCTGTTCTAAAAATAGTTGTTGTTTAATTCAATAACTCTGAAAAAGTATCTCCTTGACGAATATCTCCTGTTTTGAAGCCTCTGGAAAACCAATACATGCGTTGTTCGGATGTTCCGTGCGTAAAGGATTCTGGCACAACATAACCTTGCGTTTTTTTCTGAATATTATCATCTCCTACAGTTGCTGCTGCATTTAATGCATCTTGTATATCACCTTCTTCTAAAAATCGCTCTCTATCATTTGCTTTTTTAGCCCAAAGTCCCGCATAAAAATCAGCTTGAAGTTCTAAAGCAACCATAATTTCATTGGCTTCTTTTTGACTTACTTGTTGCTGAAGCTGTCTTGTTTTGGTCAATACTCCCAATAAATGCTGAACGTGATGTCCAACTTCATGCGCAATTACGTACGCAATCGCAAATTCTCCAACATTAGTTTTAAATTGCTTTTCTAACTGTCCGAAAAAAGCCAAATCCATATAAATCTTTTCGTCTGCTGAACAATAAAAAGGTCCTGACAAAGTACCTGCATTTCCACAAGCAGATTGAACTCCTTGGCTAAATAACACAAAATTAGGCGCTTTGTAAGTACGTCCGTTTTCCCTGAAAATCTGTTCCCAAACCACTTCTGTATCTTTCAATACAACCGAAACGAACTCTAATTGATCCTTTTCTTCCTGAGTGAGTTCTGTAGTATCAATTTGACTTTCTACTCCCTGCCCTTGTAACATCTCGATAATCTGTGGCGCCTGTTGAATCAACTGTGTGGTATCTCCCCCTCCCGACAAAAACTGAAAGATGAAAAATATCACAGCAATTATTCCTCCACCTGCAGCTACTTTGGTCGCTCCACCTCCTTTTCGTCTGTCTTCTACATTTTTACTCTGTGCTCTACCTCTCCATTTCATAACTGAATAGTTTTAAATTTTTGACAAATGTATATTTTTT